>Ga0099364_10012693_pt1 | contig 11340 bp, 8 predicted proteins | sample TergutTh196P3_FD_73070 | JGI IMG/M metagenome (GOLD analysis project Ga0099364, IMG submission 73070) | Microcerotermes parvus P3 segment gut microbial communities from Pointe-Noire, Republic of the Congo - Th196 P3 | ecosystem: Host-associated > Arthropoda: Insects > Digestive system > Gut ...
TTCTGGTTTGTTGTGGCGTTTTTTTTCTCTTTAGAATCTGAGGATATTTTTTGGTTATTATAAAGAAAAAAATGGTAACGAGGGGGGGGGGGGCAATTTAGGAAAAGGCAACGGAGACGTTGTCAGAGGGGCTTTCACCCTCGTCGAACTCCTCGTTGTCATCGCGATTATCGGAATGCTCGTCGCTCTTCTGCTGCCCGCAGTCCAAGCCGCCCGCGAAGCCGCTAGGCGGATGCAATGCTCCAACAACCTCAAACAGATGGCATTGGCTCTGCACAATCACCACGATGTACACAATACGATGCCGGCTCTCAATGGTCACGTCGAGTTCCGCACCGCAACGGGGGGTGCCGCTCATTCCCATAATTTCAGCCTGTTTTTTTTCCTGTTGCCGTTTTTCGAGGGGCAGGCAAGGTACGATGCGATCAAAGGTAACGTAGGTTCTGTCCAGGTCTATGGCGACAATCCCAACCTTAAAGGGAGGATACCGTCGCTGCTTTGCCCTTCAGACGGAAACGGTTCGAGCCCAGGAATGATAAACGGCATTGCCCGGAACAATGTCGTTGCCTGCGTCGGTGATTATCTGGCACAAAACCATAATCCTAATAACGCAGAGACAAGAGCCATTGGCGGGACAAATCGGGCGGCGTTTTCGCGGACGTTTGACTCGACGGTTGCTTTTAGCGGGCACCATCCTTCCGATCCCGCCAGTTCGCCCAGATGGTATTTCAATGAGAAAAATTTCGGTGCCGTCTCGGATGGTTTGAGTAATTCCCTGGGACTCAGTGAAGCTGTTACGGCTTCCGATGCGGGTAAGTCCACCAATCCCAAGGAGTTTGTTGTTCACTTTAACTTCAGTCCCGCCGCGTCTTTCCCCTATTCCAGGTCGCCGGCTGATTGCCGGGCTCATGCTTTGGGAGCAGGCGGCAGACTTGACCAGGTGGCGGTAGATGCGACTCAAACGAATACCTTTCGCGGTCACGTTTGGGTGCAGGGAATGGTGGGCAGGGTCGGCTTTGTTGCCGCATTGCCTCCCAACTCTCCATCATGTAATAACCGGAACAATAGCCCCGGAACAGACAATGCACTCGGAAATTTCGTAGGATGGGGAATGTATTCCGCCACCTCGAATCATCCCGGCGGAGTCAATGGAGCAATGCTGGACGGAAGTGTGCGTTTCATTACCGATGCTGTCAGTGCTCCTAATTTGGACAGAATTGTCGAGACGGCGGGTCCAAGTCCCTATGGTGTTTGGGGCGCACTGGGAACGATCAATGGCGGCGAGAGTGTATCGCTCTAACCAATAGAAAAAAACCTTTGCGTCCTTGCGGTTAATTCTTTTTTAACCGCAAAGACGTAAAGTTCCTGCAAAGGACGCAAAGTACAATTTCATGTCGTTTACAGTATAACCCCTTTTTTAAGATTACTATGCCAAAATCACTCTCCCTTGTTATCTCATGCCTCTTTTACGGTACAGGCATGATACTGTTCGTTTCGACCCTCGGTTGCGGGGGCAGGGAACTCCCCGCCGGATTTCCGAAGTTGTATCCGTGTACCATTACCATTGTCCAGGAAGGAGAACCGCTCGCAGGAGCCGTCGTGAGACTCCATCCGCAAAATCCGTTGGATTGGATGGTCGATGGAAAGACCGATGCAAGGGGAGTCGCAGTCATTCACACACATGGGATTCACGCAGGGGCACCGGCGGGAGACTTCAAAGTAACGGTCGATAAACTGGAATCCGTCGTTCCTCCATTACCTGCCGATTTGCCGACCGACGAAAATGCGTTGAGCCGCCTGTATAATGAACAGGAAGCAAACACCAGAGAGTACCGCCTCGTTGAGCCGGAATACAACAAAGTTGACTCGACACCTCTGACGATCAGCATTGATTCAAAGAGAACAACCGAGACGTTCGATGTTGGTACGAAATACCGCGAACTTTCGCGGTGATTTTTTTTAACCGCAAAGACGCAAAGTTGTCGCAAAGAACGCAAAGAACAATTTCATGCCGTTTACAGTATAATAATCAACAATAATCAGCAGCAGTCAGGCTTGCGCGGCACCCTATTTTATTTCCAACGCTATGTTACACCATCGCTTGCTTTTTTTGTTTTTGTCCGTTTCGTTTGCGGGACTGCTTTTGATGCCGGTTTCCCCATTGTCCGGTGCCGAAGGAGCAAAACAGCCGAATGTGATTCTCATTTACTCGGATGACCAGGGTGCTCTTGACCTCGGCTGCTACGGGACACCGGACATCCGCACTCCGCATCTGGACAGTGTGGCTGCCGGGGGTATTATGTTCACCCAGATGTATGCTCCGGCTCCGGTTTGTTCGACCTCCCGTGCCGGATTACTGACCGGAAAATTCCCCACTCGTGCCGGAGCACCGGGAAATTTTTCTTCAACCGCCGGTGTCCCCGGTTTGCCCGTTTCTCAAACAATGCTCTCGGATGTTTATAAAGCCGCCGGATACGCCACCGGTCATTTTGGAAAATGGCACCTCGGTTATACGCCGGACACCATGCCGAACAGACGGGGATTCGATGTGTCTTATGGACACATGGGAGGCTGTATCGACAATTATTCTCACTTCTTTTATTGGGACGGACCCAATCGGCATGACCTTTGGAAGAACGGGGTTCCTGTTTTTGAACCGGGCAGGTATTTTCCCGAACGTATGACTGACGAATCGATCGAATTCATTGAAGCCAACCGCGACACGCCGTTTTTCATTTATCTGGCATACAATGTTCCCCACTATCCCTATCAGCCGACAGAGGAATGGCGTGAGTATTACCGGTCAATCACTCCTTTGGACGTACAGTTGTTTCAACAGACCCGGCTCACCGGCGACACGATGCCGCCGCTTGATCCTCTGACGGTTCGCAGCATCTATTGTGCGTTTGTTTCTTCAATGGATGAACAGATCGGTCGGGTCCTCGAAACATTGGAGACCAACGGATTGCTGGAAAATACGATTGTCCTGTTTCAAGCGGATCAAGGGATGTCATTCGAGGGTCGGGCATTCTACGGCGGCGGTTATGCGGGCAGCCTTCGCGGCGGGAAGTTCTCGCTTTTTGAAGGAGGCATTCGTGTGCCTGCCGTTGTTTCATGGTCCGCAGGATTGCCCCAGGGACAGGTCCGTGACCAAATGGTCTTCGGTTGTGATTGGTTCCCGACACTTTTGGCACTCTGCGGCATCGACATGCCGGTGGAACTGGATTTGGACGGCAAAGACATCACGCCGGTTCTTTTAGAGGACAAACCGTCGCCGCACGAATCCCTTTTTTGGCAGAACGGAAACCAATGGGCTGTCCGCAAGGGGGATTGGAAACTCTACGGCAATCCTCGCGACCCCTCCACATCCCAGCCGCTCCCGGAACAGGACAGCCGGCTCTTTTTGAGCAACCTGGCGGATGATCCAAAGGAGCAGGTTAACTTCCTCGAACAACATCCCGGTATCGTTGAAGAACTTCAGCAACTCCGAAGAGCATACGAAGCACGTATTGAGCGGGATAGACCGCGCATACCGTAAAGGGGGACAAAGTACCGCTTCCTCTTTGCACTTCCCTTTGCGTCCTTTGCGGTTAAAAAGAGATTTAACCGCAAGGTTCGCCAAATACAATTTCAGCCGTTTTCAGCATAAAGAAAAATGCCGTCAACCTCACCTCATTTTACTCACAGAACGATGTTACACAAAAACCGCTTACTTTTTTGGCTCGTCTCATTTGTCCTCCTGACCTCAGCGATGGTTTCCAACTCTCACGCTACGGAACGACCGGAGCGTCCGAACATCGTCCTCTTTTTTGTGGACGATCAGGGCTATTCCGACATCGGTTGCTTCGGAGCCGTCGGCTTCCAAACGCCGCACTTGGACAAACTTGCCGAAGGGGGGAGACGTTTTACAAGTTTTTATGTTCCCATCTCGGTTTGTACTCCTTCACGCGCCGCTCTGCTGACCGGCTGCTATCCGCACAGAATTCTCCGGGGCTTTAACCCGACGAGCGTCTTTTTTCCGACAAGAGGAGAAAATCCCGGTCCCGGAAAAGAAGGGTTACACCTTAACGAAATCACACTGGCGAATATCCTTAAAGAAAGGGGATACGCCACCAGTATCATCGGTAAATGGCATCTGGGGGATGCCCCGCCCTTCCTTCCGACGAAGAGGGGATTCGACGAGTATTTCGGTATCCCCTATTCCAATGACATGGGACACCGCGACCAGAGAATGGAGTTGCGTCCGAACAGCAACTCCCCGCCGACTCCGCTCTACGACGGCGATGTCATCATCGAAACGGAACCAGATCAGCGTTTTTTGACCCGCCGCTACACAGAACGTGCCGTCGATTTTATTCAGCGAAATAAAGACAAGCCGTTTTTCCTCTATGTTCCTCACACGATGCCGCATACCCCGCTGGCGGTACACCCTGACTTTGCAGGTCGATCGGAGTGCGGACTCTACGGAGATGTGATTCAAGAACTCGATTGGAGTGTCGGTGAAGTCGTTCGGACTCTCCGGGAACATGGTTTGGAAGAAAAGACGATGATCATCTATACCTCGGACAACGGACCTTGGTTACAGATGGGAGACCACGGCGGACATGCCGAACCACTGCGTTCCGGCAAGGGCACCAAGTACGAAGGGGGACACCGTGTTCCATGCATCATGTACTGGAAAGGACAAATCAAGCCGGGGACGGTCGCTTCGGAAATGTTGAGCACGCTCGACCTTATGCCGACCTTTGCAAAGTTAGCCGGTACAACGATGCCGCAAGACCGGAAAACCGACGGCATCGAAGCGTGGGACTACATTTCCGGCGCAACCGACATTTCCCCCCGCAAAACCTTTGTATTCGGCGACCGTATGATACGGCATGGAAAGTGGAAACTCTTCTTACCCGGTCCCTATTTCGAGACGGTTCATCGGGACAAGTTCAATTCGGAGAGCGAATGGAGAGCGGCAATGCAGACACTCGCTTCGGCAAGGTACGACTTCCCCCGCCTGTATGACCTCGAAGCAGACATCGGAGAATCGCAAGACATCAGTGAGCAGCACCCGGAAATCGTCGCCGAGTTACGGCAACTGCTCGCCGATTTTGTACAGGAAATGGCAACTGAAGCCCGCCCCGTCGGACGCTGGGAAGAGGAATAGGCTTCTCTTCTCCTGTGTTGTGCCGTTTACGGCATGAAAATGTTCCTTTGCGCTTTCTTTGCGGTTATGCGCAGCGGGTTCTGTGCGTTCCGCAAGGCGAGGCGGCTAATGGTATTTCCTTTCCCTACCGTCCAACGATAACCGACAGATGTTTTGCTAGGGAGAAACATTACCGTACTGGTATATTGCTTCGTTCCCGTGTTAAACAAAAGCATTATATCCGCAGGACGATAAAACGGATTAGACACAGGAACATGGCGAGGCAAGTTCAGTCATATTTAACCGTCCGCGTTTTTAGATATTGATCGGTAACCGCTTCGAGTTGCGCCCGGGTGTAGCCAGTCTTTCCCTTCCACACCGCCATCCTTTGCGCTGTGATGAACGCTAATTCGTGTCCCAATTCTTTCGAAGGTTCTAAAATCGTACCCTCGTTCCAATCGTTGAACGTGGCGACGTTTATCCAATCCAACTGATCTTTATGCTTCATGAAAGAATCCCACGAGACATGGTAGAACTGCGGACCCGTACCGGCAACTTTGCGAATCGTACCCGGTGGTGTCTGCGCCCAGGCACGGATGGGGGTGTCGTCAAATCCGGGAAATATCATCCCCATCGGCAGTTTACAGAAATTATTTCTCCTGTTCCAGTTGATCACAAGCGTTTGTAAACTTTCCGTAAAGTTTCGGGCATTGGACTCGTTCCAAGTATTCAATCGTTCTGTCCACAACGACCAAATAAACGCGGACTCGATGTTGTCGGTAGAAACTCCCTCGGTATTGGGACTGCTGCGAAGATTGATGGTCTGACTGGAAACCGCTATTGTGTAGCCGGTCTCATTTTTGACCCGCTCAATAATGGTACCCCAGTCGCTATCGGTAAGGTTGTTGTAATCAAACGAGCCGATGAGAGGACGACCATTGTATTGCAACAGCGCCTTGTGATCCTTGTATTTGTCAATGAAGTTGATAATATCATTCGCAACGGCGGGAACTCTCTGGTCTGGCGGAGTCCGGTCGTTCCAATGAATTTTCGGTTCGTACAAGACGCTCATTTTCATGTCGTAGCGCAAAGCAATGTCGAACAGTATTTCCAAAACCTCTTTTTGATACGGAGTCCGATCCGCATAATAGTTGACCTGTATGACATCAAAGCCCATCGCCTTGATAATCTGCACATGGTATTCTAATACTTCTGTATCATTACTTTTATACGCACCGATCAGCGGATAATATACGGAAGCAATATGCCGTTTTGCATCGGGAGTTCCCGGATTCAAAATGATGTTAGGATCATATCTTTCTCCTCCTGCTCTGGTCGCATCACGAGCCCAGCCGTCCCACCGGTTTGGCGCATTTTTGTCGCCGTACCACGGCTGATAAGCCATAATCGCCATTCTTTCGTGATTACCGTTAAACCTTTGCCAATCGCCGAGTTGCACAAAGTCGAAAAAGACGTTATCCGCCATTTCGGAATAGAGTCCAACACGAACGCGGTCCACGGTTTGTCCAGAGTTCTCGGCGGACATAAAGGGCGTTTTTAGATAAAACCACCGCTTGGTAACGTCGGTACTTGTCCGCGAGACTTCGACATATCTGTTTCCGATGAAGCATTCCAAGGTTATTCCTGCGTTACCCTTGTCGCCGTCGATATAGACCCAGACACCCGCCGATAAGGTTTTGCGCTGCCCCATGGTTGCTTCATTGTATTGTACATTCCACAAAGCCTTTTGTGTGTCAGTCAATTTAATGGAGTTGTTTCCGTAGTATCCGCGATTGGTCGCGACGGGTGCCGGTGAACCGGCAATCAAGAAAGCGGAGGGACCGTCTTCAAAACTGTGATTGGGTACGGAGTATGCAACGCCCCTGTTTTCAAAACTGTTGTAGGTTTGCGAACTTTCGGATTCATGATCTTGCGATTGGACATCGTAGCAGTACAAATACTGTGCGTGTCGGATATACAATCTTCCGCCGACAACGACAGGATGTGCCCAAGTTTTGCCTTCGGCATTGTTGGGTAATTCAAAACGGCTCAACTCGATATATTCCTTCGGTTCCGGTTTTACAAGAAGTACTGTGCCATTGTCTTCTGCCAGAGCATAAATCAAACCATCTGCGTAATGGATCGCCCCTGTTCCTACTCCGCGAATGCGGACGAGAGTACCGATCTCGCCCGTCATAAAGTTGATAGCACACCACGAACCAGAGGCAGTCATGACGTAAACGTAGTCGCCGATCAAAATGGCACCGCCCGACTGACTGTTGCATCGAGCCTCCGCCCAAACTTCCGTAGGCGTAATGGTACCATCATCATTCTTTGCGAACTTGAATAGTTTTGCCGTACCGCCTTCGGAAGCCGTTACCAAAAAAAGATGACCGTCGTGATAAACCGGCATCGTGCAGTGCACATTCCGCTGGTTCACCCAGGGGATCGAAAAAAGTTTTTTGCCGGTTTTCGTATCGATTCCCTCGACAGAGATAGCACTGATTGCAGCAAGAACTCGAACGCCCTCGAACTCGAAAATATAGGGAGTAGCGTAACAAGCCGGTGCATCTTCCGCTGCCGGTGGAGATTCCCAAACAGTCTCTCCTGTTCGCTTGTTCATAGCAATCGCGATGTGTTTCGGACCGCCGAGTAAACTGATAAGGTTATCGCCGTCAACAATGAGCGAATGAGACAAAAGCCAATAGGGTTGCGGTGCCGCGTAATCTTTCAAGATGTTCCGGTTCCAAATTTTATCGCCGGTTTTTGCATCAAAACAGGTTACTTCGCCAAGCACACTTATGTCATAGACAAAATCGCCATCAACGGTTGGCGTTCCCCGCGTACCGGGATAGCGGTTGGAATTCGTATTGGCGGGACCATTGTCCTTTTCCCAAATCTTGTTGCCTTCTCTGTTAAGGCAGAAAATCATGGAGAGTGCCTTACCTTCCCGTTCAACGTCGCCGCTGATGTAGATTCTGTCCCCGGAAATGGTAACGCTGGAATAGCCAAAGCCGATAAAGTCCGCCGTCCAGAGCAGTTTTGGTCCTCCTTCTGCCCATTTTTTCAAGAGTCCGGTGTCGGGAGACTTGCTATTCCCATCCGCTCCGCGAAACGCCGTCCAATCGGCAGCGAAGAGAAAAGTGGTCGATAATGTTACGATGGTGATTATACATAAAAATTGTCGGAGCATCGTTTTTCCTTTCTCAAATTGAAGACTACAATACAAATCGTCATTCCTGTCCCAAGCGGACGCTTCTGCCGGTTCGGGCACTTTCGCGGGCGGCATCTAAAATTTCGGTGGCAATGAGGTTGTTTTCCAGCGATGAAAGATCACCCGGCTGCACGGTGAGTTCCCCTCGGATTGCTGAAGCAAAATAATGAAAAGGGGCAAAATTCAACGAACCTTCCGGCATGAGGGTTGCCGATTGTTCCGGCTCTCGTTCCGAAAGTTTCCAGACCAAGTCGGTTGCATTGAGTGCCTTGACGTAACCGGTTGCCCCATATATTTCGATGTCTTTACGGTTGAACGGCCAATTCCAGGACGCTTGAATAATGACCTGTGTGTTCGGATAAGTAAGCACTATCGTTGCCTCATCATCGACGTTGGGATAGACATCGGGTTTGAACTGTTGCAAGACAGAAGAAACTGTCAATGGTCGTTCATTCTTCATGAGCCATGTAGCGAGATTCGCACCGTAACAGCCAAAATCCATAACGGCACCGCCGCCATTCAGCACGGGATCGGTCAACCATTCGATAAATTCCTCTGGTACACGAATTTCTTTCGGTCCTTTATGACCATCGCACACGATAATCTTTCTCAACTGACCAAGCGAGCCTTCGGTTACGGCAATCTCAAATGCACGGTGACTCGTCGGATACCAGGATGTTTCGTAATTGGTCAACACAAGCGTCTTGTGTTCACATGCCAGTTCAGCCATACGGCGTGCGTGTTCGCTGTTGACCGCAAACGGTTTTTCGAGCATCACATGGATGCCGCGCGGGGCGCAGGCTTCGACAACCTCCAAGTGTCCGAAAATGGAATTGAACGCAAGCACCCCTTCGGGCTTTGTCTTGTCGAGCATCTCGTCAATGGTGTCATAGACGATTCCAAGTTCGAAACCGTACCGTTGAGCATAACGTTGAGCCAAATTACGATTACTTTCGGCAATACCGACCAAGACAAAATGCTCTTTCGGTGTATTATTCAGAAACCCATGAACATGAGAATGTGAAAGCCCTGCAATGCCGATTCGCAACGGCTTTTTGTCCTGCGGTGCCTCGGCAGTTTGTTGAGCGGCTGCCCATGGAAGCAAAAAAGCAAACAGGGCAAGCAACATTATGGTCTGGTAAAAGAGTTTCATTGTATTGTTCCATGTTAACAGAACCGCGATCTTACGATTGCGGCTCTGAATTTGCACAATCTCACGATTGCGGATTCTGTTACAGTTTGGGCACTTCGACTGGATAGGTTCTTCCGGCAGCAGTGATCTCTATACGGAGCGGCGTGTCTGCTATCGAACCATATTGTTGAGGCACATGGTGGACTGCCCTGCTTTCTCCCGGTGTGCCCGGCGGTGGATCTATGATTTCCATTTTTGAGACAACAACTTTGTAGGTGCCCAGTGGAGCCCCAGCGTATTTGCCGTCGGTACGCATCACGGCAACGCCGGAACCATCAGTCATTCCCATGGGACCCCATCGTGCGTTCGCAGGATCTTCGGGAATCAGCGTCACCGATGCCTCTTCAAGAGGAACTCCCTCTTGAGTAACGATGATGGACACAGGGTAAAGCCGAGGCATTCCGTCTGGACGCGGCTCTCCCCAACAACCTGTTATAAAGACAGCCGCAAGTAACAGTGCGGTGGATGAGGTAAAAGTACGAGTCATAAGTCGTTTTTGAAATAGTGGATGATGTGGTGTCAACAAAACCGGGGGGCTAACGCCGCCCCGCTCTTACGCAATCATTGTTCTTCCTACAATCGGACGCTTTCGCCGCCGTTTATTGTACCCAATGCTCCCCAAACACCGAACTCGCTTGGTCCGGTCGTAACCTGTCTGGAAGTAGTGGTGCCAAAGTCAATAGTATCGGTAATGAACCGTACCGAACCGTCAAAAAACACGACATTGACCCCGCCGGTATGAAAACTGGATGCCGAATAGACCCCTCGCGGGAACGCACTGTTAAGGTCTGAAGGGCATGAAGGGGAGTTAGGAGGCAAGATCGTATTAAACCCTTGTACCAGAGTCGAGCCATAAAAGAGTGCAAATCCCCGTGAATATTGGGGGCGATCCATCTGATCTCCGCGGGCAGTGTTTCCGCTGGCACGTCTGTTCAGGCATCCTCGGAGAACTCCCTCGTTCCAGGGAGCATCGAACCAATTTCGGACCAATCCTGACCTTACGTCGACCGTTTGTGTACCCGTCGGGGCACCTTGTGTGGGCTTGCCGAATTCACTCATCGCAACCGTGTTGCTCGTTCCATCGGAAATCACCCGCAAGCCTTTTGAAACCATAGGAACAAACGCAGCACGTCCGCGTATTTGGCGGTTAGGTTGATTCGCTTGCACTATAACCCTTTCGTGATCCCAGGCTCCATCGGCGCGGGAAAAGCCATAGTTTGTTCGGGTATTGGAAGGAATGTCGGCGGAAACGACAACCTCACCGGAAAGCCCGTCCCCCGGACATGACGGGCAAAGGAACGCCGCAATAGCCGTCCGAAGGGCTTGAGGCGAATTGACAGCATTGCCGGCATCCCAGGCGTTATTAAAGGTAGGTGTGATGTTGGCTGTAATGATACCATCGTAGCGTGCGCCCTGTTCAATGAACGGGAACAGGTTTATCTGCCCACTCCAACTAGAGTGTGCCGGCATGTCGGCGTCCGGCAATGGGTCAGGATTGCCTTGCACGAGGTAACTTCGCGCCGGCGGGAGAGCGTTGTGGGTATCATGGTGGTTATGCAGTGCCAGTCCCAACTGTTTGAGATTGTTAGTGCATTGCATTCTTCTTGCGGCTTCGCGGGCTGCTTGCACGGCAGGCAGGAGCAGGGCGACTAACATTCCGATAATCGCGATGACGACGAGGAGTTCGACGAGGGTAAAGGCGTTTTTGCCTTTTCCTAAATACCCCCCCCCCACTTTAACATTTTTTTCCGAAAAACGGTCATAAAAACCTCCTTTTTATAGTTTCATTTACAAAAAGTC
>Ga0099364_10012694_pt1 | contig 11339 bp, 8 predicted proteins | sample TergutTh196P3_FD_73070 | JGI IMG/M metagenome (GOLD analysis project Ga0099364, IMG submission 73070) | Microcerotermes parvus P3 segment gut microbial communities from Pointe-Noire, Republic of the Congo - Th196 P3 | ecosystem: Host-associated > Arthropoda: Insects > Digestive system > Gut ...
TCGTTTTGATTGACTCAGGAGCTAATTCTGAGTGTACTCCTGAGTATCTTTTACAATTTGCGTTAATGGGTTCGTTTTATGCGAAGAACGCCTTATCGCTGGATTCTCCTCGGATTGGGCTTTTAAATAATGGCACCGAAGAGACAAAGGGTACACCATTATATATGGAATCATATGGTTTATTACAAACAGCTTCTGATGATGGTATTATTGATTTTATTGGGAATGTTGAAGCAAAGGATGCTTTTAAAGGCGTTTGCGATGTTCTTGTTTGTGATGGTTTTACAGGAAATGTTTTCTTGAAGACCGTTGAGGGCACTGCTGCTCTATTGATGTCAGAAGTCAAGTCTGTCTTTATGTCAGGTATTCTTACTAAAATTTCAGCATTACTGGTAAAAAAGGAATTTTCGGTTTTAAAGTCAAAACTTGACCCTGATGCAATTGGCGGCACCGCGCTACTGGGTATTTCAAGACCGGTCATAAAGGCTCATGGTTCGTCAAATGCTTTCGCAATTGTCAACGCGATTATACATGCTGTCAGCTCAGTTATGACATCCGATGTAACTGAATTACAAAAATACATCGCTTTGACAAAGAGCAATCGCGATGAGTGAAATTCCGTTCAGACAATCGCGATGAATGAAATTTAGTTATTGACAAATTGCAAGTTGAGTTTTAGTATCTTCATGTGGAGATAACTATATTGCAAAAAACCACAAAAGAGAGGTGAAAGTCGAGTTTGAACGCTCGACATAGCAGTGATATTTGAAAAGCTACGAAAAATGATAGCAACGCAATTTGCGATCAGTGAAAACTCAATAACCTTAGAAACATCTTTTGTTGACGACCTTGGAGCAGACTCTCTAGATGCTGTAGAATTAATTATGGCGATTGAAGAAGAGTTCTACATACCGGAGGTCGATGAGGACACAGTCAACAACCTAATAACTGTCGCTGACGTTGTTCGTTTCCTATCGGACAATATTGACTAAGATAATAACAACCAACCACACTAAACCGCCTTTACTACATGGAGAATGAGCAAAATGAACGAGCAACTCATCGAATCATTGGAAAAGAAACTGAACTACACCTTTAAGAATAAAAAGCTGTTAGAAACTGCGCTTACTCACAGTTCATATGCTAATGAGAATAAAAAAAACGGAACAAGCAGTAATGAACGGCTTGAGTTTCTCGGTGACTCAGTTCTGGGAATGACAATCGCAACGATGATATACAAAATGAAAACTGAATTACCTGAGGGGCGAATGACTCGCCTCAGATCTGAACTCGTATGCGAAAAAAGCCTCGCATTAATGGCAGATACGCTGGGTATCGGTGAATATTTGATGCTCGGATATGGTGAAGATAAAAACGGAGGACGTGAGCGTCCATCGATACTTGCTGATGCTGTTGAAGCTATTCTTGCAGCGATGTATCTTGATGGTGGTATTAAGACTGTCGAAAAGCTGGTATCAACATATTTCGGTAAAGGCGCAATGCTCCTAAATTATGAAAACTCAGATTTCAAAACATCACTCCAAGAAGTCATTCAAGAAAAGCCGGGTCAAACATTGAGTTACCATGTCGTTGATGAGTCAGGCCCCGATCACATGAAGTCATACACTGTTGAAGTCCGACTCAACGGAAACGTCATTGGTCGCGGTAAAGGAAAAAGCAAAAAAGATGCGGAACAATCGGCAGCGCGAATGGGTCTCACGGAGATTTCGCGATGACGCCAAAACGGCGGATCGTTCCCATCTTTATCCCGCATGAAGGTTGCGAGCATGAATGTGTATTTTGTAATCAACATGCTATAACGAAATCAAGCGGATATAATGACGCAACGCTTCAGGACAACATTAAGCATTACGACCTTCAAAATATAAATGAGATTATTTCCACGAGTTATCGTAATAACGACGATAATCCTGCGGAAATTGCTTTTTATGGGGGGAGTTTCACCGCTTTGCCGGAGGCGCGACAGATCGAACTCCTGGAAGCAACTCAAACTTTTATTAGTAGCGGCAATTTTCGCAGCATCAGAGTTTCGACCAGACCTGATTGCATTGACGAAAAAACACTTGTGAGACTAAAACGATATGGTGTAGAAACTATGGAGCTTGGCGTTCAGTCAATGTGCGACGACGTACTCAGCTTGTCAAACAGAGGGCATACGGCATATGATACGATTCGAGCAGCAAGACTAATAAAGAGCTATGGTTTATCTCTTATCTTGCAGTTTATGACCGGCTTACCCGGTGATTCAATGTTTAAGTCAGTATACACCGCAAAACAGATAGCAAAACTGGTGCCCAATGGTATCAGGATTTATCCCACAGTCGTCATCTCAGGGACGAGGTTACATGAGTTGTGGATGCGCGGACAGTATATGGAGCATACTATAGATGATGCTGTCGATTTGTGTGCAAGAATACTTCCTATATTCGAAAGAGCAGAAATTCCTGTAATAAGGCTTGGTCTAAATCCCACAGAGGCGCTCGGAGCAGAGAGCGTAGTTGCAGGCGCTTATCATCCCGCATTTGGGGAGCTTGTGTATTCGCGTTTATATTATCAAAAAGCTCGAAACCTTCTTAAAAACTCAAATCACGGACATGATGTCGTTTTAACGGTTAAGAAGGGTCATACCTCGATGATGGTAGGTCAAAAACGCAAAAATATAGTTGCGCTAAAAGATGAGTTTAATCTCAGAAGCATCAAGATAGTGGAATCGCAGCATCTTACCGAATCGAACATGAACATAATGATTAATAAATAATCAAGGCTATTGAAATTAATTGATGAATAGTATATAATCCCTTTATCTATCTTTACGAAGGGATCGTGTTCGATCTGTATTTAAAGTCCATCGAAATGCAAGGATTCAAGTCATTTCCCGAAAAAACAAGAATCACATTTGAAAAACCAATAACAGGGATCGTCGGACCAAACGGCAGCGGGAAATCCAATATTTCCGATGCCGTCCTTTGGGTTATGGGAGAACAATCAAACAGAACGCTGCGCAGCGGTAAAATGGAAGACGTGATATTTGGAGGAACACAAAGACGATCACAGGTAGGATTCGCGGAAGTATCATTGATTCTTGACAATACAGAGAATCGATTTGACCTCGATAGTTCAGAAGTGATGATAACCAGACGATATTATAGATCCGGAGAAAGCGAATACTACATAAACCGCACATCTGTCCGACTTAAAGACATCAACGAGTTACTTATGGACACAGGGCTTGGAAGAGAAGGTTATAGTATAATAGGACAAGGTAGAATATCGGAAATCCTGTCTACAAAGAGTAAGGACAGGCGTGATATATTTGAAGAAGCAGCGGGAATATCAAAGCATAGGCACAAGAAAGAAGAAGCTGAACGAAAACTACAACAGACAGACGAAAACCTTCTGAGGATCGGCGATAAGATATCAGAACTCGAAATTCAAATAGAACCACTTAGAGAACAAGCTGAGATTGCCAGAAGATATCTGCTACTTCGCGATGAACTTCGTGGTTTGGAAATATCGGTGTGGCTCAGAGAACTGGAAACACTGCGCATTAGAGCTGACAAAGCAGAAAGTGATCACATAACAGCAAAAGCCGAATTGGAAGCTATGACCCGAGACTTAGAGCAGAGCTATGAAGATATCGATGCCTTGTCCTTGAAAGTTCAACAACTCGACATTGAAGCTGATTCAATACGCGACCTGATCTCATCAGAAGAAGCGAAACTCAGCGACTTAGATAGTGCAATTGCGGTTTTGAAGTCGAGGATTGAAAGCAATACCGAACAAATCGAGCGTTTGAATATTGATATGCAAACACAAGAGGAGAGTCAAGGTGGAGTCGGCGTTCAGATTTCTGAGCGAGAGAACAGGCTCTCAGAGATTATATCCGCAAACTCGAAACTTGATGATGATATTGAAACGCTCGTTACCGAACTCGAAAACATTGCGGGCTCAGCAGGGGAGTATTCCAACGAACTGGCTGCTCTTCTGATGAGCGAAGACTCATTGCGTATTGCGCTTAGTGACAAGAAGTCTGACCTCTCTGCTCTCGCCTCGCAAGCGCAGGAGCTATATGACAATGAAAATGCTGTCCGCCTTGAACTATCAAGCGCAAACGAACGGCTTACAGAGATTATCGCTGAATATGAACTTGCTGCAAGCGAACTTGAAAAGGTAAAAGGCGACGCAATATCACACGGAAACGTTATCAGCGGATTGAGCATTAGAGCTCAAAATCGAACGGAGAAAGCCGAAAAGACAGGAGAGCAACTCGAACGCATCGCATTTGAACTCAAGTCCCTGGAGTCAAGAAGAAATATGCTTGCAGAAATGGAAAAAGACTACCAGGGGTATTCAAAAGCTGTAAAACTAATCATGCAGGAGTCGTCAAGAGGCTCATTGAAAAACATACATGGCACAGTTGCGGGGCTTATAAAAACAGGTGATAGGTATACTGTTGCAATTGAAATAGCTCTCGGCGGCGCAATGCAAAATATAATCGTCGATTCTGAAGATGATGGAAAAGCAGGAATCAACCTTCTAAAACGCCGCGATAGCGGACGGGCTACATTTCTGCCAATCTCTACGATAAACGGCAGCATTCTTGACGAAAAAGAAGTTAGCGGAGATGATGGTTTCGAAGGCATTGCGATCCGTTTAGTTGAGTTTGACAAGGCATATAATGGAATCTATGCAAACCTTTTAGGTAGGGTAATAATCGCAGATGACATCAATAGCGCAGTCAGGATTGCAAGTAAACATAGATATAGGTATAAAGTGGTGACATTGGATGGTCAGGTAATCCACGCAGGCGGTTCAATGACAGGCGGATCGGTCGCCGGTAGTTCAGGCGTATTATCTCGGGCAAATGAGCTTAGTTCGCTTGCAGACAGAATCGAAAAAACAAAAGCAGATGCTGCAAAAGTAAATAGAGAAAACTCGGAGGCTATCAGAGAAAAAAATGCAGCGGAGTATGAACTTGAAGTTGCCCGTTCTGAGATGCGTGAAATCGAAAACAGCCTTATCAGGCTTGAAAGTGATGACAAACATCGCAAGCTGCTCATAGAAGCTGCTAAGGAAAACATACTGTCTCTTGAGCATGAAATAGAATCAATAAATATCAGAATAAAAGCCAACATCGGCGATACCGATATGGCAAAATTCGATATTATTACAATCGAAAATGATGCAAAGGAAAAAAAAGAGCTTATCGAAGAAAAAACAAGAGGTCAGGACTTGCTGACAGAGCAGCGTGAACTCTTAAACGAAAATCTGGCGGAGCTGCGTGCAAATCGCGCGTCTCTTCGCACAGAGTATGATGTCCTTATTAAGACAGTGACTGAACTAAACGCAATTAGAGATGAGATATCCGGCAACCGGGAGCGTAATGTCGAAGCAATTAACAACCTAAAAAACATAAATAGCGATATTAGAGTTGAAATGCTCGACCACGAACGCTCAACTGAAACCACCGGAAATCAAATCAACGAATACAGGCTCAAGCTCACGAGCATTGGCTCGACTAAGCTGGAAACAGAAGGCAAACGCAGCAGTCTCAATAAGGATACTCAGACTAAAAACCAGGATGTTCTAAATATGGAGCGAGAATGCTCACGTATTGAACAGAGAAAAATCACTACGCAGATGGAAGAGAGACAGATTGTAGATAAACTCTGGGAAACATATGAACTAAGCAGAACAACAGCTTTAAGTGCCGCTAAACCTATAGAAAACCTGTCTGAGGCGCAAAAGAACATTACATCACTAAAGCGTCAAATATCAGCGCTAGGCACACCAAATATCGGCGCAATTGATGAGTTTACTCGTGTGAACACACGATATACATTCCTCACCTCGCAACGAGACGACGTGGAAAAAGCAAAAAGCGAGCTTTTGAGTATAATAGACGACATTACCGGGCATATGCGCGAGATATTCACCAATGAGTTCCATATAATTAATGAGAGCTTTGGAAAGACATTCAAAGAGTTGTTCAGCGGCGGGAACGCTTCGCTCGTTTTAGAGGATCCCGATGATGTACTCAATTGCGGCATCGAAATCCAAGTACAACCTCCGGGGAAGTCGCTAAAGACAATTACTCTGCTATCCGGCGGTGAAAAAGCGTTTGTAGCTATTGCAATTTACTTTGCGATATTAACGGTACGCCCGCCACCGTTTGTTGTTATGGACGAAATTGACGCTGCGCTTGATGATGCGAATGTTATTCGGTTTTCTTCATATATGCGTCGCATGTCCAACAACACGCAGATGATTGTTATCTCGCATAAACGCGCAACCATGGAAGAAGCAGATCTTTTATATGGTGTTACGATGCAGGAACTGGGTGTGTCAAAAATCTTAAAAGTCGATCTCGATGAAGCTGCAAAAAACAATAGGTAGATTCGATAGCTATATAAATTGATTCTACTGCAAAACGCATTAATCTATTTAAGTAAGGAACGAACGCATGAGTATTTTCAGCAAGCTCAAGGAAGGTCTCGCTAAGACAACAAAAAATGTGAGTGCGCAGCTCAATGGGTTATTCTACTCGTTTTCAGGAGCGGGTGAAGAGTTCTTCAACGACCTCGAAGAAACACTGATATTGGCAGATTTAGGTGTTACTACAGCAGAGTCAGCCGTATCTATGCTACGAGAGATAGCAAAGAGAGAAGGTCTCAGGACAGTCGATGAGATCAAAGCTGCACTCGCCGGTGTCCTCACAGATTTGTTAAGTGTAGGAGACACTGACCTAAAACTGGGCACAAAACCTTCCGTCATCCTCGTAGTTGGTGTCAATGGGGTAGGGAAGACCACAACGATTGGTAAACTCGCAATGAGGTTCACCAATCAAGGGAAGAAAGTGCTCATGTGCGCGGGTGATACATTTCGCGCTGCGGCAGGAGAACAGTTATCTGTATGGGCAGAGCGTTCCGGATGCGATATTGTTAGGCGCGAGGAAGGTGCTGATCCTGCCTCAGTAATTTTTGATGGGTTAAATGCGGCAAAAGCTCGCGGAATCGATGTTGTGATTTGCGATACTGCCGGGCGGCTTCACAATAAATCCAACCTAATGAATGAACTCAACAAAATCAGCCGAATTATCAATCGGGAACTGCCGGATGCTGACCGTGAGACTTTGCTTGTTGTAGATGCTACAACCGGACAGAATGGCGTTATACAAGCTCGCGTGTTCAACGAGTCAACAAGCATAACCGGCATTGTTTTAACAAAACTTGATGGAACAGCAAAAGGCGGCATAGTTTATGCAATTGCCGACCAGTTGCGTGTACCCGTGAAATTAGTTGGAGTTGGTGAGAAACCTGATGACTTAATTGAGTTTGACGGAAGAGAATTCTCTGAGGCAATATTGGAATGAGTATGATGTATGTATTAGCGACTGCGAATAAGGGAAAGATCAGTGAACTGAAAACGATTTTGTCGAAACAGGGCATTGATATTCTAACTCGTGATGAACTCGGGATCGATGTTGAGATTGAGGAAACAGGCTCGACTTTTCTTGAAAACGCAACAATAAAAGCAAAAGCCATATGCGAGCTATCAGGTCTTCCGGCGATTGCAGACGATTCCGGTTTAATGGTCGATGCTCTCGGTGGCGCTCCCGGTGTGTACTCAAGTTCATATGGCGGAGAATTATTAAATGATTATGAACGTGGGTTTTTTCTGCTCGAAAACATGAAGAATGTGGAACAACGGAGCGCGAAATTCGTCTGTAATATTGTATGCGCATATCCTGATGGGACAATATTGTCAGCGCAAGGTGAATGCCTTGGCTCAATAGCTTATTCACAAGATGGTAAAAATGGATTCGGGTTTGATTCGGTGTTTATACCAAAAGATATGAGTATGACTCTTGCCAACCTCTCGCAAGATGAGAAAAACGCACTATCTCATAGAGGAGCTGCGTTGCGCTTATTTTGCGAGAAGATAAAGTCAAAGCAACCTCCATCATCCATGAAAAACCGAAAAGTTGGCATATTTGGCGGCACATTTAACCCACCACACATCGGTCACCTATTATCGACAATGGCGGCTGCTTCGCAAATAGATTTAGATTATGTTATAATTATACCTACAGGCATACCCCCTCACAAGGAAATGCCTGATGGGACGCCGGCATCTCATATGCGTTTTGAGATGGTAAAGAGGACTTTTCGTGATTCACCAAAAACCATCGTATCTAAAGTGGAACTGGAACAATCAGGGCGCAGCTATACGATATCAACAATCGCGACTATCAAAAAATGGTATCCTGATGCGCAGCTATATCTTTTAACCGGTACTGATATGTTTTTGTCGCTCGACACATGGAAAGATAGCGAGAAACTGCTTGAGAGCGTAATACCTGTTGCTTTTGCTCGAAATGATGACGATGTTGAGCAAGTTGAGGCCTATGCACAGCATTTGAAATCCTCATATGGAGTACATACTGAAACTGTAAGTAATAGTGTTATAAGTATTTCTTCATCGCAATTACGTGAAATGCTCCCAAATCGAGAGGGTTTACGATACATTACTGATACAACATATGATTATATTATCGGAAACCGCTTATATGGAGCTAAACCTGAGTGGGATTGGCTGCGAAAGAAAGCATACTCAATGCTCTCCGCTTCAAGAATCGCACACGTCGCCGGTTGTGAGAGCGAGGCGATTTCGCTGGCAAAACGATGGGACGCAGATATTGACGATGCCCGTGAAGCTGCAATTTTGCATGATATAACGAAATCATGCTCAAGAGAAGAGCATATCAAGATAATGACTAATTTTGGTATAACTGCTGATGATATAGGGTATGATGAAGAAAAGCTGTTCCATTCCAAGAGCGGAGCATTATTGGCAAAAGCATTGTTTGGCGTTTCAGATGAAGTTGCAAATGCAATCATGTGGCATACGACGGGTAAAGCGAAAATGACAATTCTTGAAAAGATTGTGTATCTTGCGGACTATATTGAACTTGAGAGAGATTTTCCGGGAATCGATAAGATGCGAGCTCTTGCGTATGAAGATATTGACGCTGCAATGATTATGGGGCTGGAACTCAGTATTAGCGATTTAGAAAGACGCGGGATTACTCCAAATAGAGCTTCTTTCGATGCTATTGAGGACATAAGGGGATAATGAAATGGTAAAATTTAGCGGAAGCAAAAGAAAAGGGCAGCATCTGCGCAAAAACGTCGATACAGATGATTATAATGAATTGACATTAGCCGCTCCGATTAATAACAAACCAAATGATGCTGTAGCAATTAAGACGAGAGATCCGAAGAAAATCGCGATCATCATCGCCGCGGTAGTGCTTGGATTATTGCTGCTTGGTTTTGCTTATATGTATTTCTTCGTCAAATCGGCGATTAGCACACCTCCTCCGGTTAGGCTAAATCCTAAAGGACCGGAATATACTCAAAGCGAAGACCCAAGCCATACTATCAATGTCAGGCGTCCGGGCAGAGTTACTGAAGACGGGGAGGAAGTATACTTCGAGCGTGATCCCAATAAGATAACATTTCTGATTCTGGCAACTGATAATGGCGGAGGTAATACAGACACGATTATGGTTGCTATGTTTGACTCAAAGGAATATACTCTTGAGGTAGTTAATATTCCTCGCGATACTTTGGCGAATGTCAGCTGGAGCAATAGGAGAGTCAATGCGATCTATTCAAATATGCGATACAGGCATGGTTGGGATAACTCTCTGATTCCTGATGCAATGGACTCCACAGTCGAAGCATTTGCAGATATACTCGGATTTGAAGTCGACTACTGGTTTCTCGTTGATATGACTGCTTTTGTGTCGATTGTCAATGCGATTGACGGCGTAGATTTCTATGTACCAAATAGGATGTACTATTCTGATCCCGAACAAGGCTTGCTAATTGATTATGCAGAGGGTATGCAAAGGCTTTATGGTCAGGATGCTCTGAATGTACTTCGCTACAGATCATATGCAACTGCCGATATCGGTAGAATCGGTAATCAACAGAACTTTTTGATGGCAGCTGCAGAGCAGATACTGGCCAAGAGTACGCTGTTCAACGTTCCCGAATTTGTCAATATAATAGTAAGATATGTTAAGACAAACCTAGCTCTCGAAGGTTTATTATGGCTTGGCGCTGAATTTGCCAAGATGGATTCGGAGAATATCAACTTCACTTTACTACCCGGTAACTACGGCGATAGCGTTGGCGGTGTTTCGCATGTCACTATTTACATTGATGAGTGGCTGGAGGTCGTAAATGAACGTCTCAGTCCATTTACTGAGGACTTTATTCCTGAGGACTTTAGCATACTCACTCGTGATGCTTATGGTAACTTAATTGCGACCGATGGTGTTCAAGGCGGAACTCAGGCTTGGGCAAGCAGCGGAGGAGCCGGTAATAGCGGGTCTAGCTGGACCGGTGGTGGAGGCGGAGGAGCTTCTCCTCAGACACCTATTTATTCGGACGGTAACGATTCTGATGTAGATGATGAGCTGAGTACGGACGATGGTGATAATGAGAAACCGACGGACGATGATTTGATCGATGACCCGGATGCCGATGATAGCGATGGTGTGTCGGATAACGAAGACGAGATTGATGATATTGATGGGATTGACGATGAGGTAGACACTGTTGACAAAGATGACGAAGTTGACGAAACCGATGGGTCTGATGACGATTCTGAGATCCCGCCTGATGAGATTGATCCGATAGAAAATGATCCTATTGACGATGAACCTCCTGTAAATGATGGTGAAACAGAAGACCCGCCGGAAGTTTCTGAATAATAATTTTTGGAAGGATTGACCAATATTGATGCTAACTCCAAAAATGATCGCGGATATTGCCATTACTGCGCTTGATAATAAAAACGCTAAAGACATCGTACTGCTCAGAACTACCGATGTCACAGTCTTGGCTGACTATTTCGTAATATGCACTGCAAACTCATCAATTCATCTAAAAACTCTGGGTGATGAGTTGGAGAAGGCTCTTAAAGACAACGATGAGATGCCTCGCAGACGAGAAGGTCATAGGTCGGGGGGATGGCTTCTGCTCGATTATGCTTGTGTTATCGTTCATATTTTCCTACAGGAAACGAGGGAGTTCTACACGCTTGAGCGTTTATGGAGCGATGCTGAGGTTATTGAGGTGGAGAGCTTAGTTAGCAATAAAGGTGGGTTGTCATAATGAAATATGATTTTCAAACAATCGAGAAGAAGTGGCAGGAGATGTGGGAGGTTGAAAAGCCTTTTGCGGCATATAACAGCAGCGAAAAACCTAAATACTATATACTAATAGAATTTCCATATCCGTCCG
>Ga0099364_10012695_pt1 | contig 11339 bp, 8 predicted proteins | sample TergutTh196P3_FD_73070 | JGI IMG/M metagenome (GOLD analysis project Ga0099364, IMG submission 73070) | Microcerotermes parvus P3 segment gut microbial communities from Pointe-Noire, Republic of the Congo - Th196 P3 | ecosystem: Host-associated > Arthropoda: Insects > Digestive system > Gut ...
ATCGTCGGCTGACATGGAAACCACATATCCACAACAAACGTAAGCAATTGGGATTAATGCTGCAACGAATGTACTGGATCATAGGCAGAAAATCCAAGCTCTCTCTGACCAACAAACTATTAATATACAAAATCATATTAAAACCCATTTGGACGTATGGTATTCCATTATGGGGAACGGCATTCCAGTCAAACATTGAGATACTGCAAAGACTACAAAAAAAACCCTCAGAATGGTGACCAACGCACCATGGTTCGTACCCAACCATGTGCTACACACTGACCTTCAAATGCCAACCATAAGGGAAGAAATCACACGACTCAGCTCCAACTACAAAGCCAAAATAGAGGTGCACCCGAACAAACTCACGACCACCCTCCTCGAGAAGCACGGTCAAGGCAGACTACGTCGCTACTCACCACTCGATCTGTCAACTAGATTCAACTAACTTAAAAGTTTCTGATACTGAGGGTATTCACTGGAATACACCTCATCGTGACATTGTCTCCGATTGTTGCTCTGAACTATCCAGACATGTACTAAAGGTCTCACTCAGACCGAGGGTATAAATAAAAGAGTTAAAAAAATAGTTCTCTACATGTTTCGAGCATGACATGCTCGAAACATGTAGAGAACTATAAATAAATAAATATGTTGAAAAGAATTTGTGCGTCAAGTTGGACAACTACCAAGAATGTTAAAAACGTGTGTGTGCAGTTAAAGTTTCTTTTTACCGCAAAGTGTAACATAATGTACGTATGTTTTAAGCTATTTATCTGTAAACGTGCTTAAATTTAAAAGCTGTTTTTATATTGTCTAGATTTTTAATTCCTGCTTTTTATATATTTCATTTACACGTAATGGATTTCCTGCATTTCGATGGAGTCTCATTTCAGCCCGACATAAACAATGGGCAATTGTGTGAAGAGTTAAATAACATTATCCTACCTTAAATAACATCGTTGGCAACGCAATCTGGTACGATACGTTTAATATTCGGAACACAAAGCGGTTGTGGCTTGTGAATAACATTGTAGCGGTAATGAACAATAATAATGTACTATGTGGTTGTTTTGGATTATTAACAAGTTATGTAGCTGGTATCTTAGATTAGATGAAAGATATTAACTTCTACGTCCTATGTAATAAAAAACTAAATTACGCCGATTATATCGAAAAGTGCATTTCAAGTCGAAAGTGCACTATTTCGCATACAGGCAACTATTTCCAGTTAACGTCTGGTGAAGAAACAATTCTAATGTCATTTGAAGCAAGAATCGTACATGAAAAGCTTCCGTCCGCACTAGCATTCGCACACAGTGTGCTAAGCAAAATATGTATTTCATCTCTAGCATATGGAATAATGTCTGTTAATAACCGTGTGACATATATCACAAACGAAGTGCTTACGTCAAGACATAATTGTGTGATAAATTTGATTGCTTTTAACTTAGATAAGCCTAAGCAACTAGCTAAATGTAAAATGCGTACCAAAACCTGTTCAGCATGTCCTTACATAAATCTTTCTCCCCAAATAGTGTTCTGTACTAAACGTTCTCACCGCGTGTTTTCTGACTCTCAGTGTCATTGTAAGCTGTGTGTAAAAAGCGGCCCTGCAAGTAAGTCGCAATGTGTTAATAAGTTGGGGGGCGTCTGTTTAATGCCTAACCAAAAAAAATAAAAAACTGTGTGTGGAAACAAATGTAATTTGTGCGTGGAAAAGTTTAAAATCAAAATGTGTTAATAAATCGTGGGTATCCGCTTAATACCGGACCGAACTAAGCTAATGTGTAAAAATAAGAACTGCAAGTGTGAAAGCAAATATAAATTGTGTGTGAAAATGGACCTGCAAGTTTTTAAAATCGCTTAGTGTTAATAAATTAAAGAAGTTTAGTTACTGCCCAATCAAAATAGGTTCATGTGCTAAAATAAAAAGTGTAAATGTGAAATAAGTTATATTTTAATAATAATAATAATAATAATAATAATAAACTGCATGATCTGCTACGTATATATTTGTAAATATAAAAAATGTGTGTTTTTATTTATCTTCCTTATTACAATAACATATATACCTAGGGTGGGATCGTTTTAGGTGCATCGGGTGGGAACTTATCTCCTTACCTTAAAAAAGGGATTCGAACCTAGAGTCTTAAACATGTGAAACTTTAAAAATAGCGCGCTAGTCGCCAATTCTTAAAAACAGCAGGTTTTTAGGTTAGGCTAATTTAAAAATGGCGCCCTGGCAGCCGTGTTGTAAAATGGCGGATTTTTAAGTTAGGTTAGTAACAATTTAAAAATTTAAAACTGGCGCGTCAGCAGCCATATTTAAGCTTAAAATTCAAAAGTTAGGTTAGCGCCGTATTCAAAACTTAGAAATAAAAAAAAAAGCGCTTTGGAGGCCATATTGGAAAATGGCGGATGTTTAGTTTAGGTTAGTAACAATTTAAAATTAGTACAATATTCAAAAGTTAGGTTAATAAAACAAATTTAAAATTACTGCGCGTCCGCCATATTTAAGCGGTAAATTCCAAAAATTAAAAATTCAAAAATAGCGCGTTGGCGGCCAAATTGGAAAATGGTGGATGTTTACGTTAGGTTTAAAAGGCGCGCACGTTCACCGCGGCGTCGTGCCGACTAGACTAAAATTAATTTACATATCAATAAAAGGGTTAAGTTCGTTCGCACATTAATTAAATAATTTGAATATCAATCAAGGCCGTCTGCATATCAATTAGATAATTTAAATAATAATTAGATCAATCAAAATAATTCCCACACTGATTGGGCCAATCTGGTTAATTTGCATATAATTTGCATATTAATTACCTCATTTGCACATTAATCGAAAGGTGCAGTGTCATTGACCTTAACCCTTTAATACGGGGGGGTTTAACCCTTTGAACCCGGCTATACCCGCTTTAACCCTTTGGAACCTGCTCAAGGTGGGGGCTTACTACTTATTTCAAATACGTTGCATCTGGGTTTAACAAGTGTACCTGGAATTGCGTAGGTACGTAGATACTTTCAGAGTTATAACGATCAGAAACAAAGCTTTTCAGACACTCTTCACAATTTCTCAGAGTGTACCGTTGTTACAGTTTCGAAAAAACTCTTTGCGCATTATTTTTGAGACATGCTGTCTCTTACTCAAGAGAATGCACCTGACCTTCACAGCGCGTGTAGGCTCCCTTAACACTCGCAACGACTGTCAGCGGAAAACACACACTGTCAAAAACATGAGTCTCTATCACTGCATGATCTGCCTGCCACTGGTCGCCGTTTGCTGGGTGTTTCGTTTATAACAAGCCTAAAGTCAAATTTATAAACAGCTGTAACCACACAGAACACTACGAAAATAATTGTATCATCTCTCTCTCTCTCTCTCTCACACACACACACACACACACAAAACAAGACCACTTCAGGTCAATGTGTTGTTAAATGTAGCATATCAGTTACTGGTTACAAGTAAAGGACGGTAGACTTTCCCCAACTTAAACAACTGTCAAGGTCAACCGAAAACTCCTCAGTCAGTGTCTGTACGTGTAAAAGAACTCCACAGAACTCCTTACAGCTGGCGTGATGCTGACAGCCACGACATGGGACAAAACAAAGCAGTGCTTTGGATCCCAATAAAGTGCAGGGTGCAGGCAGTGAACGTGTCGTTCAGCCCTTCGTCAGTTCTAGTAGTTCAGCGACAAACAAATCACGATCAGAACAGCCCAGCGCTCAGATCGCTCTCAGTCGAGCAGTAACAGAGCCAACTGACATGTCTGTTAGGGGAAACCGGACTATATGATCATGTGGGAAGCCGGATTATATGGCCATGGTCGATAGAATGTTAGAAAACGTACATGAGAATATAATATGTTTAACTACGGCTGGGCAGCACCAAGTTTCCTCCTGAGATTACGTCAAGTGTGCTGTATATACAGTTGCTGCTTGCTCTTTCATTTCACCAGAGTTTAGAATTAGGTAATGAGGAGAGTAACATTGTAACGCACCCTAGGAGGGGGATCAGGCGTAGACAATATACTTTCTTAATATATCTCCTTCGGTATGCTTTTGTTTCTCCGAAATTTTATTCGGTAGAATGAGGATAGGATTCTATAGTGCGCGTTTTTACAGGGGAACGTGCGAGGATTTAATAGCACACACTCGTCAAATTTAGTTCTGTACTCTATATTAAATTTGAAACTACTAAATTATAAATGATAGTAAAAGTGAGTAACACACTTCAGTTTTCGTTATACAGTCATTGGTTGGCCACAATAAAATCCTCGGTGTCTTTACCAAAACTTGACTCACAAACAAAAGAATTTAAAAGTTAACAAAACTGCAAAAATATGGACTTTGTTCGGAAAATGGTCTTACCTGTTATCAGCAGTGAACGACACAACATCCCAATGTTTAAGTGTCTCGTACTCTCTCAAATAACAGTAATATCGACGTAGGCGTAGTGTAAAATTAACTCGGCAATTATCTGCTCAAACGTCCAATCTGGAGTCCAAAACGTGAGTAACTATTGCAACAATTTCGCGAGGATTTTATATGTGACCGTACAGTTTGTTGTCTCTTAATCATAAAAAAGTCTCGAAGTGTCTTTCGTACAGTGAAGACGTGTTCTACGGTCGCTCCGTGCATGCAGTCACTTCGTTTGTTTACGTTACTAGTGCCTTCAGTGTAGACGTGCACTTTGTACCCGGTCACTCTGTCTGTTTACTCTCCTTTGTATTGATCTAACTACTCAACTCTACCTCTCGCTGTTGGACCTTCATCTGGCACACTAACTGCTCCATACACATCTTCTGCTGGACTGACTGCCTTAAAATCGGCCACATGTGATGTCCCAACCACGGCTGCGGTCGCCGTCACGCATCGCGCCCTACCGACACTCTGGTTCCGCCACATCATCATCAAAGAATAGTTCTCCTATGGCGCCTGGCTCCGCCGCTTCACCATCAAAGGTTAGTCCCCACGTGACGCCCTTACCGCCGCTGACCCACTCGCGATCTCCGCCCCCGCCTTCTTCCCAATCTCCTCATCGTCGTGCGCGCTCTATTACGCCCCCACCCCAGCCAAATGGGCCCCTGGGCTCTGAGTCTGCAAATCCTCCCCACCAGACACGGCAAACTGTCAAGAAAAGGAAGTGGACCCATTTGACACCGGACACGTCCCAGCCGGGAGCTTCGTCCCCATTCACCTCTCGAAACCGATTTGACGAGCTCTCCCTCATTTCTGACAATGATATGCATAGATCAGACGAAGACTCCCCTGCCACGGAGGATACTCCCCGCGCCCAGCAGCCTCGGGAACACAAGCCGCCTCCCATATATGTGTACGGCGTAACCAACTAACAGGATATGGTGTCCTACCTCACGGCCACTCGTGAGGAGGAACAATACTATTGCAAAGCACTTACCGATGAAACGATCAAAATCAATGTTTACGCCTCTGATTCTTACCGTCGGTTGATCAAACAATTCCAAGCAGACAACGTCATCCACCATACTTACCAGCCGCGAGGCGAACGAGCTTACAGAGTGGTCTTGCGCCACCTCCATCACTCCATTCACCCGGAAGTCATCAAAGGCGAGCTTGAGGGCCTGGGCCACACAGCCCGCAACGTACTCAACACCCGCCACCGACTGACCAAAGCCCCTCTGCCTCTCTATTTTGTGGATCTTGAACCGCGCGATAACAACAAGAGTATATATGATCTCCAATTCTTATGTAACATGAAGATCGCCGTTGAAGCGCCGCGGAAGAAAACTTCTATCGTACAGTGCACAGTGTACAGGGGCATACTAAAACCTATTGCACCCGACCATTTGCCTGTGTTAAATGTGGTGGTGACCAGAATACGGCAGTGTGCACCAAAGATCCCACTACCCCGGCGAAATGCGCCCTCTGTGGTGGGGCCCACCCAGCAAATTACAAAGGATGTGATGTCTACCGCCGCCTTCGTACAACTCACGACGCCTCCACCCCTCACCCAAGGCCACCTACTCCTCGCATGCCTGCTCCACACGTCGACACTGGCGACGTACGTCATTTTCCTCCCCTGCACCTAACTCAAACCCCTGGGCCACCCCCCAAACCCCTCTCCGTATCGTATTCCCAGGTAGTCGCCCCCGGCCCCCAGGCTGTTGATCTTCGGGCGCAGCTTTCAGCTTTCCTCACCGAGTTCAACACCTTGTTTAGCCAACTAATGCAACAGACCGGCACTATACACACCATGCTCACTGCCATCCTGCCTCGCCTCACCGCACTATGGCTGTCGCCTTACGTCTTGCTCTCTGGAACGCCAACGGCCTTTCTTCGCATCGTTTGGAACTCCAAACATTCCTTGACATACACAAAATTGATATAGCCCTGATTTCGGAAAAACACTTTACGTCCCGCACGGTCTTCCGGCTTCCCCGTTACACTGTCGTCCACACAACACACCCAGACGATACCGCGCACGGAGGCGCGGCGGTTGTAATCCGCAGCTCCCTACGCCACCACGAACAACTCCGCCTTCAAACCAAAGAGCTGCAAGCTATTGCTGTTCACCTTGAAGCCCTTCCATGGCCATTGACGGTGTCTGCCGTCTACTGTCATCCGCGCCACGCTCCTTCTTCTGCCACCTACGCTGTTTTTTTCCAGTCCCTGGGTCCAAATTTCTTGGTCGGAGGCGATTGGAACGCGAAGCATACCACTTGGGGCGCGCGTCTTACCACGCCCAAAGGACGCCCTCTCCTCTCTGCACTTCGCGGATGCCATTGCCCTTACTACAGCAATGGCGAACCGACCTACTGGCCGACGGACCATCACAGGATACCTGACTTGCTGGACTTCTTTGTCGCCCGGGGTGTGGCAGCTAATTATATACGGGTCGAGTCTATATTCGAGCTATCATCAAACCACTCACCGATTATTGCCACCGTTGGAACCCATGCCCTACTTCGTGTAGTCCCCCCACACTCACTACGAATCATACTGACTGGGACGATTTCGTGCCTATATTGTTGCCCACATCGACCTTAACCTACGGATCAAGCAACGTAGCGAACTGGACGACGCGACGCACCAATTTACTACCCTCCTTCAGGATGCAGCTTGGCACTCCACACATCCCCCTCGGGCGCCTCCGGCGCCGAAAAATACCACTCCCCTCCACATCCGCAACCTTGTTACCGACAAACGCAGAGCCCGCAGCCGGTTGCAACGATCCCGAAACCAGGGTGATCGTGCCATCTACAACCGCCTGAAACGGAACTTACAGGCCGCCTTGAGGGAGGCCGGAATGCCACCTTTGAAAAATATATCACGTCACTCTCGCCGGAAGACACTTCCCTCTGGAAGTCTACTAAGGGTTTCAAACGACCCCAGGTATCTATACCCCCGGTCCGGACATCGGATGGCAGCTGGGTGAAGATCGATACCGAGAAAGTTACAACTTTTGGGGATTACCTCCGCCAGGTGTTCACGCCGCACTCGACCTTTCATCCTCACGATCTCTTGTTTTCCGATTTCTTAGACGTGCCTTGCCCCATGTCCCTTCCTATCTCATCCTTCTCCCCCGCAGAAGTGTCAGCAGTGAATGCGCGCCTTAATGTGCGCAAGGCGCCAGGCTACGACCTCATCACGTGGAAGGTGCTCCAAGAACTACCGCACACGGCTGTCGTCTTCCTTACCACCCTCTACAACAGCATGCTCCGCCTCTCCTACTACCCACTCCTGTGGAATTTTGCACAAATCATAATGGTCCCAAAACCTGGCAAACCGGCCCATGACGTAGCCTTCTATCGCCCCATCAGCCTTCTCCATATTCTGTCCAAGATCTTTGAGAAATTCCTCCTGAAGCGACTCCGGTCCGACGTGGACCTTTCCCACCTTATCCCTGGCTACCAGTTTGGCTTTCGACCCGGCCACTCCCCTGACCAGCAAGCGCATCGAGTCGTCAATGAGATCGTGGCAAGCCTTGAGGAACGCACATTTTGCACGACGGTTTTCCTCGACGTCGCCCAGGCGTTCGACAAAGTGTGGCACATAGGCCTGCTGTATAAACTGAAGGCCACCCTCCCAGCCCATACGATCTGCTTCTGAAATCGTACCTTACCGACCGCTCTTTCCAGATCAGGTATAATGGCACGTACTCCGACTGCCACAAAGTGAGGTCCGGTGTCCCCCAGGGCAGTGTTCTTGGCCCCCTGCTGTACCTACTCTTCACCGCCGATCTACCCATGACGGACTACACCACCATCGCGACTTTTACGGACGACACGGGGCTCCTGGCGGTGCATCGTGATCCTGCCACCGCCTCCCAGCGCCTTCAAAGCCACTTAACCCTCTTCCACAACTGGTTCGCAATGTGGAAAATCCGTGTCAACCCGGCGAAGTCCGCACGTTACCTTTACAACGCGACATGTTAATTGCCCTCCTGTATTTCTGCACACTACCACGATACCAGTGAAATACGACGTCAAGTACCTCGGGTTACATCTCCACCACAAACTGAACTGGCGGAAGCACATCCAAACTAAGCGCCAACACCTCGACCTCAAACTACGAGCAATGTCCTGGCTCCTAGGTCGACGCTCCCAACTCTCCCTCCCCAACAAACGTCTCCTCTACAAATGTATCCTCAAGCCCGCGTGGACATACGGAATTCAGTTGTGGGGCTGTGCGAAGCCCTCTCACACGCAAATCCTCCAACGCCTTCAGTCCAAAATCCTACGCTCTCTTGCCAACGCTTCTTGGTATGTCTCTAACCTCCAATTGCATACCGACTTAGGTATACAATTTGTCGCAGCGGAGATCCGCAGATCTTCCTTACACTACCACCGCCGACTGGACGGACATTACAACGCTCTCGTTGCTGCCCTATCTACGCCCCCCAATTTTGCCCGACGACTAAAGCGCCGATGGCCATCTGATCTTCACTCGGTGACCGGCGACTAAATCGCGCCTACCGCCACGTGGGGCCCATCGGAGTCTCGTCGATGGATGACTACTCCCTCCTGACGTTTCTTCTCTCCCCACATTTACTTATTGCTCCATTTGGAGTAGATTGTAAATTTGCAGTTACTTACAATAAAAAAATCATAAACAATTTCTATGAACTAACCTAATTTCTACCTTAACTTCTAGTAACACAAACGTTATGTGTCCTCGGGTGGACATGCATGTTCAGCAGAATTGAAGGCTGCTCGATTACAATATCGACAGTCAGCGCTTTCACAAGTCGTGCCATGTAGTAAAATAAACATCTCATGGGCAAGACTTGTGAAGGAATTGCCTTCGATTCATGCCTCTTGGTTTATTTTCAAAAATTCATTCCAAAAGAAAAAAATTAAAAGTAAACGTATTTATTACAATATCAGTGGTGAACTTCCTTTCCCAACCCCAGGTCAAGGAACATAATAAAATCTTTCACCCTACACGTCACTGATTAACCTTTCAAACTACATAATGGTGATCTCAAAGATCTGTACTGCTCACCAAACAGTATTAGGGTGAACAAATAGAGAATAAGATTGGCAAGGCATGTAGCACTGTGGGGAGAGAAGAAATATATACAGAGTTTCGGTGGGGAAACATGAGGGAAAGAGAACATTTGGAAAGCCTGGGCGTAGTTGGGACGATAATATTAAAATGTATTCTCAAGAAGTGTTATGCGATCATAAACTGGATTGATCTAGCTAAATGGGGATAGGTGGCGGGCTGTTTTGAATGTGGCAACGAACTTTCGTGTGCCATAAACTGCGGGAAATTTCCTGAGTACCTGTTAGCTTCTCAAGGACTCTGCGCCGAGGAGTTAGTTTTCAACCGAAAATAGTTCTAGACTCGTTATTTGGACGTAACCTGTAAGAGGCCTTGCCGCTGGGTTCAAACTCTGACCTCGGTAACGAGTTACTGAGCTACCGGTAACAGTGCGTGCTGTAGGCTCCCGGCGGTCAAGGTAGTGTACTGCATTGCTGGCTAGAAACAGTTTTGTGATAGTGCACTGAATGTGAAGGAATGAAACAGCGCTTTAATAATACGCCGTATATACTCGTACAACAACACATTCTTATGCTCGAGACCAGCCCACAAATGCAGCCTTCGCTTTTACCGCGCTACGATCGTGTGATAGTGCTGGCATTTAAATCGGCAGAGCAGGGACCATCGTGAAAAGTCCGCGTAAAAATCCGAACTGCTAACACACCAGTTGCAGTTTTATTTCTGACCAATAAACATCCCGGAATCAACTTTCATGAAAGCCAGCGTGGTCGGCGGACGAAGCCGAAGCGGCGGGTTATGCTTGGACGGTGTACAGAACCGGACAATATTAGTTAAAGATTGCTTTATTATATATATTCGTATGACATCGATGAACTATAGCAGTCTACCAAGCGGAATTCTAGATACATACAGGCCACTGTGCCGGATTCTGCTACATCAACGGGATTTGAAAAACTACTGGGGCATAACGTGACTATTATTACAAATACATCATAAAATAAGATAATAAAATTAATGTACTAAATATTTACAGGGGGTACTGACTGCATAATAAAAACAATACGAATGTGAATTACTGCACATTACAACATGCAGGATATTGATGCTACATCTTGTGTGTGTGTGTGTGTTTGTGTGTAAACTGGCTTCGTTAGGTTTTAAATCATACATGCTTTAGGTGTTGCTCCCCGAAGACGGCAGCCGACAGCTGAAAACATGTAGGAGGGAATATTGCATATTTTATGTATACTGTGCATGTGAAAACGGTTGATTTTAACCCTTGGGTTACTGGCTGGGTACAAAAATTACCCAGTCTTGGACCTTAGTTCTCGGTGGTACAAGTAACAATCCTGAGCATTGCAATTTAAACAGAGAACATTTTTGGTACATACAGCCTATTGCAGTGTTACTGGATGTGTTCATGAATATCAGACTTTCAAACATTATATCATGCAGTTTATCCTTACTCATTTGCACATTCAGTAGAATGCAAAAAATTGCTGATACAATTCAACTGGTACTGCTTCCACGCTGTAGGGAAGTGATGGGTGAGGAGGATAGCGTTAAAAATCAGGACCAAGAGGGATACCGCTCGCTGTGGGAGATGCTTCAAAGCCCTGTTCGGAATACCGTTCGGGCCCGCAGCCTTGCTATCCTTCAGACGACTGATTTCTTTCTGAACCTCCTCAGGGTTGGTTAACTTGCGTTCGCTGACAGGCGCCTTAAAGTAGGACCTCAGCTCCACGTCAACCTTCTCAATAACTGCCGGGACAGAAGGGTCGGTCACCGGCTGAAACTGAGTCTCCAGACTGTCGGCAAGGGCTTCGGCTTTCTCAGAGTCTGAG
>Ga0099364_10012696_pt1 | contig 11338 bp, 9 predicted proteins | sample TergutTh196P3_FD_73070 | JGI IMG/M metagenome (GOLD analysis project Ga0099364, IMG submission 73070) | Microcerotermes parvus P3 segment gut microbial communities from Pointe-Noire, Republic of the Congo - Th196 P3 | ecosystem: Host-associated > Arthropoda: Insects > Digestive system > Gut ...
TTACGAAATCAGCCGCAAGTTCATGTAGACGGCGTTCTTGTCGTCTTGGGTAATTCCGAGGTATCGGCGGGTGACGTTCAGACTGCTGTGATTGTAGATTTCAACGAGAATCGCAGTCGAGACTCCACTCTTCCATGAATGGTAGCCGAAGGTCTTTCGGAGGGAATGACAGGAGATGTGTTTCTGAAATCCCAACGCTTCCGAGGCGGCACGAATAAGTCTGTACGCTTGAATTCTACTTATGGATTTCTTGGTTTGGGGATTCTTGATGATGAACGCTCCTTGACAGAGTTTCTGCTTTGCGAGCAGAGCCAACGCTCGGATGACCGCTTTGTTGAGAGCGAAGGTCTTGGATTTACGAGTCTTCCCCTCTATGATGGTAACGCTGTCACGGATTCGGTTTTTCTCGAAGTCGTAGACATCGTCCCAACGCAAGCGGAGTAGGTCGCTGATTCTCAGAGCCGTGTGGACTCCGAGGACGATAAGGGCATAGTTACGGAGTTGCCCCTTGTTGAGGTAGTATTCCGCAAGTCGGTGGACATCGTTCTTGTTTCTAATCGGTTCAGTGGTCATGAGTGAGCCTCCTTATATATAGGACTGTCGTCTGTGTAACATATTTGACATTATGTTACCACATCAAGCGAATCCTCATTATGAACGGATAAAAAGAAACGCCTCACGGCGTTTTTAGGGGACGATAATAAGGACAAGCAATCACGAAGATTGCTTGAATCGGGAATAAAATAAGCCCGTGTAACATAATGTCAAGTTTGTTACGTAAAACAAAAATCGAAAGGGTTCGATAAAACGCTTGCGGGTACAAGCGAAGCGTGGTAAATACTCTCTGAAGATTCAGGGAATGAAAGGGAATAAAAAAAGGAAAGGGAAAACAAATACTCGGTCTCGTATGCTGTCGTTTATTGTTGCGACAGAATGATGAATTTCGTTTGGTTTGACATAATAAACCGCTTGCCATCATAAATATGGCTTTGTGATGTAACTCGAACGAATCGAATGCGAGGCTTTTCCCATGAGTGTGATTAAAATGATTGAGAAAAAAGCAGAAGAAATACTTGGCGATTTATGGGGGGATAATGATAGCTTAAAAAAACTATGCTTTAACGAGTTTAAAAAGCTCATTAAAAAAATCTTAACTCAAAAGTTAGATTACATAATCCTTATCGACCGCAAGGGAACGGCGGTGTTTAGAGGATTTTTAAGATTGCTTAAAGAAACAGGAGAACTTGACGATGTTAAGGAGTTACCTGTTATTTTAGGTTCGAGGGTAGATGGGTACTATGAGTTGGATGAAAGCTGCGAATTATGCATTTTTGACGATATAGTAAACAGAGGTCGGAACGTAGAGCGAATCGCCACAAATTTGCATCGTCGTGGTATACGTACTATGTATTTTTCTTCATTGGGATACGTTTCCACGTTGTTCGATGCTGCCCCCGAAGAAAAAGGAGAAGACGTGGGAAAAACTTATGAAAAGCTTTCTATGACACCCGATGAAAAAGAATCAGATATTAAGGATAAGCAATATTTCTATAAATTCAAAACGCCCTTTGAATTGCCACTAATCTACACGGATGAACTTCCGTTAAAAAAAGAACTCACATTAAGTAACGCACAATCAAAAATATTATCTAAGTCTTTCAATAAATTTTTACACTATTGTGGTGTACCTTACACTTCGTATACCTCGTATAGTAGAATTTCATGCCCAAAAGACGATGCAATCACTCCCAAAGGATATAGGTTACTTCCTTATGTCGTTGCGGCTTGTGCCGAGGTGAATATTGACACAAAATTATATTTTAAAGATGTCGACTCTTGCTACGATAATGGTTTTTTTAAGGCGTTTCGAGTTTTTCATAATTCTGATACTTCAGAGTGTTTAATTCGACCATGCATATTTCTGCCTTCTTTAACAGAGCCACAAGTGGATTCTCTATTGGATGAACTTAATTTTTCTGTTACATCAGATGTTTCATTTGATAGAGGAGCAAAAAAAGAAGACCTTGATTTGGGCGAAGAACCAGATAACGCCAAATATTTATATGAATATAAATTAAAAAACAAACTCGAAATTAAAACAAGATTGCTTATTTCAATTTTAACGCTCGCTTATGGAATAGATTTTATCGAAACAGCGATTAAAGACGAACGCATTCTTTGCGAAGCTAAAACTTTCTTCTTTAAATCTTTTGCAAGAGTTTTTGAAGCTGAAAAATACAATGAATACTCAAATAAAGGGAAGGAGTTTGAAACAGAATTCAAGGAACTAATTGAACGTTTGGGTAAAACCACAACGATAGTTAAAGAAAATAAACTGTTTGATTTTACAGATGTTGGAGCATATCCTGCACCAGCAGAAAATCTCTTATTGAATTATACCAATTTCAAAGAGGAATTCAACAAAGCAAAATGTCCTTTGTTTTTAGCAGGGATTATCAAAAAAGCACCCAATGGTGAATTTCAAACACTACAATTCGTAGATGATTTGATAAATGAAATCCCCTTCAATACTTCTGATGATTTGGCGAGATTCTTTTCAAAATTAGCATTAAAACTCGATACAATCGATAACGCACATTGGGATGACGAATACTTGAGAGACCATAAATTGCCTCCGATACCGTTATTAGAAACGGTTAAAAAGGTTTGTGAAGCTCATTATGTGCCTGAATTGTTATTTCCGCTCGTTATGGCGACCTTTGATGCCTGCGTTGAAGACGGTTCGCTTTCCGATTGTGTTTATGCTGAAAAACACTGTGATGCCATCTGGATTAACGAAAAAGAAATAGGGTTTGAAGATTCAAAATTATCTATTGTGCCCACTTTCAGAGTGTCTTATCATTATCAACACGGTGAACTTTCTTGTTTGGAAAATTTCAAGCGATTTTGTTTAAAATTCCTTACATTTGTTAAAGAAGCCAATAAATCACTTTTGTGTTATTCAAAGGCTATGGAAGACGATGCTAATTTAGAGAATGTAAAAAAAGAATTTGTTGAATTTTTTGAAACAAAAATGATTGAAGAATTTAAAGTGCATGATTTTGACATAAAAAAATTCATGCTTCAAAGCGGCTTGTCTTTTATATACACAAAAGATTCAAGCGAGATAAAAAGCAAATTGAAAAAAGAAGATTTGGAAGATTCTTTGACGGACGATTTGTTTCGCAAAATTGATGTTAAGTTTCAGTATTCTTTTTCGCACCCCGAGTCTTATGAAAATACAGCTAATCGACTATCGCTTTTATTAAGTGAATGGAGGCAGTGGCTTTTCAAAAAATACGCTTAAAGGCAAAAAGAAAGGAAAATTAAAATGCCTACACACAATGACTTTATAACTGGTATTAATTCGCCGGTTAATTTGAAAAATTTACAGAAAGCTGTTTTGGTATTTAATTCAATTCTAAGGTTTAATGATGTTAACGAAATAACACGAAATGCATTTAAAGCATTCTACGTTTTTTATTTGTTAGAAGAAGCCCAAGAAGACGAAAGAAAAGAATTGTTCCTTTTCTTAACAGCCGCATTAAATACCGTTGGCAGAGATGGTGCTTTGGGTTCTACGGAACTAAACGAGTTTTGCATCAAAATAAATCGTTACGATTGTCCTACCAAATTCTGTCATGGCAATGGCAACGGCAACGACAACAACAATAACTGCTTATGCGAGTCTTGTGTTGTGAAAAGCGACTTATGTAGATTTTTTATCAAAGATGTAGATATTCTTGAAAAGTTATGCCTTCGTGATATGATGGTTAACTCTGGCAGATACGCCCGCATAGATATCGACAACGAATTCGTGAAAATTTACGACTGCGACAACGAAGTTGTCTGGAATTCAAAAGTTTGTGGCAGTCTTAAGCGTGATATTAAACAGGGAGATAACTCAGTAAATACAATCAAAAAACTCTGTTCGATTTCTCCGACATTTAAAACCTTTGTTTTGCTATACCCCATTTTTTGTTGTCGTTTTAACGAGCGTGTTTATGGCGAAAACACCGATTTTCACGCAATAATTATGGACAAGAAAGATGAACAAGTGAAAAAGTTAAGAGAGGCAGAGGTTATATCTGATGAAGAATACAAAAGCGTTGAAGAGAAATTAAAAACAATTGCATCTCCTCTTTTTGGCGAAGGCGGCGAGTTGAAATTTCAAGATGATGATTTAATCAAAAAATTGATTGTAACGTTTGACGCTGAGGGATTGAAATTTGATTAACAACGTCAATAATAACGCTTCCAACTACCAACCCCGCCCTCTCACGAAGGCGGGGTTCAGCAATACAAACAAGCCGTTTTCATAAAACTTATTTTTTCTTCGTAATAATCGCCGCACCAAGATGTACTTCAGAAAAACAAAGAAGCAGCAGAGCGAGATTTATATTAATGAGCCGATTGACTCCGACAAGGACGGCAACCAAATAACAATTGCCGATATTTTCCGCGACCCTGTTAATATTGCGGATGTTGCCGAGCTGAGGATTGATTTACAAAAGCTTTACAACTACATAAAGGTGGAATTAGCATAAACCAGTCGAAAAATCCCCATAAATAAAAGGAATCAGCCAAACAAAGGTCTCTAAATCGGGGCGGTTATCTTAACCGTCCTTTTTCATAATAAAAAAATCCCTTAAACGAAAATTTCCGATTACGGGATTTTTCTATAAACATTATCTTCTTGAACAATTCAGTTAATTTTGAACAAATAATTTATACACAACTGCCCAATTTATCGGTTGCTTGAGCGTTTATCAAGAGGTTACTCTGGGGTTTCAAAAAGGTTTTTGTCATATTAGAATTATCATTCTACTTTCTGGTATTCCGTTCCATCAAGTCTCATTTTATAGCAATAGTAATCATTGCCTCCGCCGAAATAAACCCAGTCGCCGACTATGTTTATTTCAATGTCACCATTTCCCACAAAAGTTCTCTCGCTACCATCGGTTCTAATTTTATAAAGATATTCTCGGCTAACTCCATCAATTATACCAAGCGTATCATAATAAACCCAATCACCGACTACATTGACCGAGAAACTTTCTTCGGCTACCAGTGTTTTTTCACTCCCGTCGATTTTCACTTTATAGAGTGCTTCGGGACTACTTTTATAATCAATGAAGAAAATCCATTCGCCCACGACATTCATGTGGCGACTGTTTATGTCTTCGCATATGAGGGCTTCACCACTCGGGAGTGTTTCCGAGGGTGGTTTGGATTGTTCCAAGTCTCAAACGACAGGAAACATTGAAACGTCATATTAACGAGAATTTGAGCGAGTATGCGGAATTGTTCGTCGTGATTATTTTTTCGGAATTAGACAAGCTGTAAATCGAATATATATAGTAGCGGACAACTTTTGCGAAAGGGGTGTACCGCTAATGGACATACATTCTAAAAACAATAATCAAGTCACTTCTTCAATGGAAATGGAGGCAGAGTCTCTGACGGCTTGGCGAACCTTGAAACCTGCGAGTTATAAAATTGGTTCAACTACATATATAGTTAGCGGAAAATATAAAAAAGAGGGAAAGGAGTATTTGACAGATAAGATTTGGCGGTTAATAAAAAATAGTGAAGAATAGGGCTTTACATTTGCTTCAAATGCTGTATAATGCACACTTAGAGACTTTGTAAGGCTGTCGAAAGGAGCGAAAATCTTTGAAACAGTCAATCAAAGAAGCACATTACTATAATATCTTGGATTACAAAATTGGTATGAAGTTGCCCGACAAAATCACCGTGCTTTATAACCGCTTATCGCAAGACGATAAAAACAAAAGCCGTGGCGATGATAGTGACAGTATCATCAATCAAAAGAAAATGCTTGCGAAGTTCGCAATTGAAAACGGTTTAACCAATCCTGTATTTTTTACAGATGACGGAATATCGGGTACGACTTTTGAGAGACCCGCATTTCAATCAGCGTTAGAGTTAGTAGAGGCGGGGCGGGTTCTTAACTTTGTTGTTAAGGATATGAGCCGTTTTGGACGTGATTATGTTCGTGTTGGGTTTTATACCGAAAACATCTTCCCTGACATGAACGTGCGGTTCTTAGCAATCAATGACGGTGTGGATAGTGCCGTCGGCGAAAACGAGATAATCCCGTTCAAAAATATCCTAAACGAATGGTATGCAAGAGACACAAGCAAGAAGGTCAAGGCGGTTTTTCGTGCCAAAGGAATGGCGGGCGAACCTGTTTGCAATAATCCACCATACGGCTACAAAAAAGACCCCGATAATCCAAAAAAACATTGGATTGTTGATGAGCCGTCCGCAAAAGTAGTACGACAGATTTTCCAGTGGTGTATGGAGGGGGTAGGAGTATCACTCATAGCCCTTAAACTGTGCGAAATGCGAATCGAAAGACCATTCGTCTATTTTGCCAATGCGGGGCTTCGTAACAGCAACAAGCCAATTCTTGAACCCTACAAATGGAATGAAAACACCGTTGCACAAATCTTAGAACGTCGGGAATATCTCGGACATACCGTAAATTTCAAAACTTCACGCAAGTCATACAAAAGCAAGAAAGTTTTAATGAATGACCCGAGCGAATATGTTGTTTTTGAAAACACCCACACCGCAATTATCGACGTAGAAGTGTTTGAGAGGGTACAGAAAATCCGTGCAAGTGGGAAAAGGCGGCGAAATCACAGCGGGCGGGTTTCCCTGCTTTCGGGATTGGTCTATTGTGCAGATTGCAAGAGTCGATTATATCTATCAAGCGGAGCGAGTTCAACACCCGAAAAAGACCACTATGTTTGTCCCAACTACCGCAAAAAGTATCGTCCAAAAGCGAATCCGTGCATTTCTGCTCACTATATTCGGCGTGAAACTTTGGAACAATCAGTTTTGAATTATATTCAACAAGTAACCGAATTTGTGGCGGAATACGAGCAGGTGTTTATGCAAAAACTTCAATCCGAAAACACCGACAAGCATCAAAGAGAGCTTGCATTAGACAAAAAAACTTTATCACAATCAGAAAAACGCATACTGGAGTTGGACGGCATTATTCAGCGTTTGTATGAAGATATGGTGGCGGGAACTCTTACAAATGAGCGGTTCATTAAGTTGTCACAGAATTATGAACAGGAACAAAGCGATTTGACGGTGAAAGTAAAACACTTACGGGAACAAATTGAAGAACAACAGGAAATCAGCATAAATGTTGAGCATTTTTTGTCGAGAATCCGCCAATATACTCGTATAACGGAGTTAAGCACTCTCATGCTTAATGAGTTAATCGAGCGGGTGGAGGTTCACGCTCCCGACAAAAGTTCTGGTCGGAGGGTTCAGAATATTGACGTTCAATTTAATTATGTCGGCGATATTGGCGAATTATTCCTGCCCATTGCCCTGTTAACCGAGAAAAAGCAAACAGAATCAGCTGAAACAGGTTGACCGCCGATATTATCGGCGGTCAATGCAGTTTTAGGCGAAAAACAAGAAACAGGGTTATGCTAACTCTATCAACAAAGGGTTAGACACACGGGAAAGAGAGATTATTTGTAAACGGTACGGGCTGGTACATTTCGGGAAAGGCAAGATGAGAGTTGAAACAGCCATGACGCAGCAGGAAGTTGCTCACAAACTTAATATATCGCGCTCGTATGTATCGGGGCTATGGTATTGTAAACGCTACGACCTCGCTTTCGTCAAACCGTCGGCGGAGCTCTCCGACTCGTGAGCACTTGTTTTGCTTGAGAATCGAAAAAAGATTTTGATTTCCTTATTTTCGGTCAACTCGATGCGGGAAACGAGGCTGACGAGGAGTTCCTTGTTGGTGTCAACAGTATCGAGAAATTCTTGAATGCGAGCCTTTGCATTTAACTCGAGAGTAGAATTAGATTCTTTCCTCGACTGCAAGTTCTTGATTTTGTCTTGCAATTCCAACCGTTCCTGTTTTATTTTGTCGTAAATACGTCGGAAATCGCCCTCCTCCAACGTCCCCGCTAATCTGTCATCATAGATTCGGTCGAGGTAATCGGTCAACTCCGTGATTTTCGATTCCACTTTCTGAATCTCTTGTTGCGAGTCAAGGTTAGACGGAACATGGCGTGAACTAATATCCTTGACTTGTTCCGTGCATCTTTCACGGTCGAGTTCCTTTTCGCAGATTGCACGAATTTGTTCCATAACCGCTTGCGTAACAGTCTCAACTCGAATGCAATGGCAGGTGCATTTATATTCTTTCGTGAACCGCTGATATGTCTTGCAAACAAAGTAGAGTGTTAGCTTATCCCCTGCAAGTTTGCGTTGAATTACTCCGAGAGGGTAACCGCACTCATGGCAGAAGATTAGTCCTTTAAGTAGAAAATCATGCGTGCGAACGCGAGTGTTATTTCGGCTTGCAATCAGCAGTTGAACCTTGTCAAACACCTCACTCTCCACAAGCGGCGGATGCGTGTTTTTCACAATCGTCCACTCTTCGGGCGGGAGTTTTTTCGGTGTCTTGATTTTGTAGTTTATTTGACGAATACGCCCTTGCACCATATTGCCGATGTATACTTCATTCTTGAGCATGAATGATATGCGTTCGGCACTCCACTTACCACTGTAAACACCTTTTCTCGTGATGTTGATGTTGGCATACTGTGCGGGAGTTGGTATCCCCTCGTTGTTAAGAATCACGGCGATTTGTCTGCCCGAAACTCCACCGACCGCAAGTGAAAACATTCTGCGAACGACTGCGGCGGCGGGCGGGTCAATCTCAATCACGTTTTTCTGCTCGACTGACAACTTGTAACCGTAAGGGGCTTTACCGCCAATGAACAGTCCTTTACGCTGCTTGTCACGCTTAACGCTTGTGATTTTTTTAGAAATATCTTTTGCATACATATCGTTCATAATCGCCTTGAACGGTGTTATGTCGTTAATTCCGCTATCTATGCCTGTGTCGATTCCGTCAAGCAGACTGATGTATCGCACCCCGTGGCTTGGAAAAAACTTCTCGAGATAATATCCTGTTTGGATGTAATCTCTTCCGAGGCGGCTCATATCTTTTGTGACCACCATATTGATTTTTCCTGCCTCAATATCGGTGAGCATTTTCTGAAAACCGACACGCTCAAACGTAGTCCCACTCACGCCATCATCAATGAAAACGTCGAGATTGATACAATTTAATTATTCCAAAAGTCACATCAATTTTGGGTGCATTTTCAAAAAATCTATGCACCCAAGACGCACCCAAACTTGCACCCCGATGCACCCAATTTTGCACCCAACGCACCCAAAGCCTGCACCCAACGCACCCAGCACCTCCCCCCGGAAACTTTACAATCTAAATGCACCCTGTGCCTCTAACTGCCACCCGTAAACTTTACATCTAAAATGCACCCTCCCACAAAAAGAAAAATCCCCACTCGAGCCTTTCCAAACGTCAAGCGAAAAATGACCGGAATGAATCCGTTCATTATTTCGCTCTTGTTTGGCTCTCAAACGGGGATTACAACCTCGACACCATTCCTAAAAGTCACTGCCATCGTGCCGTCTTTGCCGACTGTTACGAAATCAACTAAAGCAGTCCAAACATCCGAGTCAAACTCGGTCAGCAAGCCGTCTTGTGCGGCAAGGTCGGACAGAAACTTCTCAACCGTTTTCCTACGTGAATTCTTCTCGGCAAGTTGCAATTCAACCTCATCAAACTGCGATTTCAACACCTCGTACCGCTCTATTAAAGCATTATGTCGCTCGGTATATTCCGCTTGATTGAGGGCAACGCGAGCATTTTCCTCAATGCTTTTTTGTATTAATTCGGCAACAATCGCTATCTCACTTTTTAGATTTTCACGCTCTTTCACAAGAACATCAGTGTCAAAAAGTGTCGCCTTTATGTCATTGAAATCCGCAATAATAGCGTCTTTGTCTGCAAGAAAAATGTTAGCCGCCGTAACAAACGCCGACTTTATTTCGTCTTCGGTAAAGTGAGGCGTGGAGCATTTTTCGTTGCCCTTGAATTTACTATTACACCGATAAATCGTCCGCCGATATTTACTGGTGGAGTGCCAGACTTTCGAGCCGTACCAGCCGCCGCATTCACTGCATTTAATCCGACTTGCGAAAATTCCCGCCCCGCTGTGCCTACTATCGCAATTTAATCGGCGAGCCATTTCTCGCTGAACCATATCAAAAACAACGGGTTCGATTATTGCGGGATGTGCATTTTCCACATAATACTGCGGAATTTCACCCTCATTGACCTTCTTCTTTTTCGTCAGAAAGTCGGTGGTATAGGTCTTTTGCAGGAGTGCATCGCCCTTCATTTTTTCGTTAGTAAGTATGCTTTTTACCGTGGTCGCTCCCCATTTTTCTTTACCGCCCGGAGTGGGAATTCCCCGTGCTGTCAGCTCCTTTGCAATCGAATACGGTGTGCCGCCATCGAGAAACATTCTGTAAATCAATCGCACAATTACGGCTTCTTTTTCATTGATTTTTAGCGTGTCATTTTCGCCTTTATCGTAGCCGAGAAACCGTTTATACGGAACACTAACTTTGCCGTCCGAGAAGCGTTTTCGCTGTCCCCAAGTGCAATTCTCGGATATGCTCCTTGACTCTTCTTGCGCCAGACTGGCCATTATAGTGATGAGCAACTCGCCCTTTCCATCGAACGTCCAGATATTTTCTTTCTCGAAATATACCTCCACACCTTTTTCTTTTAATTGGCGAATTGTGGACAAACTATCCACGGTATTTCGTGCAAATCGGCTGACACTTTTTGTGATAATTACATCAATTTTACCAGCGAGAGCGTCCTTTACCATCCTCTTGAAACCGTCGCGTTTTGCCGTTGACGTAGCCGAAATTCCCTCATCGGTGTAGACCGAAATAAACTCCCAATCTTCGCGGCTTTTGATATAATTTGTGTAGTAATCGACCTGCGCCTCATAACTCGTCAACTGCTCATCTTTGTCGGTTGAAACCCGCGCATAGCCCGCCGCACGGCGTTTCCGAGCCTCGTTAATTGGTGCGGCAGTAAAGCGACTAATTGTCGCCGGAATCGTGGTAACAGTTCTTTTAGCGTCAAGCAGTCCTGCTGACGGGCAGAGCCCGCCACCCGACTGCTCTTGTTTTAGCTTACTCATTTTCGCTCTCCTTCGCTTTGATTTTATCGCCAAAATGCCAGTCGGGATTTTCGGAAATGACCTTCAACATCCGTTCCCTATCCGCTATTTTACGCTCGGGGTGCAGTTCGTAGTGCCGCAAAGTCGCTATCCTACGCTTTTCACGAGTTTCCTCTGGCACTTCTTTACCGCGCATTCGCTCCGCCTGTGCCGCCCGCCGTTCCGGAGTCCAGCAATCTTTATTTGCCGTTGAT
>Ga0099364_10012697_pt1 | contig 11338 bp, 21 predicted proteins | sample TergutTh196P3_FD_73070 | JGI IMG/M metagenome (GOLD analysis project Ga0099364, IMG submission 73070) | Microcerotermes parvus P3 segment gut microbial communities from Pointe-Noire, Republic of the Congo - Th196 P3 | ecosystem: Host-associated > Arthropoda: Insects > Digestive system > Gut ...
CTATGCAGTTACCCTGAATGCAGAAAGCCCGGATTGTTTCTCCAGCGCTTCCCGCAGTTTCGGCTGGAGGATTTTCCCCTTCCGGTCGGCCCGGTTCAATATCCCAAGACACGCCCTCGCGCTCAAAGAGTATTTCGGGTGCGGCGAGTCCTCCAAAATCTGCGACAAGTGCGATTCTCTTACGTCTTTGGGGGACTCCCCAAAACTGAGCGTCGAAAACACGCCACGCAAGGCTCCATCGTCCTCCCACGTCGGTGAGGCATCCGGCGTTTGGCCATCCGTTTTTAGGGACAGGAACAGCGGGAGCTTTTTCGCAGACGACTTTGATGGTCTCTTCGAGGACGGTTGCGAAGTCCGCGCCTCGGTTTGAGCTGAAGGCTCCGGGGACGTTCTCCCACACCATGAAGCGGGGTCGTATGTGTTCGCTTGTTCGTCCGTGTTCAATGTCATTGTGCCTCATCTCCTTAATAATCCGTATCTGTTCCATGAAAAGCCCTGACCGTTCGCCGGAAAGCCCGGCTTGCCTTCCCGCAATGGATAAATCCTGACAGGGTGAGCCGCCTATTATCACGTTGACCGGCTCCACACCGGCGCCGTTAATTTTCGTAATATCTCCGTAGTGGTTCACGGCATTCGCACCGCCCGATCATCCCAATATTCATCCGCGTATATTTTCCGGGTATCCCTGCCGAAAGCCGCTATGACATCAGGCGGGTTTTCGTTCACGGCGTCGAAGAGGAGGCCCCGCTCCGTGCACCACTGGATCGCGGCGGCCAGTTGATCACTGGATCGGCACGTCCACAGAATCGCCCGCGCGCCGTTGCGCTGTTCTTCTTTGAGCCTGCCGACGGTCTCGGGTATTTCTTCGCCGATATCCGGGAACCGGTCTGTGACAAGGCACCCATCAAAATCAACGGCGATGATTTTTGTTTTCGTTTTGACTGCTTCGAAATGGCCGCCGACATAGTGTTTTCCACTGCTCGTAAAGCAAGTTGTCCGAGCCGGATTGCGTAAAAACCCGCTTTCTATCATCTCGTTCTCAGAGCCAAACTCATACAAAATTGTGATCAGTTTTTCATTTTTGTAGTAGTAACGGCTGTATTCTTTCATTTCGATACCGCCTACAGGTTCATAAGACGTACAAGCTCAAGAGCCAGTCGTTCGTTTTCTGCTCTCAGGCGTTTCAGCTCCATGTTCATTTTTGCTTTATCGCCCCGATTGTCGAGCCACACTTCCAGCATTTCCGGTAAGTCGCCGTATGATCTGCCACCCATACCGTTTTCGGGGTTTATCATGTAAGCCAGTTTTTCAAAAATTCGATGGTAACTCTCTTCTCGATTAATAAACAGTTGGCGTGTCTTGACGTACAATTTGCTAAAATCACACGCGTCGCATTTAAAATGCTCAGGGTTCCATGCTTCATCAAAAGATTTTTCAATGGGTTTTACATTGGCTGTCAGTTTCATCTTCTCCTCCTTAGGCGAAAGCCGCCTCTTCCGTTTTTCCGATTAATCCTTTTTGAAATAAGGACTTATCCAACCGTCAGCCGCTAAAGGCAAATCAGGAGCCCACGGCATCGGACGGGCCATCAGCGCGGAAATGGCGTCAAGGTCTGCGTGTTCTTCCGGACAATCTATTACAACCTCATCATGGCAATGCATGACGATTCCAAAGCCCGCCGCCTCCAGCCGTTCCACGGCGCAGGACAAACAATCGCGGGCAATAGCCTGGACACCGTTCTCCGTCAATTTCCCGCCGTATGTTCCGATGAGCCCCCATCGTTTCGTGATCTGATCCACCCCCATATAGGCGGCGGACGGCTTACCCCATTGGTTCGCAGCTATCGTCGGGCTTATGTAATACAGTTTGCGCCCGGACGGTAAAAGGATTGTCATACAGTCTATTCCGCTGTCGCAGTCAAATTCACGGGAAAACAGGACGCGCCCCACGCCGGCGCTCCCTCCCTCGGTGACGACCTTGATGGCGGCGCTTTCCATCGCGTACCACAGATCACGGATGCGCTTGTTTGCCTCGCGCCAACGCGCCACGATTTCCGGCAGCTCCTCTTCGGCCAGTCCCATATTGAGAGCGCCCATCGCTATGAGCGCGCCGGCGCCGCCCTGATAACCGCAATTATGGACTAACACGCCGTTCACTGTGAATCTGTGACGAGGACCGCAATTCAAAATATCAAAAACATGAGCCGTTCTTGAATCTTTCGCCAATTTTTGCGTTTTGCTGTAACCGCGCCTATTGCCTCTTGTATAATCTCCAAACGTGTCATGCCACTTGATAGTTTTCTCGTGACTACACTTCTTACGTACGGCCACTCTTGCGGTTTCCATTCCGGTATTACACTCAACCGGCGATTGGCTTGATTGACTTTCCTGGGTACAAAACGAATGTTTCCAGGTTCGTAATGGCCGTCGCTGTTTATTCGATCCATTTCCAATGCGCGCGATGGAAGACCTAAATTTTCCGCCACCCAAATTGCGGCATTTGTCGGAGAGCTGAAAAGGAATTGAATCCCCCTCTTTCCATAATTGTGATAATTTGAGTCGTTCGGATTTTCGCATCGCTGTTTTGCAGCAGTGAATCGACGTTCCAGCCATTTTGGTACACGTCGCGGCTGTGAACACGCTTGGCAACCCCTCGATTTTCCACGTTTTAGGTTGTACAGATGTTGCCATTGTGTTCTGCCGCAATTTACGCACTGTGTTAATACGCGAGGGTCTTTCCACCCGTCGTTCCATCTTTTCTCTTCGCTGATAATCTTTACGAAACCGTATTGTTCCCCAACCATATTCGGATCGCTGGAGACGTGCGCTGCCGGCGGCGGCGTTTTCGAATCGTATTGGGGCCTGTTTCCCTTCGATCCAAACGAGATGATCCGGGGTTGCTGTAAGTCCGTCATAAGTGATCACTTCCTTTACTCCTCTATAGATAACGCCTCCGTGACTTACAAATGTTATTCCGTCCCATACTTTCACGTGATTTGGTACTTTTTCTATAGGTATATACCCCTGATCTGTATAAACGAGCTGACCGGCGGCAATACAAGCTAGTTCAGCTACTTTTCCTTTTTGCCGTAAATGATAATTCGCCCCTCCTTTGGCTATGCTTTCAATAGGTGCCCCGAACATTTGCGACGCGCTCATTTCATAAATCCTGCCGTGGGTGCGGAACACATCAAGCCGCCACTGTTCGCCGGCGAGCCACGATATAATCCGCGCCTCTATCGACGAAAAATCAACATCCACTAAAACATGGCCCGGTGACGCGACAAAGCAAGTGCGTATAAGCTGCGAGAGAGTGTCGGGAACGCTTCCGTATACGAGCCGCAAGGCGTCTGTCTGTTTTGCCTTAACCAGTTCGCGGGCAAAGGAAAGCGGCTCGATGTGCGTCCGGGGGAGGTTTTGCGTCTGTACCAGCCGCCCCGCCCATCTGCCTGTGCGGTTCGCGCCGTAGAATTGCAACAACCCCCGGACGCGCCCGTCCGCGCACACGGCCGCCTCCGCCGCGTCATACTTCTTTGTGCTTGTCTTGCCCAGTTCCTGTCGGATTTCAAGCATACGCTGTATGGTGTCGCTGTTGTCCTCGCGGTCTAACAACTTCGACACAGTTTCTTTGTCCACGCCCGGCAATTCCTCGCCCATTTCCTTCTCCAGCCATGCCGTAAGCTGATTGACGCTGTTCGGATTATTAAGCCCCGATATATTCTTAGCCTCTTCAATCAGCGCGGCGCGCGCGTCGTAACCGATATCAAGCGCGGCGCGTATGAGGTTTATATCCGCCGCGACGCCGCGAGCGTTGATGACGTGGTCTGTGATGCGTTCTTCGTTCACGAAGTCAGGCACAGGGATCGCTGCGAGCTTGTCCGCTGCCGCCATTTCGGAAACGACATCCTGGGCGCAGTACTCCTTGAATAATTGCCACTTTTCCGGATCGTGGCGCGGAAGGTTCCGTATCCTGCCGCCGTTCGTCTTTGTGGGGCGGCAGGGTACGCAAAAATAACGGATTAACGCTTTTCCGCTGTTCATTTTCTGTCTGTTATTCTCAAAATCTAAAGCCTTGCCGAGCGCTTCAAGTCCGGCGGGATAGCCGCAATAGAGGCCGTGAACCATTGTGCAGCGGAATTTTGACGCGTATTCGCGCGTTATCGGTATTCCAAAGTGCCGCGAAAAACAGGCGGCTTCGAATTGGGCGTTGTATGCTGATACGAGCGTGTTAGGCGTGAAAAGCAGATCACGGAATGCCGTATTGAAATAGTTTACGTGATCTTGATCAAATAAATCAAGCACGCACACAGGGCCGCTGTCTATACTGTATGCGCATAACAGAATTTGAAAATCCGGAGATTCACAATACTTATAGACGCCGCTTTTTTTCAGATCAACGCTGCTGTATGTTTCGACATCAACGGATAGATGCGGCATTATTCATACCTCCTGTGCGGTTCCCGCATTACAGGCTATCGGTATCGCGGCGTTACCGAAGAGCAGTATCGTGCCATCTTTAAAGATTCGGAATTTGGCAGGAATTACAACGCGCTTAAGCATCTGCTCCCGACTCCTGAAAAATTTGCGCTTCCTCCTCGTCAGTAAACCGGCATCCGCTATCCGGCGAGAAAACCTGAACGCCCAGCGAGTTAATGCGCACCTCACGGTTCATGTCGCCCGAAAGGGCAAGCCGGCGCGCAATAGGCACGGCCAAGCGCCGCAATTCATCCATCGCCTTGCGGCTGATGACTGGAGCTGTTGCATCTTCTGTCATAGCGGCATTCCCGTAAGCGGATTTATGCTCACCTGCTGCGGATACGCCGGTTGCGCGACGGCAACAGCCTGTGGATACGCCTGTGGATACGCCGGTTGCGCAACAGCTTGCGGATACGCCGGTTGCGCGGCGGGCGCTCCCCATTGAAATGGCTGCGCCGCTTGCGGTTGCGCCGCAGCGTTGCCGACGGCGGCGAAGTCGGAGGCCGCCGAGGCGTTTCCGGCCAGCGGTTCGCCGTCGCGGGTTTTCATAATGTTGCCGAGTCCGCACCCAATTCCTTTATTGCCGCTGTAGGAGTATCCGAAAAAGCGGATTGTTACGCGCCCGTACATGCCGCTGTAAATGTCCGAGGGCGCGAGTTCGGCGTTGATATTGTCACTTCCCACGACCTGCGGTTTTATTTTGGTTGACGCTGTTATTACCCAATGCCCTTTGCACTCTTCGCCGAACGGTTCGCCGGACGGGCGCACACTATCGCCGTCGTAGATTGGGACGCGGAGATTCGGCGGCAGTGCGCCGTTCCAAACCTTCGACACGGCATCCTGCGCCGCCGCTTGCATGGAGGCGTCAATATCCGCTTTCGTGGCGGCGTCGGTTTTCGGGATCAGCAGCGTCACAGAGTATTTCGGTTCGCCGCCCTGCTGCGCGGCGCGGGGCGTAATTACGTTGACGAAGGACAGACGAACTTCGCCGGTCAAACACTTCATAGGGTCGTTTTGGTAAGCCATTTTCTTAATCTCCTTTTATTCCTTGGATTTTTTGTGCCTTAGTTGTTCTGCGTTGACGATTCAAAGGATTTATGTGATCTTTAACCTCTTTGTAAGCTTTAATCGTGCTGTCGTAACGCTTCAAAGCGTTTTTTGCGTGTTTTACCCCATCGATAGATATTTTCAAATCCTGTTTCTTTTTTTGCAGCTTTTTCTCCAGATTCCGAGACAACTTTGATCCGAAACAGGCAACCTCGCTTTCAAATTCCCCCATTGCCAGTTCCGCTGTTTCCTGTCCGGCGGCGGCATAGGCGAGGTTGGCGTCCAGGTCGGATTTCCACATGGGAAAAAAGTAATCCAGCGTTTCAAACGCGGTTTCGTTTTGATACGAGCGTTGTTTCAGCGTTTTCATAACCACGTGGATTTGATCCATGGTCGACGCCAGCGCGAAGAAATTCGGCAGGTACAACGTGAGACGGCTTCTGTCGAATTTAATATGAACAACGCCCGGCATCGGCATCGCTATTTCACCCCCTCGGATGCCGTCGTCGCTTTTCCCGAATGCGCCCCGTTCAGTTGCGCGGTCGGTTCGCTTGGTTGTGCCGCCGCGAAATCGGCCGCTGCGGGATTGTACGGATCCCTCTTATCCGACAGGGGCACGAGGGTCGGTTTTCCGGGCGGCTTAAAGATATACCCCCCGATTTTTTCCGCAAAATCCTTTTTCCCCATAAGTTCCTCAAGCCCCGTGAGGGTTTTGGGCTTGCGTTCATAGACGAGCGCTTCGTCATATCCGGCGGCGATAATGGCGGCGATTGCCGCTTCCTGATCAGTAAACGCGCGATTACTGCGTCCGGCGACGGCTTTCCAGCCGGGGATGTCTTCGCCTTTCAAGATAGCGCCGAGGGCGAAGTCATAAAGGTCGTTATACCACGCCACGAGGTTTTTCCCGCGTTCAAGAAGGTCGCCGATCTCTTTGAGAGTGATAATTGGGTTAAGAGGGTTCTCAAATTTTTTCGCGTCTTCTGTTCCCGGAAATAAACAGTCTTTAAACTCTTCAAGAGCGGTGTTGGCGTCGGCGCGGGCGCGGCACTGCGCTTTGCCCCGGCAAAACCGGCAGTGATCGCCGGGCACAAACTCGCCGAAGCCGTCGAACGCTTTCCGCGCTATCGGCTTTATGCTTTCCCCCCACGCCATTAATTCGTCTATCGTCAGCGTTTCGCTGCTCGGCTCGTCCTGTACGCGCGGCTGTACGATCGTCATACAGACCCGCTGGATCATGCCGCCGTAAAAGGGTTCGTACATTGTCAGCGCGCCGAGAGCGTACAGCCGCATTTGCGGATTACCCTCGGCCGATACGGGAACGCCCTTGCCGTGTTTGTAGTCGACGATGTTCAGCGTATCGCCGCCGATCATTACGCAGTCGCACGTTCCAAAGCCCTCCGGTATATAAGCGGTAAGATCGACTTTTACCTCGACGCTGACGAATGGAAAGCTGTTATAGCTCATCGCTTTTTCGTTCAGATGCTCAATGTATAGATCGCTGGTGCGATCCATTTCAGCTTCATACAGTGGATCGGCCTTCAGTTTGTTAAACCGCGCGTTGTAGGTTCTCAACCCCATCGGCGTGAATTTTTTCAATGCTTTGAGTTCGCATACGCTATGCGCCAATGTTCCCGATTCGGCGTATTCTGACGTAGTTTCGGGAAACTGCTCCTCGTATCGGGGCGCCGCTGTACATTTCATCCAGCGTTCGGAGGCGGACGCTGATAATAAAGCGTGTTTATCCCGCATTGTTATTTCCCCCCTTACACCTGCGCTCCGAGGGCTCGGAGTTCCGTAGCGAAAGCCCCGTATTGTTCGGGTCTTAACTGGTTGACCGTTGGAACGCTGTATTTCGCGAGCAGCGCGACGGCTTCGTTCATCTTGCCGGCTTGCGCGAGGGCCGCGCCGGCACGGGCCAGTTGATCCAGTGTATAAGTCGGCGCGGCGGTGGGCACGCCGGGGTTAGGGGGCGGCGTAATAGCAGGTGTCGCAATCGGAGTCGGCGCAATCGTCCGGGCAGGCGAAGTAGTAACAGGGGCATACGTCCCAGCGGTCGCAGTCGGAATCGATGCATCGGGGATATGTGCAGCTGGGGCCGGTGTCGTAATATTCGACGCGGCATTGGGTAATTGTGTAAAAGGGGCAGGCGGCGCAGGGTTCGGTGTGGGCGCCGCAGTTTGCGCAGTTTGCGCGGGGATCGGTTCGGGATAGTAATTCAGCAAAGCCGCGCCCGGTTCGGATCTGTAAAACGCTTCCAGATTGTCAAAAAGCTCGCTGATGGTGTTGCCGTTGATCGTTACTGAAAACATGGGATTTAACCTCCTTGGAATATTGTCTATACCAACCCGTGATAAAATAAAAAGGATGGAGGTGGTATTTTGGTAGTGCGTCAAGTTATTTCCGGTATCATTTAATAGAGCAGGGAAACGGTACGCTGCAATAATCCTGTTTTACTTCCACAAGCTCCCACGAGATGCGTATTTCAGTGAGAGGGTTGTGGTGTTTTTGTAACCATTCAACAAGCGGGGCCGCAAGGATTTTTAATTCATCCAGCTGTTCACGGATTGCCTCCGATGTTTGTTGTTCCGTTACAAGTGTTCCTTTCAATACGTCCATAACTTGCCTCCTTGGAATATTATTAAAACGTTGATCGCTTTAAGGTTGCGCCGTCCGTTCAAGGCGGCCGTATGTGTTTTGATCCGAGATAGTGAGCGAGGATAAACACTGCGGCGATGACAAGCCATTCGCCGCCGTAGGCTCCGGTGTACCCGCGCTCTTGCGCCGCCTGCGTTATTAAATAGATACCTGCAATCCAGGCCGCGAGCAGAGCTGCCGCGAGCCTGATAAAAAGAACGCAGAAAAGAATGCCGCCGCGCGCCAAGGCCTTCATGCGCGTACCCCCTTCCTCACGGCATTCACACACCGCTTGCATTTCATCAGGCCGACTATTCTTATGTCCTCAATTTCCACGCCCGGCTCATCAAAAAGCCTGCACCATTTTTGGCCGGAACCGTGCGTCAGTATCCAATTGCATGTACAGCCACGCGCATCGCCGTCCTTCGGGGGATACGCGCATGTCGGCCCCCTGGGAATCCTGACTTTGACAGGAATGTATATCGCTCCCGGTGAATGTTCCATCTTAGTCGCCAGTATTCCCAGAGTGTTGGGCGGCATATCTCTCACCTCCTGTCTCGCACTCCAGGCAGCCTGAGCACATTTCATCCGGATACTTCCTGCATCCAGTTCTCTCGGACACATTCACCCCTCCCCTCAAAATTAACCGTCCTCCCTACTCCGACCCCAATGGGAAATAGGACAAAAGCAGTTCAAGAACATGCGAGAGAGCCTCAACTTCTCCTGCGCGTACCTCGTCGGGTTTCGCCAGAACGCGAACACAAAAATTCAACATTGTCTCCTTGAGGATATCCGCCTCATTTTTCGGCAGCCTTAACATCTTGTTCAACGGCTCTTCTCCTTCCCGCGCTTCCTCGGTAGATTGCGAATTCTGCGCTTCATGCCGCGCCAAGCATTTCCGCTCGGTACATGCGAATATCTTCTGCGCGCCATCGCGTATAACCTTTCCGCCTCACGGCCGGTTCTGGGAAAGTACCCTCGCGTAACCGATTCCAAATCGTGCCGGGTTTTAATCCCAGGAATCTCGCTATCTGCTCGACGGTGACGTACGTATCACCATCCGGAAACGAGCTGTCTATCGGGACAACATGCACTGCAGCCGGTTCCGGCTTATCTTGCTCCAAGGAATCATCAGCAGTTTTTGTATTGCCGAACTGCTGAAAATAGACGCTCAACACAGACGGCAAAATTTCCGTTTCCCGCTCACTGCATCCGCCAGAGGCAACTCTTTCGACAAATTGTTCTAGCGCAGTGCGCATGTTATTTTTTCGAGGCATACAGCCGCCTCCCTTCGTGAGATTTTTTGTTTGTTTCCGCTATTCAGCTGTCAAGGTGCTATACTCGTCGTGCCACGCTCCGCATGGGCGGTGATATCTCTTGAAGAAACTTTCAGACGAATTGAAGAGTCAAACTCTTGATGTACCCTGTCCAAATTGTGAAGTCGCGTTCGAGGCGTCTATGCAGGACTTCCTCGACAAAAAAACCGTTCGTTGTCCGCATTGCCAACACGACGTACATTTGCAGGACAAAGACGGCAATCCGGCAGATAAACTCAATGACATTGACGATTATCTGAACAAGACGTTTCGCCAGCTTCGCTAACTTCCATATTCTTTCGGGGCGTGGCAACCCCATATTCCAATTCCAGTGCTGGAACGTCGCTCATCAGTTGTAAAATCCTGCCCGTTGTTTCGGCGAAATCATCGCACCATTTCTTGAATCTTTCGATGCTTTCTTCCTCGAATTCCAATTGCAATGCGACTGTTTTATTGTGCGATATCAAATGACCGCCCCCCTTTTCAATTTTTTTTGACTTTTATTCCCGCTATTCAGTTGTCAAGGTGCGGTGGTGCTTGTTGCTCTCAATTACTCTTTATTGCTCTCAATTACTCTTTTAAGTCGATTTTTCTAACTGCTCTTTCATCTTCTCGTTGATCAGTTCCCACACAACGTCGTTCATCGAAGTGCGGCGCATTACCGCCTGAGCTCTCAGCCACTCAAAAGCCTTCAGATTTTTGAATTCTGCGCAGCGGTCGTGCTCGCTCAAGGCCCGCCCGGTTGTTGTTATGGACATGCGACTTGTTCTATGATTTTTTCGTCTTGCGCGCGTTCCACAAGGCGGATTTCGCGCCATTTGTCATCCCAGCTATCCAGCATTGCGTTTTCAGCGATAAGAACGGTTCCCGCTTCCTCGCAAAATTTCGTAAAGGGGTTCCAACGGATAAGCGTTGCAATTGATGTAAAACCGTTTATGGATTCCCTCGTGGCGGGTACAAGTTCCCCGCTGTCCGGATCGTTGCACTCCTCCATTGCCTTAACAAAAGATTCTATTGATGCAAAGGCAAATACCCGCTCCCGCTTCCAACTATTTTGCTCGCGCGGTGTGTAGATTCCATACAGCAGCATTTTCATTTCTCCCCCTTTGTCGTCTGTTCTTGCTCGTAATCCGCTAAACCTCGCTCCGCAATCATTCCAAAAGCTTTGTTTCTTGAGATTCTCAGCTGGTGTGCTAACTCGCGAACTTTCTCGTAAAGCTCCGAGTCGATGCGGAACTGCGTTCTGACTGGACGATTGTTCATTTAATCACCCCTTACGATATCTAAGATATCTACGATATCTTGATTTATAGCATAATGCCGTTAAGATGTCAATATCTGAGATATCTTTAAAAAATAACTTTATCTAAGATATCTTTAATAAGGGTGATACCATGCCGGTCTTTCAAGCTCCCTTGCGTATGGATAATGAATTAGCAACAAAAATCCGCATGATTGCAGCCTCAAATAATTTGCCAATGAACACGTACATCGTTAAGACTCTTTCCGAACACGTTGCTCATTGGGAACAGGCATACGGTATGCTTCCAGTTCCTCCAACCGCTCACGAAGAAGATCAATGATGCAATGGGTTAAACATATTCCTCGTTCCACCGCGACATGACCGATCTGCTTGCGCATATCCTCAGTCATTCGTAATGGGAACTGTTTAATTTTTTCCTTCTCCATCCAGCCTCCCCTCCTTCCTCCAAATCCCTCTTGTCCCGTTTCCCGACACGCGATATAATGCGTCTGCAGCAGAAAAGCGATTCCCCGCGTGGCTGTGTCCGTGCGGCCCCCCGCGTCGAGAGGCGCGGGTTTTTTAATACTTATTGACGCTTAGCATTCTGCGATATACGATAGCTG
>Ga0099364_10012698_pt1 | contig 11337 bp, 9 predicted proteins | sample TergutTh196P3_FD_73070 | JGI IMG/M metagenome (GOLD analysis project Ga0099364, IMG submission 73070) | Microcerotermes parvus P3 segment gut microbial communities from Pointe-Noire, Republic of the Congo - Th196 P3 | ecosystem: Host-associated > Arthropoda: Insects > Digestive system > Gut ...
TGTTCAATATATAGACAAGCCAGTCCATATTGTTATAATCATCTTTTGTTTTTTTCTGCCAGTTTTGATTATTTTTTCGATACTTAACTACGCTATCGCGTGCTTCCTCGGGTAGATTAGCCATTTTCATTAAACTTGTCAAAGCTTACAGTACGTTCTTTAATAAGCTAAAAATAACTTCCGCCCGACGCCCAGTTGGGCATTTCCGTGAAATTCATGTATACTGCGTTGGATTTTATACCCAAAACATTTTCGAATATCGAAAAGAGTTTTTCCGCCAACTCTTTTTTACTTTCTTCGGGCGAACTTTTGTACAGCCGTATATCCGCGAATATTCCTTCAACGGCTTCGCCGTTTTTAAACATAGATACCCCGTCGTTGATACAAATCATTGTATTTTCGATGTTTTTACCCGGCAGTATGCTCATATTGTTCCCGATTTCGAGCTGAAGCTTATTTTTTGTTGAATCGTCGAGTTTTTTTGATACATTAATATTAACTTGTGGCATGATAAAATCTCCTTTTTGTTTTTAATTTGATTGTTAATTAATATTGCGAATTGTGGTTAAATTGTAGGGCGTCACGCCCTACGAAATATGCTATGAGGACAGCCTTTATTGTTTTTGCAATCACAAAATATACAAGCTTCCATTATACAATCCCCTTACTTAAATCATAAACATTCCGTCTCTAATTATTTCGCAGACTGTCGGGTGAGGGAAAACTATTTTCTGAACATCGTCAACGCGAAGCTTCGTTTCCATTATGACTGCCGCGCCGTATATTATTTCAGACGAATAATTGCCAATCATATGCAGTCCGAGCAAAGTCTTGCTGTGCGAATCAATTATAATTTTAGCAATTCCGTCGCCTTTTTCATTTTCGGCGAGGTAGCGACCACTGTACCGCAGAGTAAACGAATGAACTTCCGCGTTCAATCCCTTTTGCTTTACGCTTTCGGCGGTTTCGCCTATACCTGCGACTTCGGGGTTAGTATATATAACGGCGGGAATCGTATTATAATCTATCCTGTCTTTTTTGCCCATGATATTATTTATACACACTTCTCCCTCTCTGTATGCCGTATGCGCGAGCATCGACTTGCCGTTTACGTCTCCTGCGGCGTATATATTTGCTATACTTGTCTTCCCGTATTCGTCTGTAACGATTGCGCCTTTGTCTGTCAATACCCCGACGTTTTCGAGACCGATATTCTGCGTCGAAGCCCTGCGCCCGATTGCGACTAAAACTTTGTCAGCAGATATATTATATTTCTCGCCTTTCATCTCATATTCTACGGCACTATCTTTAATCCCCGTGACTTTTGCGCCGAGTTTAAAATCTATGCCCTTTTTGACATAATTTTTATATAATATCTCCGATATTTCCCCGTCAATGTACCCGCCGATATGTTCAAGCATTTCTATAACAGTAACTTTTGAGCCTATTGAGTTAAAATATGACGCCATTTCAAGACCTATAACGCCGCCGCCGATAACGCATAGCTCTTTCGGAACTTCTTTTAAATCCAAAATTTCACGGTTAGTCGCACAAAATCCGCTCCCTATTCCTTCTTTAAGCCCTGAAATAGGCGGGACAGCCGCTTCAGACCCCGTGCAAATCAACAAATATCTCGCCGAATATATTTTATCGTCAACTTTTACGTTAAAGCCGTCTTTGTCTTTGTTTTGTATAACTGCGGCTCCGTTTATCACTTCAACCCCGGCTTTTTTCATTTTTGCGCCTACCCCCGCGACAAGCGTTTTGACCACTTTATTTTTTCTGTTTATCACAAAATTATGGTCAATCGACGCTTCTTTAAAAGCTACTCCGTACTCGCCGCCGTATTTGGCGTAATCATAAATTTTCGCGGAATACAAAAGCGTTTTCGTGGGTATACACCCCTCGTTTAAACATACGCCGCCCAACGCTTTTTTTTCGATTAACAGTGTCTTTAAGCCGTTATGCGCGGCTCTCTCTGCGGCGTTATATCCTGCGGGACCTCCGCCGATTATTATTATATCATACAATTTTATCAACTCCCCATCAATTTTAACATTTATTTAATATACGAATAATTTGAAGAAGCAAATCATTCTTTTTCTTTTGAACGGTATTTCTTGTTTCGCTGTATTGCCCGTGATGATAAAAATAATTATTTATAACTATATTCATTTGATTTTTGCTGTCATTGACAATCCGCTCGCATATATTATATAAGTGCGGCGCGGCTTTTTCAGTCATAAATTCACCGAACAACGAAAAATTTTGCAGACTTTCAATCGACACTATCCAAAAAATAAAGTTCTTATCATCAGGCGATTTTAAATCGCACGGGTGAACCCAACCTGTGTTTTTCCAATGATGCGTTAAAAGCATACGCTGTAAATCATCGTCTATGGCTTCGCCGTATGGCAGCATACCAAGCAACCCGTGACCCCAATGCCCTAATATATCTATACTGTTCCATGTATCTATATTAAAATAGCCGTGTTCGCAGCATTTTTTATATTGTTCGGCAATGAGATTCCGCAAATCCGCAACATAATTATTTTCAGGCTCGAAATATCCTAAATTTTGTATAATCTGCCGACGTATCCCAATAGGCTTGCCCGTATTATTTTTCCCGTAATGCTCGGGGTCGGGCAGTTCACCGCTCAGATATTTTTTCATTACGTCAATTACGCGATTTACCATCGGGTCATTTACACCGTCGAGAGACAAATCCAACAGACGAAAAATCGCCCTCGCCGTCGCTTTATATTTTCTTCTGCCTTCTTTTACCAATTCAGTATGCGCCGTATCAAACCCGCCCCATGAGCCGTCCGCAAGCTGTTCTTTTTGTATCTCGGTATACAACTTAAAGCCCCTCGCCCAGTTAAGCAAATCTTCAACTTCTTTTTTATCTGACTTGATTATTTCTTTGCATATTATATATTCGCAAAACGGAGACGGATTATTTTCTAAAAGATAATTGACATATCGGCTTATATTTCGATTCATAAAATTATCACCACTGCATATTATATTTATTTCGCCAGCAATAACGCGAAATTTTCGAGATTAACGCACAACTCTTTTAAAAATCTCGCGGCGGGTGCGCCGTCTATCGCCCTGTGGTCGAAAGTGAGCGAGAGCGTCATGCAGTCATAAAATACATCTTCGCCGTTCACCTGCTTTACACGCCTTGTTATATTATTAACGCCCAAAATACCCGTCTGCGGCGGGTTTATTACAGGGGTGAAGCTTTCTATGCCGAGTGAACCGAGATTTGTCACGGTAAACGTGCCGTCTTTAAGCATATCGGGGTCAACAGTGCCTTTTTGTGTCTGCGCCGCTATATTTTTTACGGCTTTTGACAATTCGTTGAGCGTCATCTTATCAGCCCCGAATATAGTCGGAACCATTAATCCTCTCTCCGTATCGACTGCAACGCCCAAATTTACGCCGTCGAAATATCTTATAACATCGTCTAAATAATGCGCGTTTAAATCTTTATGATTTTTTAAAGTTTTCGCCGTGGCATATAAAATTATGTCGTTGATAGTGATATTTTCGAGAACTATACTCTGCGCGTTGTCTTTTAATGTTTTGCGGAACTGCAATATCGCCGCCGCGTCAAACGAAGCGTTCAATGTCAACTGCGCCATATTAGAAAGCGACTGCTGCATTGATTTTGCTATAATTTTTCTTATGTTCGGCAATTTAACGTCCGTGTATTCTTCTCTTGATGATATATCCGCGACAACTGCCGCCGCTTTTTCAGCAGAATTTATTTCGCCTGTTTGTTCTTCGTTATACAGCCTGTAACTTTTGTTCGCAAGCTCTATTACATCACGTTCAATAATTCTGCCGTTCGGACCTGTAGGCACAGCTTTTGATAAATCAAGTTTTGCCTTTTCCGCGTAATTTTTTGCTCTGGGAGATATTTTAAGTTCCCCTCCGTTGTCGATTTTTACTTCGGTGACAGCGATAATATTGTCCTGTGCATTTTGATTATCTGGTTTTGGGATTTCTTGAGCTTTTTCACTTGAATCCGATACAACGCTCTGCGTTATCAGTTGGCTTATATCTTCCCCTTCTTCGCCTATTATCATAACAGGGGCAAGACAAGGCACATCTTCACCTTCTTCGATATAAATTTCAAGGACAACACCTGCGGTTTGGGCATTTTCTTCAAACGAAGATTTATCTGTCTCATACGAAAATAATATGTCTCCGATATTTACGCTGTCGCCTTTTTTCTTGTTTACGGCGGCGATTAGACAACTTTCAACGCTCTGTCCCTGTCTCGGCATAATGACAACACTTGCCATAAAATTTTTCTCCTTTATTCAAATATTTTAAATTTTTAGATTTTTAACTGAATAGACCTTCCTGTGAAACTGAAATTAGGGAATTTGATTTCAAGGTTTCACAAGAACTCTAATATAATAAATATACAACAGAATTATTGCGAAATTATGTAGGGACGATATTTTTTTCATTGTCCCTACAGTAAAATATTTTTAATTTATAATATTCTCGTCTTTGTCAATAATCATGTAGGGGCGACCCTATGCGGTCGCCCTGTTGGATTTCATGCAATGAAAGACGACAAATTTTTGCAGTATCGCCGTAATTTTGTATATCGCAGACTATATAGAATTTCACGGACGACCGAGGGCGGTCGTCCCTACATAAAGATACCGCGCCCTACGACTTTTATGTGTTCTTGTTGAAAATATTTTTTTAGCGTTTGCAATTTCTTAAAAAGGTCTGTCTAATTCCTCCAATATTTATAATACGCGATTATTTGCCTGTCCCTCTTTTGGACCAAATCAAACGATTCCATTACTACCCCCTCAAGAGATAAAAATTCATATGCCTTTAAATTTGGTATATATGCCCTGAACTTGTCTTTGCCGTCGCAGTATACAACCAGTTCGTTGTCCTGATTTATGTGAAAATAGCCGTCTTTGCCTATAATCGTATCTAAAACATCTCCCGTTTCGATGTCTGTTACCCGTTCGCTCAAATACTTAATTTTTTTATTGCTTATTCTTTGGGCAAAGTCAAGTCTGTACTCGGGGCTGTCCTCGTTTTTTTTATTTATTAATTTCCTAAAAAAGCCAAACATTGTGATATATACCTCTCAATAATTACATTTTACATAAAAATCACTATATTTTTATATAAATTATACAAAAAAAACATAAATTCCTGTTGAAAATTTTATGAAGAAATAAATAACAATTTTAAAAAACTGATTGCATTTCTGCTACATATTATGTATAATAGACGTTGTATACAGAAAACTCCCGTTTAAAAATATATGCGTATTCGCAGAGGTGATATTTATGCTGCCGTTAGAATCTTTTTCAGAGGAAGCGTTGGAAACGCTGAAAAAATTAAACATCAACTCAGACGACGTTATTATAACCACGTCTCTTGATTTGGACACCAAAGGCGATTTCGGGGAATCTTGGATTTTCCTGACAAAAGAAACTCTCTATTGCCTGTCCGCGAGTTCAAAAGATTTTGTGTATCATTCCAAAAGCAGAAAGCAAGACGACAGTCAGATAAAATCAAAGTTTTCCAATCCCAGTCTTGACGAATATCCGCTTGAGAAAATTACAGCTTCTTATGTTGACAGTTTTACGTCGTCGAACAGATTATTTTTACAGGTTGAAGAAAAAACTATAGGAGTTGTATTTACTACTAACGCGAAAAAACAAAAACTCTTTGCCTTTCTCGAAATCATGAAAAGAATCAAAGACGGCAAAGAAGTAAAAGACGACGACTCAATCTTCGAGCAGTTTAATATATCCTGCCCGAAGTGCGGTCAGAGATATCGCAATCAGAACAGAAAAATTTGCATGAACTGCGTGGATAAAAACGCTCTCTTTGTAAGGCTTTTTAAATATTTTCACGGTCATATCCACAGGCTAATATTAATATTTTTATGTCTCGCCGCAATTTCGGGGATAGCCCTTCTCAATCCGATTATACACGGCAGAATCTTTGTTGACGAAGTGATAAATAATTCGGCGGGCAATACCAGTATTTTCAAAGGGCAGATACTTTTGTTTGTGATTATTATATTTGTTCTGGACATGATAATATTAACGGTTTCTATTATTCAGGCGAGAAGCGTAAACATCATGTCGATAAGAGTATCGCGGCACATGAGGGCGGATATGTTTGCGTCCATGCAAAAATTATCCCTCGCGTTTTTTAACAATAACCAAACGGGTAGGCTCATGAACCGAGTAAGTCAGGACCCTGAAGTAATACGGCGGTTTTACACGGGTATAATACCGAGTTTTGTTATAAATTTAATTACATTTATCGGTGTAACGATAGCCTTGTTTGTGATGAACTGGCAGCTTGCGCTTATAGTATTTATTCCTATACCTGCGATAATATGGGTGTTCAGGACGCAGCTTCCGAAATTATGGCGTATGCTTTCAAGGCGTTGGAGAAGGTCGTCCGCGCTCAATTCCGTACTCGGCGACTCGCTCACAGGAATACGAGTTGTAAAGGCGTTTGCTAAAGAAGTTGAAGAAGCGAACAGATTCAGAACATACAGCGATAAATTATTTCAGGCAGAGATGAAAGTGAATATAACTGCGCTGACAATATTCCCCGTAGTTTCTCTGATGATTGGACTTACGGGACAGTTAATTTGGGGTTTCGGGGGAACTTTGGTTATAGATAAATACATGACGTTGGGTGAATTGATTGCTTATATGGCTTATATCGGAATGATTTTCGGACCTTTGCAGTTTTTCACGAATTTGGCGAATGAAATCACGGAAATTACAAACTCCGCTCACAGAATGTTCGAAGTTCTCGATACGCCGAGAGATATTATAGATATTCAAGACCCCGTAAAACTTGAAAATATCAAAGGAAATATTGAGTTTGACAACGTATGTTTTCATTATATGGCTAACCGCCCGATTTTACGCAATATGAGTTTTAAGATAAATCAAGGCGATTACATAGGGCTTGTCGGTCATACGGGAGCGGGCAAATCTACGATAGCCAATTTAATTACAAGACTGTACGACGTTATAAGCGGTCAGATAAATATAGACGGGCATAATATAAAAAATATAGAAATAGAAACCTTGAGAAATAATATAGCGATAGTTTCGCAGGAAATATTTATTTTCAGGGGTACGGTTGCGGAAAATATAAGATATGCGAAACCGAACGCCACAACGGAAGAAATAGTCGCGGCGGCGAAAGCGGCAAACGCGCACGATTTTATAGTTAATATGCCGCAGGGATATGAAACGCTTGTAGGAACGGGGAGCCGTTCACTCTCGGGAGGGGAACAGCAGAGAATATCAATAGCGCGCGCCTTGCTTCTTGACCCGAAGATATTAATTCTCGACGAAGCTACGGCGGCTATGGATACAGAAACGGAAAGGCTTATACAGGACGCGATAAATCTGCTTGTCAAAGGCAGAACCACGATAGTGATAGCGCACAGACTGTCCACGCTTAAAGAGTGTAATTATCTGTTCGCGATTGATAACGGCGAGATAGCGGAAAGCGGAACTCATATTGAACTGATAGACAAAAAAGGCATTTATTATAAGTTATATAAGCTGCAAAGCGACGCGATGAAAAAAGTTATATCAGGCGGATAATCTACTTTTCTTTTTAAGAGTAATAAAGGCTATATTATTTTAGACTTTCTCGGAAATTGATTTGGACTATGAAATTAGTTCCCACGCCCTCTTTCGTAAAGAGGGTGCCGCCGCAGCGGCGGGTGTTTTGTAAAATTTGATGTTGTGCGGGGAGATAAAAACACCCGTCAGTCAGACAATAACATAAACTAATATAAATTATATATTTAATAAAATATATTAAGGAGATTATATCATGGCAGAAAACGCAGAAAAGAAAGATGATTTATTTGAAAAAGAGCGGGTGTCGATTGCTTTAACCTCTCAAAACGCAAAATTTACACGTTCCCAAGGTGGGCTTATAAGCCTTGAACTTCTTGAAACTAAAGAATCTTTTGAAAGAATTGTCATTTTCAGGTGCTTTCCCATTACTAATCCCGACGAATTTTTATCCGTGCGTGAAGCCGATTCAAAAAAGATGGGGCGCGGAAAAGAAATCGGAATGATTAGATATATGAAAGATTTTCCGCAGGACCAGCAGGAATTATTTTTAGAGGAACTTGACAGAAGATATTTTTCTCCGGAAATAATAAAAATAAATTCTGTAAAAGAAAAATTCGGGTACAGTTACTGGGACGCGGAAACAACGGCGGGAAGCATGACGTTTATTATGACCAATCCGTTTTCCAACATAAGAGTTCTTGAGGACGGCAGAATATTTATAAACGATTTGGACGGCAACAGCTTCCAGATAAAAGACCCCTCAAAACTTGACGCCCACAGCTACAAAAAAGTAGAAATATATGTTTGATTATTTTTAAAAATATTAAATTAAATATATATTAAATTAAAGGTGAGTTTTTATGAAACTATTGTATGATATGCCCGAAGCTGATTTAAAAGCTTTTGAAGAAGCGAGCGTCGGCGAAAAATTGATGTACTGTCTGCCGTTTAATATGCTTGACGAGAAATTTGTAAACGGCTATATGGCATTTACAAACAAAAAAATGTATAAAATACTTGACGGCAATTTGATTGATACTTTTGATATTATAGGCTCAACTGAATTTAAAACAGAAGTAATGTACGGGAGCGGCGGTTTTTATGCAAAGATAAACGGCAATACAACTTTGATATGCCAGTTTGTCGTAGGCAGAAATCTGCCGAGATACGCAGTCATGGTAAAAGCCTGCGAGATACTTTCTGAAACGGGAGACGAAGAGCCGCTTGTAAACGATAGCCCCGAAAGGTATTGCACGGATTGCGGCAGACCGTATTTATACGGCTCGACGATATGTCCGTTTTGTATAAACAAGTTTGAGATATACGGCAAACTTTGGGCTATGACAAAGGGACTGCGGTTTTCGATGTTTTTCCCGTTTATTGTAGCCGGCATAGGAATAATAGCGCAGTTTATCATTCCCGTAATACAGAGAATAATCATGGAGGATTATTTGACTAAAGAAGTTGTGCCTGACGATTACCTCACAGGGTTTCTTTTCCTGATTGGAATGATGGTCTTAATAGATTTGTTCCAAAGGGCGTTGGGAGTAACCGAGGCGCGTTTGCTCGCAATCGCGTCGGGAAAATTTTTGATGCTATTGAGAACATTATTGTATGAAAAAATACAGGCTTTGTCGCTGTCGTCGATACAAAGGCGGTCAACGGGCGAACTCATGACCCGCGTGTCAAGCGATACGGGGGTTATGCAGCATTTTATAATTCGAGAACTGCCGGGGATATTCAGACAGGTTGTTTCGCTTCCCATAGCGGTTATCGTATTGTTTGTGATGAACTGGCGGATAGCTTTGCTGGTTATAATACCTATTCCGATTGTTGTGTTTATCGTATCGAGATTTTGGGGATATATTCACAGTAAAAACAAGAAAATGTGGATGCTCGGGGCTCGTTTAAGTTATCTGCTTCAAGACGTTTTAAACGGGATACGCGTCGTAAAAAGTTTTGGACAGGAAGATAAAGAAATAGAAAAATACAGCGACGCGAATGACAAAGTAGCGAAGCAATCCGAGATTATAAGCGCGATATGGTCTACGATATGGCCTTTAATAACGCATTTTATGCGTATAAGCAATTATTTTATCATATGGTACGCGGGTTCGCTTGTAATTGCCGAAACTATGACGTTCGGCGCATACAATCAAATGTTTGCTTACACAAATATAGTATACGCACCGCTTATCGCGTTGACTAATATTCCAAACTCTCTTTCGACGTTCCTAACTTCATCAAGCAAAGTATTTGAAATTCTCGAAGAATCGCCTGAAATCAGAGATATTGACTTGCCTTTGGATATAAGAATAGAGGGCAATATCTCAATAAGAAAAGCCACTTTCGGCTATCAGAGTTATAATCCCGTTTTGGAAAATGTTGATTTTGAGATAAAAGCGGGGGAAATGATTGGTCTTGTCGGACATTCGGGTTCGGGAAAAACTACGCTTATTAATCTTTTGATGAGATTGTATGACGTAAACGAGGGCGAAATTGTAATAGACGACGTTAATATAAAGGATATATCGCAGGAAGCTTTGAGAAGCCAGATAGGAGTAGTTTTACAGGAACCGTTCTTGTTTTCGGGAACAATACGCGATAATATCAAGTATTCCAAGCCTTATGCGACAGACGAAGAAGTAATCGCCGCCGCGAGAGTGGCGAACGTGCATGATTTTATAGTCAATTTGCCGGAGGGTTATAACACTATGGTCGGCGAAAAAGGATATTCGATGTCGGGTGGAGAACGCCAAAGGGTATCTATCGCGAGAGCCGTTATACATAATCCGAGCATATTAATACTCGATGAGGCAACGGCGTCGCTTGATACGGAGACAGAAAAAATGATACAGGATTCGTTGAATACATTATCGGCGAATAGAACGACTATCGCTATAGCCCACAGATTATCGACGCTCAGAAACGCCGACAGGCTTTTGGTACTCGATAAAGGTAAAGTAGCGGAACACGGCACGCATAACGAGCTGTTGGACGCAAAGGGCATTTATTATAAGTTGGTTATGGCGCAGAGAGAAATGGCGCACCAAATAGTGGGCGAAGAGGACGAAGAATAAATTTTCTTTTCATGATAAGTTATCTTACTGATGTAAAAAATTTATATTAGTGAAGAAAGCAGATATATTTATGCAGAAAGAATTAGTGGTGAGGAAATCACCGCGGTTGAAAGAATATGATTATTCGTTGAACGGTGCATATTTTTTAACGATATGCGTTGAAAAAAAACATGAAATATTGGGTAGAATTACTGTAGGGGCGGGGTTATCCCGCCCGCAGGTCGAATTATCTGATTATGGTTGTATTGTAGATAAATGGATAAATAAAATTTCTGAAAAATATGAGTGTGTTAAAATAGATAATTATGTTATTATGCCGAATCATACACATATACTGCTATCCATACAGGGTAACGGGCGGGATGACCCCGCCCCTACGACAGGCAAAATCATGGGATATTTTAAATATCAAACAACGAAAGAAATTAATATTCCAGGATTTTGGCAGAGGTCTTATCACGACCATATAATCCGCGATGAACAGGATTATGATATTAAATGGAATTATATAAATGAAAATCCTGAAAAATGGGAAGAAGATAAATTTTATAGATTTAAATAATAAATAAATTACGGGGATTTTATATTCTGATGTTAAAATATTTCATGCCGGACAAAATTTACGCTGATGT
>Ga0099364_10012699_pt1 | contig 11337 bp, 7 predicted proteins | sample TergutTh196P3_FD_73070 | JGI IMG/M metagenome (GOLD analysis project Ga0099364, IMG submission 73070) | Microcerotermes parvus P3 segment gut microbial communities from Pointe-Noire, Republic of the Congo - Th196 P3 | ecosystem: Host-associated > Arthropoda: Insects > Digestive system > Gut ...
TAACCTGGCGTAATAATGGTACTGATCATTCCGCAGGTACTGCTTTTGAGATGAATACTGTATACGAGGCAGAAATTGTGTTTACTGCCCGGGATTTCTTTACTTTTAATGGTATTGCCTCCAGTAGTTTTACCTATAATGGTTCAACTGTTACGACAAGCGGTTCTGGTAAGACAGGTACGGTAACCATTACTTTCCCGTAGACTCAAGGTGATTTAATTATCAATGCCTTTGATTTAACCGGATTGGTAACCATGCCGGCAGTTGGTGACCTGCCGGTCACTACTGCCATTGATGAAACACAGTATAAAGGTTCTGTTGTATGGCTGGATGAGAATGATAATGATGTTACCGGTCGCTTTGCAAAAAATATCTACAAAGCGGTTGTTACCCTTACCGCTCAGGACGGCTACACATTTACCGGTGTTTCTGCCGGCAGTTTTACCTATACCGGTGCAAGATCAGTAACCAATAATGTCAACAGCGGAGAGGTAACCATTAACTTTTATATTACTGCCATACAAGCAATACAGGCATGCTGCTGGTGGTCGAATACCGCTCCTCCTTTTGAATACCTGCTTACCGGACACACTGATGGCTGGAAATGGGGGTGTGATGGCAATGATGCAACCAGAACATCATGGCCGGAAGAATTGAATGTTACTGAGCAAATAGAAGCCGGCTGGCCCAATATCGCCCCTGCTTATGGTCATTGGTTTGATCTTGAGGGGCTTGATTTAGCACCCGCTCACTTCTTAACCATTGATTTGGGGCAGGAAAAGGATATTTTCAGCCTGGACTATCTGCCTATAGTCACCGGTGTTAATTATGGTGGTTATTTTGGCGGAAACCTTTTTGAGCCATTTGGCAAGGGCGAGATTTATGTGAGTTCGACTGTCGCAATAGGCGTAGACCCGGATGTTACAGACGTAACAAAGGCAGCTGATTTTGCATTTTCCGGTATTACGGAAAACAATTGGCTAGAGATTGATATAGCCGCACAGAACAGCGGAAATTCTGTTAGAGGCCGTTATGTGCAAATAAGGTTTACCGCACTGTCTAAGGCAATGGATCATGTTCCCGGCGATCCGCTTAACGGTGCAGTCAGTGGATTGCGGCTGAGGGTTGAATAGCAGGGGGAGGTTAAAAACGTGGTAATAAAGATTTTCCATGTAATTACTGTTACTGTTCTTTGATTGCTGATAACTGTCTGTGAGGTTTCTTATGAATTCGGCAATATTTAATTTTCCGGGATTAGCCGAGGGTATTAACAGGTGGTACGAAATTGATATTACCGCACAAAATGAAGGAACGGCTGTTTCCGGAAAGTATATTCATATCAGGTTTACCGAAATTCAAAGTCCCGGCTCAGGATGGTTCAATGCAGATCTGGGGTTACTGCGAATAGGAGTGTCTGAGTAAAAATGCAAACCAACAAAATGAACGGAGGAAAAAAGATGAAAACTATTGTAAAGTTAAGCTGTTTGACGGTTATGGGCACCTGCCTGGTATTGCTTGCCGGCTGTTCGAATGTAGCGGCGATTGTAAATCCCAACGGTGAGGATGATGGATTTAACTGGAATGACGTTGATATTCCTGTTCCTGGCGGGATTGCTATTCCCGGCGATTATGCAGGCCGTATGCTTACCGTTAATCCGGCGGTAACATTCCAAAAGATAGACGGTTTTGCCGCTGCCGGCGGCCAGACAGGCGCGTTTGTCGGCCGGTACTGGAACGAGCCGGTAAAGCAGCAAATTGCTGATTTTTTATTCAGCCAGGCAATGGACGAAAAAGGCCAGCCCAGAGGCGCCGGCCTGTCCATGTGGCGGGTAAACCTGGGAGGGGGGAGTTTTGAACAGGGCAGGAACAGTAAAATTGTAGCGGAGAATCGCGCAGACCACCTTCCCCAACTGGAGGATGGAGCGGCTCTCCACAGACTTCATGCCCACCGCGGTGAATCGTATTTGGCCGATGTAACCAATCCGTTTAACGCTACCGTTAACCCGCTTTTTGCAGTAAACTCCCCTCTTTCTCTCGCGACAGAAACCGACATTGGAACAGGCGTTACCGGTATTGTGTATGACTGGGCCAAAAACGAAGGTTACCAATATTGGATGAGGGAGGCAAAAAAGCGGGGGCTGGAAACACTGGTAGCCGCAAGTTTCAGCCCCATTGTTTCATGGACCAGAAGCGGTACCGGTAACAATATCCAACCCGGTTCGTCCCTTATTCCGGGTTCCCGGGACTACCCCCTCCTTGATATGCACGGAAACCTTACTGAAGAAGGGTATACGCATTTTCCGGATTACCTTGCCGATGTGGCGGATTATTTTGCCAATCCCTTGCGGAATGTTACCGGCCCCGACGGGCTGTCTCGGAGCCTTCGTTTCGATTATATTTCACCGGTAAATGAACCCCAGTTTCCCTGGAACCATGATTCCCAGGAAGGTTCCGCCTGGAGCAATGCCAATATCGCCAGGATTTCCACCAATCTTGATGCTGCCATTAAAAACCCTTTGCGTACCCACATTAATGCGGACAATACTAAAATACTAATCCCCGAAACCGCCAGTTGGGTTGAAACGTATTCGACGGCAGGCGGACTGGCCTCCGACCAAATAAATGCATTTTTTAATCCGGCTCAAAATACGTATGTCGGTAATCTTGATTCCATGGCGCCGGTTGTTGCCGGTCATACCTACTGGACCCACGAAACCGATGTTTCCATGGTGATGCACCGGCAGGCGGTCAGGGACAGAACCAGGGAATTTAACGTTGAAGCATGGAATACCGAATGGTGCGGGCTTGGTTTTGGCGAAGATTATCCCTGGGGGCAGCATAATTTAGCGCCGTACTGGTATGTGGCTCATTTCATGGCCAAACTGATTCATGCAGACCTTGCGGTTGCCGAGCTGACTTCATGGTCTTTCTGGACAGGTATCGATACAGAGATGACGATCAAGAATCATTACAGTTTGGTCGGTGTTTCAAACGGTACAGAAATATACGACCCTCTGGCTTATGATATGCCCGGCCATTTTATGACTGATTCCGGTTCGGCAAAAGCACAATCCACCTTATGGACTTTGGGTAACTATTCTCTTTTTGTACGGCCCGGCTTTGAACGTATTGATGTTACACCAAATAATTTTCCCGATGGAACCAGCAACCCAACGGGTGCTGATACCAATAGCCTGAACAACCTCAAAGGGCTTATGGTTACTGCATACAAATCGCCGCCTGGTTTTGTGGATGCATTTGGAGATCCCCAGGACCGTATTGTCCTGGTATATGTAAACTGGCTGGAATCAAACCGGCCCATGGCGGTGGAATTTGCCGACGGCCGTAAACCCACACTTATCCGTTGCTATGTTACCACCGAAGATAATACCAATAATCATCCCGACGGACGTGATGAAGGAAAACAGGGCATGCGCAGGATGGCTCACGAAGACGGTGTGTACACCATTCCGCCCAGGTCTGTTCTGACTGTGGTGTATGATTTTTAGGAACGTGGTACGATGAGGAGAAATAAGTGACAATGCAGGATAATATAACTGAAAAAGACCGCCTTCGTCTGCGGGATTTGGCAAAACGGCAGCTTGAATTCTCTCATAGCCCCCGTAACCAGCAGCTTTTTCGTGAATGGGAACTGCATGGACAGGTGACCGGCAGCAGCCGCCCGATGATAACGGTAGAATTATGGACCTTTGCTGCAGAAATGATTAACCCCCTTCTTGCGTGTGAATCTGAAGAAGCCCGTTCGCTGGAATCGATGCTCCTGAACAATACTTATAATTTTGAACACTTCCATGATGATACAGTCGTTCGTAATTACATTGGTTATAGTGAGGGTTACCGTATTACTCCTTTTGGCCTCACTGTCAGGAAACAGGAGAGCGGAGGTCTGGGACACCATTTTATTCCGCAGGTAAAAAACCTAACCGATGATTTTCATTTGTTGCAAAAATCGGTGTTAACACGATATAACGGCGGCAGTTGGGTTGAATCTGCCCGCGATGTGTTTGGCGATATTCTGCCGGTAAAAAAAATCGGTAATGCATTTTCGGTTTGCCTGTTGCAGGATATAGTTCATATTATGGGTATGGAAAATATGTATACTGCAATGGCCGTTGATCCTGAACTTTTTCACCAAATGTGTACTATGTTAACCAATGATTATATTGAACTGATTGAATTAACCGAAAGTGAAGGTCTGCTGTCTGCAACAAATAAAGACACCCACCTTGGCCAGGGTTCCATGTGTTTTACCGATGACCTTCCTGCCGAAGGGAAAAACTTAAAAAGTTCGCAAATCTGGATATATATGGACGCCCAGGAGGCCACTGGTATTTCCCCTGCCATGTATCATGAGTTTGTTTACCCCTATTACAAACGTATCAGTGAGAAATTTGGACTATTATCTTATGGCTGCTGTGAGGCTGTGCATCCGTTTTGGGATGATGTATCTTCCTATAAAAACATGCAAAAAGTTTCTGTTTCACCATGGTGTGATGAAAATTTTGCCGGCAGAGCTTTGCAGGGTATGAAAACCGTCTACCATCGTAAGCCCAGCCCCAATTTTCTCGGTGTTACGCAGGAACTTGATGAAGATGCGGTTAAGGCTCATATACAGAAAACCGTTGATTGTGCATCGGGTCTGACATTGGAGATTACCCAGCGCGATGTGTACACTGTTCATCAAAACCCTTCAAAAGTAGAGCGGTATGTTACACTAATCCGGGAAATATGCAAAGGAAAAAAATGAGTTTTTTTAAGGAGCCTGTCATGGAAAACCGGCACAATGATTTTCATTCAAGAGCCGACTGGGAAAATAAGGATGTCCTTGCGATAAACCGTGAAGATGCCCATACCCGGTGGGGGGCTTATGAGAACGAAGAGCAGGCCAGGGAAGGCAGGTACGGTTCTTCTTCGTATATGAAAAGCCTTAACGGGACATGGCAGTTCAAAATCTGCCAAAATCCTGACCAGACCGATGATTTTTATCTTCCTTCCTGTAAAGCTGATGGTTTTGCGCCTGTTACTGTTCCCGGCAATTGGGAACTTCAAGAGCATGCACAGGGCTGTTTTGATAAACCCATTTATACCGCATATGTGTATCCCTGGAAGCTCGACGGCGATGCACGGCATTCACTCCAGGCAAAAACCGGGCAGTGGGTACCCAACCCGCCGTATGTTCCACGGGAGCACAATACCACCGGCTGCTACCGCCTGTCATTTACCGTTCCTGATAGCTTTAAGGACAGGGAAATTTTTCTGCGCTTTGAAGGGGTCGAGACGGTTTATTATGTATGGATAAACGGTAAACCTGTCGGATATTCCCAGGACAGCAAACTGCCGTCAGAATTTAATATAACTTCATTTGTACAGGCAGGGGATAATCTCCTGGCCATGAAAGTGCTTCGTTTTGCCGATTCCAGTTACCTTGAGGATCAGGATTATTGGTACCTGTGCGGTATTTTCCGCGATGTCTGGCTTATATCCAAACCATCCCTGCATATTACCGACTGGAAACTTGACGCTCTTCCTGCAGTAACTGAAGGCGATACCTGCCCGGAAGTGCAGGGCACTTTAAGCGCCGATATAAGTGTTTCCCGTGTTCCCTTTTTTGCTGAAAGCCGTGTTCGTCTTGCTCTGTATGATGGATCAGCAAAGATTGCCGAAGGGGAATCGGATGTACTGCCTTCCGCCGAGTACAGGACGGATGCGGTCCCTACGGCAAATACCGGCCGGGTTATCCTCAAACCGGCAGCAATCCACAAATGGTCGCCTGCATCGCCAAAGTTGTATACCGCTGTTATTACCTTGTTTGATAAAGATGGTAAAGAAGTGGATTTTGAAAGTTCCCGGATAGGATTTAAAAAGATCGAAATCCGCAGCGGCGTGGTATATTTCAACGGCGAGCGCCTTCTTATACACGGCGTGAACCGCCATGAACACTGCTGGCACAACGGAAGGACTGTTCCGGTGGAACGCATGCGGGAAGAAATAATCCAGATGAAGCGTATGAACATCAATGCCGTGCGTACCAGCCATTACCCTGACAGCCCCGTATGGTATGAACTGTGTGATGAAATGGGAATACTCGTCGTCTGCGAGACAAACCTGGAAACCCACGGCATCAGCGGGGCCATGGCGCATAATGCATCGTATGCTCCGGCCTTCCTTGAGCGGCTGGTGCGCATGACTTTAAATTATAAAAATCACGTTTCCATTTTTTCCTGGTCTCTGGGCAACGAAAGCGGGACCGGAGCCAATCATGCAGCAATGTACGGTTTTATAAAGGAGTACGATCCTTCACGGATTTGCCAGTACGATGCAGGAGACCCGGATAAAAACATTTCCGATATTCGTACCCATATGTATCAGCCCGTCAATTTGATCATGAGGATGCTCTGCGACCCTCATGACGACAGGCCCATCATCCTGGCTGAATACCTGTTCCAAACCCGTAACGCAGGCGGAGGACTGGAACATTTCCTGCATCTTACCGCCGAATACCCCCGGTTTCAGGGCGGCTTTGTCTGGGACTGGCAGGATAAAAGCCTTCCCGGAAAAACTACAGCCGGTACTTATTTTGCTTATGGAGGTGATTTGGATGAAGTGTTTATCGATGAAACATTTCCCGGATTTGGGTGCTGCAGCGGTATAGTACTGCCGGATCTCAAGTGGAAGCCTGCGGCCCATGAATTGAAACAGGCGTACTGCCCTATCAGGTTTGAACGGGATAAGGCCTGGATCACCAAACCGAACAGCTATCTTGTGCGCCGGATGACCAGTCTTCATGGAAATGAATTTAATGAAGATATTGATTGTATCGCCGTGGCTCGTGAAGATGGAAAGGTTATTGCCGAAAAAGCCGTTGAATTACCAAATCTTACCATTGGCAAAGATGTATTTATTGATGTACCTTTTCCCGCTAATAAAATAGCAGGCCGGGAATACACCTTGACTTTTTCCCTGCGTCTGAAAAAAGACAAATTCTATGCTCCCAAAGGATACGAAATCGGAGCCTGGCAGTTTCTCCTGGGGAAAGAACCGGGAACAATGACACTTGTTTCCAAAGTCCCGGCCGGTAAACTGCACCTCACCGAAAAAGCCGATTCCTGGGTAATTACAACGGGGGCATTCACGGCAGAACTTTCCCAAAAGACCGGCATTGTAACAAGTCTATCCAAAAACGGAATCACCTATCTTACAAGCGCAGGGCGCCCCAATTTCAACAGGCCCTATACCGGGCTTGATGCCGAACCCGGATGGGGCTGGTATGATGTGTACGAAAAAGTCCGGCATCGGGAAAACAGGATTATCTCTTCCCGTGTGTTACAAAGCACCGATGCAATCTGCTTTACATTCGATTTTATTCTGGAGCAGGAAAACACCCCTGTCATTCCCGGAAAAATTACATACACCTTTGACAATACAGGAAAAATCACCATAGCTTTTCAAATACATATTGATCACGGTATTACAGCTGTCCCACGGGTGGGAGTTGAATTAGTTCTTGCCAAAGGCTTTGAAGAAATCGAATACTACGGCTGCGGCCCCGGAGAAAACTATCCGGATCGCATGCTTTCGTCGATACTTGCCGTTCATCGTTCTGCCGTAACGGATCAGCATTTCCCCTTTATACCGCCATCCGAAACCGGCGGACATGAACAAACCCGTTGGCTGACACTGGAGCGGCAGGGTGGGGGGTTCCTGCGGATCAGTTCAGCTACGCCTTTTCATTTTGATGCTCTGCATAGTTCTACAGAAGATTACCTTACTGCAACCCATGATCACCAGCTTATCCGGCGTCCGCAGACCTTTGTGCACATTGATTCCGCTCACGGCCCCATTGGCTCAGAAATGGGTTGGTCGTCAAAGATGCCGGATAAATATGCCATTGGCGGAGGATCATACTACCTGGAATTTGATGTGGAAATAAACTGATTTTTGTTCACTATTTGAACAATATTTCTATATTTTGAACAATATTGACTATCCTGATTTTTTTTTCAGGATTAATATTTCCTTATGATATTGTCATTGCTTGGCCTGATTGTCGTATCAGTAAATAATCCATTATATTCAATTGAAAAATCCATTGTAATGGATAAGTACCATAATAAAATAAATTATTATTATATCCCTTGTTAATAAAAAGGAGTAAAACATGAATAGAGTACAGTCAGCGATACTACTACTGTTTGTTTTTCTGGCAAACAGTACGCTTGGAGCCCAGGGAAATGAACGGTTTCATTTTAAAGTATACGGCGAAGCGGTATGGGCGCCTCTGGTATACCGCGGTGAAATGGGAGGGGTAATCAGCAATATGCATGACGGGGGGCCCGGGTTTGGTGTTGGAGCCTCCGGGTGGAACGATGTAGGCGCGGCACTGGGTTTAGAATTATCCGGCCAGGCCCAAAATGGAACTATTGGGTTTGAACTGCAGACCAAGCCGTCAATCAGAAGCGGGAGTTTTCAGATTCTCAATAACCGGGCAAACATCTGGACGCAGCCGTTTGAAATGCTCAGGATGTATTTTGGACTGTACCAGTGGTATGAGCTCCAGGGGAAAATAGGCGGCATCGGAGGAATGGTCGAAGGTTACGGCGGCGACAAAGACAGTATTTTTCAATCGGTGGATTCTAATGAATTTGGCGCACTGTTCATCTTAACTCCTCCGTCAATAGTTCCGGAGTTTCTCCAGGGGCTGTTGTTTTTCAGTAATTTTGGAATATCGGGATATTTCTGGCCCAACGATACTTTAAGCTGGGCTGCACGAACTCCCGATATGGCCAAGTACATTTTTTCTACCCCCCAGCTTGGCCTGGCTTACCAGCACGAAGCGTTCGGTCTTGCCCGTATCCAGTATATCGCCAGTAACTATAAATGGGGCGGTGGCAATGACTGGGCTGCCGGTTCAGGCGGTTCCAACCTGGGCAGTACCAGCGTTATACATGCATTTTATCCGGCCCGTGTACGTGAAGCGGCACAGCTTGAGTTTGCGGTCAACGTAACCGCTGTTCCCAATATCAATATGGACATTGGGTTTGGATATTCGTTCCCTGTAACTGTGGTAAGAAATGATGCAACATCGGCAACTTCTTTACAGGGTGTTTCGGTCGGACCAACATTCCGTGAACTTGGTTTCCGCTATTCGCTGCCGGCAATCGACAACCGGCGCCTTGCAGAAAATGTCGGCGATATCTGGCAGCCGCCGGTAAGGATAAATGCCGGTATAACCTATGATCTGCCGGGTTCACCTTTCTCCTGGCTCTTCCATACTAAAATAGAGTTTAACGAACAGATATCCTTTTCCGATGGTTCTGATAATTTTGCCAGCGGATTAAAGTTTGAAGCCGGGTTGGGGACATACTATACCTTCAGTAACGGCGATGTAGCACAGGTAAATTTAGGTATTTCGGCCAGGCAGAATGACAGCTTTAACGGCCGGCAGGGTCTGGAAATATACGAACTCATGGCCATAAACAGCATTAACCACAATGGCCGTGTCGATTTAGGGCTTGGCGCTTATTTTACCCGGAAGCTCGGTGCGGGCTCTATATTAACGGGAGTTGGCGCAACCCTGCCCGTTGGAGGGGACCGGTATTTTTGGTCAACTGACGAAGTTACCGGAACCGGCGGGGACAGACTGACGAAAGAACATACCGATGTTCACCGCAGGGGGAATATCATTGTAATAATTCCCATTATTTTTACTCTGGAAATCTAATAAGTGAGGTCTGCAAATGAAAAAGAAAAGAATTTTTCCTGTGGCGTTTGTCTTTGCAGTGGCATTAGCCATGCTTTTCACTGCTTGTTCGGATCCGGACGATCCAAATAATAACGACGACCCCATAGATACTGACAGTATTGTTACTATAATGAATTTATCCCTTTTGGTACCGGCTCCGATTGTCGGCGCCGAGCCAAGGGTAACTTTTACGAATGCTCAGTTTACCGGATCTGTTGTTTGGAGGGTCGAAGGCGGTGAGACTGTCATTGGTAATTTTGATTTTGATACAGTTTACCAGGCTGTTGTTACCCTCACCGCCAATGAAAGCTGGACTTTTGAAGGTTTTACCGGTTCATTTACCCACACCGGCGCTGCTCAGATAATTACCACTAACAACAATGATAATGCTGTTGTTACCATTCTCTTTAATAAAACACCATCACCGGCAACTGTTACCTTGCTTAATTTAACTTCCCAGGTTACAGCGCCGGCAATAGGGGAAGAACCTGTTGTAACACCCATAGATACAGCCCAGTACACAGGTGAGGTAGAGTGGTTTGACGAAGATGACAATGCGGTTGACGGTGTTTTCCAGGAATCTATTACATATAAAGCCGTTGTAACCCTGACTGCCAAACCAGGATTTTCCTTTACCGGCATTCTGAGCAACCGCTTTACCTATACCGATGCGGCATCGGTTATCAACAGCGCAGGCAGCGGGGTTGTAACCATTACGTTTAACATGCTCATATCGGGAATTACCTATCCGGTGATATCAGGGATACAAGCCTGCTGTTTTTATCCCAATTTTGATATTACTGGTTTAATTGCAGGTCTGGACAGTTATGAATGGGCTGAATGGGATACCCGCTGCTGGCATTATGTATTGACAGGAGCTGATTCAACTGATCCAAACTATATGAGTAGCAGTTGGTATGATGAAATGTACGGGCCATCTGTCATTGATAATGTGTCGAATTTCGGGCGTCGGGGGACTGATTTTGATAATTTATACGGCACCCAATATAATATTTTTTGGGGTTTGGAAAGCTGGTACGGTCATGTATACGCGCTTCAGGAACACTTTGAATTTCCAAGCTTTGCTCCGAATTCCTACACTTCCCACTTCTTTACCCTTGATTTGGGATCAGTAAAAGAGATAGCCACATTTGAATATCATTCGCATCCTTTCGTTGCTACCCTCTCCCCCTTTATTGCCGGACAGGTATATATCAGCGATGAACCAATAGGGGTGGATCCCCGTGATCCTGATATCCTGCTTGCAGCTACATTTAATTTTACCGGATTGCCTACAATACCGACTACCGAACAGACGGTCCCGGCGGGTACGGTACTACCCCCGCATGATCAGTGGACCAGGGTGAATATCACAGCGCCGCCAGGGGGTCTACCCGTGTCGGGCAGCGGAGAAACAGTATCAGGCCGGTATGTACAGGTAAGATTTACCGTTCTGTACAACCCCGGTAATAACATCGCATATCCCAATCACCTGACCGGGCATGTCAACCAGTTTCGTATTGGTATTGTGGAATAATTTTAGGAGGAATGTATGAAAAAGCTACGGATCATCG
>Ga0099364_10012700_pt1 | contig 11337 bp, 10 predicted proteins | sample TergutTh196P3_FD_73070 | JGI IMG/M metagenome (GOLD analysis project Ga0099364, IMG submission 73070) | Microcerotermes parvus P3 segment gut microbial communities from Pointe-Noire, Republic of the Congo - Th196 P3 | ecosystem: Host-associated > Arthropoda: Insects > Digestive system > Gut ...
CACCACATTTATGATTCAAGCCTTGGCCTGAAGAGGAGACAGTAATGTTGAACTTGTAATGATTAGGGAGACGTTCCCAGAATTGGTATATGCGTCGCCGCAAAATTCCAAAACGGAAATTCAGATATCAGAAGATACAACAATAGATGAATCTGCTGTCGACGGTTTTATGGAAAAAGCAAAACAACGGGCAAAGTTTGACAATGATATTTGGTTAATTAATCTCTCCGAAGTAGCCATTACTGCGCCAAGAATAAAAAGAGCTGACCCCGGTCTTCAATTTTGGACTAATAGATCTTCTGAAAATTCCATCACAAGGGAAATGATTGAAAAAAATCATTTGCCCTATGCTTCTGATTATTTACGTCTCATAGGAGGTGTTGTCGTTGGAACAAACGGAGAAATCAACATACGAGGATTAACAAATTTGTCTGGAGGAGGAGATAATAAGCCGCTTGTTTTTATTGATGGAGTTAAAATGGATTGGCCGGAGGAGTTGAGAGACAAAAATCAGTCGCCCTTGAACCAGGTGCCGATTCATATGATTGAAAGTATTGATGTTTTCAAAGGACCAAGCACTGTGGCATTTGGTATGGGTGGAATAAACGGAGCAATTAGTATTACAACGAAAAGAGGAACAGATTCCGGTGTTCAAACTGACAAACGTAACATTGTTGCCTACAATCCGTTAGGTTACCAAAAACCGGTAGAATTTTATGCGCCTAAATATGAAACATTAGAAGCCAAACATTCCGCCATTCCAGATTACCGCACCACCATTTTCTGGAGACCCGATTTGGTGATTTCCAACGAAGACGAAATAGCGAGTTTTGAATTTTATACCTCCGATTTCACAACGACCTATTCTGTGGTGATTGAAGGATTAACTGCCGATGGGAAAATCGTCAGGCAAGTGGAAAAAATACGGGTGGAATAGTAGTGGTTAGTGGTTAGTGGTTAGTGGTTAGTGGTTAGTGGTTAGTGGTTAGTGGTTAATGGTTAGCGGTTAAACTATGCGCTTGGGGTAATATTGTATTCATTACCGTCAGTCCACACGATACCGTTTGCTACTTCTACTTCAATGCGGGTCATGTATACCGTGATGTTGTAGATGTATGACATTCCTTGTTGCAATGTTGCTTGTCCTGCAGCGGGCGTGTAAAAAAAGTCGTTTCCGCCTATCGTTATCTTGATGAATGGTATGCCCGTCATATCGCGGGGTATCAATAGAGCGGCATAAGTATTGCTGCTGGTGTTTTGCGGGATGATCCAGCCGTTTCCCGAACCGGCAATGACGCCGTTGCCGGTATCGTTAGTGTTTGGAGTTCCTGTGGCGTATCCATAGAATGTCACAGCGGCGTTGCTTAGGTGGTTGATGTCGGTTCCTGCCGTTAGGTTGACGGTTATTTTGGCTGTACGGTGCTGGAATACAAGCGGTTTTTCGGAATAGTTTGAAGCGGTGATACCCGTTACGGTAGATGCAAAAATGAAGTCAGCCGGTTGTAATCCTGCGCTTTGGTCTATTGGGAATGTCCACGAATCGGGGTGCCATGCCCGCGCCGTTATATTTTGCGATTCGTCTTGCCAGTACAATGGAATGAGCGGCACAAGCGTTCCGCTTTGCAGGGCGGTAAAAATAACGGCTGCACCATTGTCAATGCTGACCCACGGCTGTTCGCCGCCGCTCCAAACATTATCAACAGTGGCTTTTGTAAGCGGGGCGTCTTTGTTGGAAACAAGGGTCATCATCATATTAACCTCGTCTAATGTTTGTTCAGACTTGCAAAATGTCAGCAGTACAACTGTGCTTGCCAAAACCATCATCAAGCCCGGCGAACTGTACAAAAAATGCTTTTTCATATTGTTCAAATTTTTATCATTATCATTCTCGTTTTCAATACTCATTCTGTTTTGTTTGTTTCTATTCCCACCGCAATGTCGGGTATCCATTGCCTTCGTTTATGGTCCATGTGTTGATGAAATCCCAGCCGAGGGGCGCCGGAAGATCATCGTCAACGTAATCTACATAGGTCGCGCGCATCCTTGCCTGAGCGGAAGTAATGCTCTTACCGTCATCGCGATTGTGTGCTAACTGTACGCCGCCTGCAAACGGTACGCCGCTTCCATTGCTCATTCCGTCCCATGCCAAATTGTATATCCGGTTGCCGGCAGTCCAGAAGACAACGCGACCGATATTCCTGTCTGATGCTTGCACTATCGGATTCAACGCGACACTGTTTCTGACATATCCTCCGGTGTTTGCCAAGCCTGCTATGCCACCAATATTGTTCGTCCCGCTAACTGAACCCGTTGCATAACAGTATTCCACAATACTGCCACTACCGATGACGTTACCCGCCACGCCGCCAACATTAGCCACTCCGCTGATATTGCCTGTTGAGTAGCAATTGCGCACTGCGTTATTGTTACGAATCTGTCCAACGATGCCGCCGGTCATATTCGTTCCTGTGACCGCGCCGGTATTTTTGCAGGCGTTGATGACGCTGCCGTTATCGGTATCGCCGTTGTCAATAAAAACAAAGCCCACAATTCCGCCAACTCTGTCTCTACCGTTGACAGTAGCATGATTTGCGCAATGTTCTACGCTACTGTTTGAGGTCAGATAACCCGCAATACCGCCCACCCTGTCTCTGCTTGTGATATTCCCATCAGTGATTTCAATATTTTGTACCCTACCGCCGGCGTCAATAAAGCCAAACAAACCCACGTTATCTGCGCTTGGACTGTTGATACTCAACCTGTTTAAGGTTTTATGGTTCCCGTCGTAGCTGCCTGTGAAGGGATTATTACTGCGACCTACGGGCATCCACGCAATGTTCATCAGATCAAGTTTGGCTTCCTGCCGGTAGTTTCCGGCGAGGGTTATTGCATCCTCGTTTATCTTTTGAAACTCGGCATAACTGCCAATGGGAACATATCCGACTATAGCGGGGCGAAACATCAGATCGCCGTTGGGGTCGAATTGCAGGTAGATGGGTTGTTAGCATGTTCGCCCAATCAGGTAAGCCTTATTGTCCCTGTCGAGCAAAACAATTCGCATGACTGTTTTGCCGACGCTGTACATGAGTTTTAAAATGCCATTGTCCGTAATGGACGTTATTTCGTTTGTGCCGTCGGTATAAAACACCTGTACGCCGCCTGTGTAGCCCTCGATAAAAAAAGGCGAAAAGATATTGATGCGGCAGATTTTTCCTGCGGCAAGCGTCACATTCGGCAGTTGCCAATACTTTCTTTCGCCGTTTTCTGTGTAGCTGCCCGTCAATACTACAGGTTGGTTTTGCGGCTTGGCAATATAGCGGTGCGCGCCCTCGAATAAACAGGGCGTCAGCGTTGCGCCGCCGTTAATTCCGAATGTTACGGCAGAAATCCCCGCCGGAAAATTCATCTCGATTAGCGAAAGGACATGCGTCAACGTAACCGATAAGGTCATGCCGTTAAGTACGCCTGCGCCGGTCATCAGGTCGGAGGCGTCATAAGCGCTCTGAACGCTTTGGTTGGTTTGCGGAACAAAACTCGATACAATTTCATCTGTCAGTTTGCCATCCATCACAGGGCTGTATGGATAATAAACTAAATAACCGATGTTTGTTCCCGCGAAATAGTGTACGGCATTGGCAGGGTTCAACGGCGTCCAATCCGATCCGTCGTAAGCGTATGGAACGTTGTCTTCTAGAATCGTCTCGCCGTCTTTTACTACGGTGATTCCGATCCTGTCGCCCGACGAAAGATTTGTGGTATAGCTGGAGTTGACGGCTCGCGTTCCGATATTGCCAAAAGTAAATCCGGTAGCCGTAACGCTTATTTGCAGGGCGTCGTCGCGTCCGGCAGGCTCAGGCAGCGCGTCCTTCCGGCAGGCAGCGCAAAATATCGCCACCCCTGCAATGATTGTCCATATCCTTATCTTACTGAATATCACGATGAAAACTGAAAACTAAAAACCGAAAACTAAAAACTGAAAACTGAAAACTGAAAACTAAAATGTGGCTTCGCCTGTGGTTACACCTTCGGGTATCCAATCCTCAATGGTAGATTCCAGTATAAGTCCCGAAGAATTTGCGGTAATCAGATAACCGTATTTCTTTCCGCTTTCAAAAGTTGTTTCCGCCGGAAGCCGATAGACTAAATTTGTATCGTCGCGCAGGCGTATGGTTATGAAATTAATACCCGACGCCAGGGTTTGGGGAACTATAATGGCGTCGTTGTACGCAATACCTGTCGTTAAGTTTGTCGAAACGTCCGCGCCAATCACAATGGAAGCAGGCGTTCCTGCCGGAATGATGTCAATAGCGTCGGGAGCGTCGGCTTTGTCAAGCGTGAATTGGGCTTGAACCCTCGTCCCGTCGATGGTAATGCCTGCAATATCGGCAGCCGCAAGCCCTTCGCCGGGCATGATCGCCACCTGTAATTTCGTAAGCAGGTGGTAGAAGGTCATCGGTATGGGGCTTGCCGTTCTTATTACATTCGTACTTTTGGCATAGAGCAGATCGGAAGGCGCATAACCGGCAATCGTTCTCTGATCAGCGTTTACGGTGTGCGTCAATAAAGTATTGGGATAAGGCACAGGAAGCGTGGCGTTTGTGTGCAGCGCGTAGATATCGACGTTGTTGCCGCTCGCCGGAAAATTCATCCTCGTTCCGTATGAGAAAAAGCCCCCACCGTCGGCTGTCAAAATATTCCTTTCGTAGAGTTGTACGGCGCCTCCTGTTTCATCTACGTACACGTACACCTGCTCGCCGGCGGGTATCTGCGTGTCGGAATCAGGAAAGGCTGCTCGCGTTCGCACTTCTACCCCGCTGGAAAGGCGGAGTTCCACTAATGCGTTGTCATCCGCATCCTTGTCATGTTTACATGACGTCATTGCCAAGGGCAATATGACTGCCGCTATGGCGGCTTTTGTCAAAAATCTATTCATGTTCGTTTGTGTTTAAAAATTGATGATAAAAAATATAATTTATTGGTTATTATTTACTTGTTCATCAGCCGTACCTTCGAATGTTTCTTCGGAAATCCAGTCGCTAATGTTGGCTGTCAGTTCTCCGTTGTTATGTGTTCCGTCAAGGCGCGCGACGAGCGTGAGCGGCGTTTTTTTGTCTTCATTGAACGATGCAAGCTGTCTGGACACATCCGATGTAAACGTATATGAGGCAGGAAGAGCATCGGCAAGATGCACGGTCAGCGTCAAAGTCTGAATGTTGCCGGTCATGCCCAGCAAGCGCGTCGATGCTTTCCATCTGTTATCCTCGGAATTTTCAGCAAAAGTCAACGTGATGACGACTGGGACGTCATGCGTTCCGTTGTCCATGTTCAATGTTCCGGCAACTCCTGAAAGCGTCGCGCTGACGCCTGTATAACGGTATACTGCATTGTCGGTTATTTCGAGTTCGAACCTCAGTTGCCGTACTTGCTGCTGCATGAAAACGGTGAATGAATGTTCTTTGTCTTTCTCAATCAGCGCCTCCCGTCTACCGGCAAATAACCAGCCCGCATCTCCTGCTGTGTAGTCGGTTGTGGCTACCATATTGGAAATAGCGATATGATTGGTCGAATTCCATATATTGATGATGTAATGTCCGACAGGGAAAAGATAATCAATCGAATTGTCTATGCCTGCCAGATTTTCCACGTAATTGCCGATTTTTGCCGTATAATGTACGGGTATGTCGATATCCTCGCCGCGTTCGTTCCAATCGGTCATCAAAGAAGCAATTTTCCCGTAGTCATCATACGGCAGATCGTAAATAGGATAGTCAATACATCCTGATAATAAGATGGTTGCCGCATTTATTAAGGTGAAAATCTTCAATGTTTTCATTCATTTCTTTTTTTATCGCCAATTTCTGTGACCGGATATTTTCCACACGAGTGATACGCCTGCCTGCGTGGGTCCCAACCTATTCTTTGTCGCATCCTTCAGTTTTACTTTTTGATACGCGCGCTGCCGGTCGATCACCGTAAAGGAATCGTACTTGAAATTCGTGTAGCCTAATCCCAAATTGAAATCGAAAGCAAAATTTCGGTTCAATATCAGTTTATATCCCGCAGTAATACTTCCGCCGTAAATTCCTCCCTGATAGCCGGTATCCTCCGGAAAAAACAAATCGCCTATAACGCCTCTGTAAATATTCATCCTGCCTATATTGCCTCCCATGCCTATGTAGAAAAGTTCCGTGTTATGTATGTAGAACCGTATTTCAGGGTTCACCAACCAGATGTTGTGTACCATCCCGTATTTGCTGCCCCAGTGCGTAAAACTGCCGTCGACCTTTAAGCCCCAGTAGCGGTTGATATGCCATTCAAAGCCTGCCGTTGGCGACAGCGTAATGTTATACAACAGGTTGGTGCGCAGATCAAGGTTGAGAAAATATCTCTTTTCCCATGTCCGTTGCATTTTATCGCTCAAAACAGCCAACACCTTTGACTTCGGTTGTGGTTCCGGTTGTTGACGGGGAGCTTGAGGCGCTGCTACCCCCGAAGAAAAAGACGCCACAAGCAGTGCCGCCGCAAGCAGATGTCTGTATTTAGTCAAGATATACATACGAATAGTACGGATTGCATGTATTTGCTTGCTTTGTTGGGTTTTGCACATATTGATGATTATTGTTTCCGGTTAAATTCCAAATACAAAAGTATCCATTTTTTTAGATTTTCCCAAATGCGTTTGAAAAAAATTTTGCGAAACCAAAAAAATGTTTTTATTTTTGCAAAAATATTTTTAGCATATCAAAATATATTGAATATGAATAGGTTAAAAGGAATACTCTTTGTAATTTTGGCGTTTTTTCTTGCCGGGTGCGGAAAAAAGCCTCCAAACAATTGCGAAAACACAAATGGAATAGTTGTGTATAAGGATGTTACAATTGAAGAGTGTAAGTGGAGAATTCATGTCGGGGAAGCAATACTTTATCCAATAAATTTGGATGAAAATTTTCGCGAACACGGGCTGTGCGTTTGGGTAGAATACAAAATAATAGAACAAACCTGGATTTGTGGATGGTGCGACCCCTCATGCGCTGAAGTTGAAATACTTTATATCAGATAATTATAATAATTTTAAAACCATTTTTACCTAATCAACAAACAAAACAACCTCAATAGCAAAATATTGGCGATTAAATTCAACCTAATTACCTCATTATAAGAAGAATTAGGTAATTAGGTAAGATTTGATGCATTAATCCTCTATTTCCTGCATATTTACGACAACGAAAGCAGTTCTCCGGAAATACAGCAGATTTTGGTAGAACGCTGATAATTGAGCGTGGAGTACGGCGTGGGGTGTCGGCAATGTACTCTTTAAGCAAAAAAATTATCATTTAAAAAAAACATGTATCTTTGCACGCTGAAAAAAGTATCAAATTAGAAGCAAATGGCAAATTTTTATACCGATAATAGAGACCTGAAGTTCCACCTGACCCATCCGCTTATGAAGCGGGTAGTGGAATTGCGTGAAGACAATTATTCCGAAAAAGACCGATTTGATTTTGCGCCACTCGACTATGAAGACGCTATCGACAGTTACGACAAGACCTTAGAAGTGATTGGCGAAATTTGCGGCGACATCGTGGCGCCCAACGCCGAATCGGTAGACGCCGAAGGTCCGCAATTGGTGGACAACCAAGTGATATACGCCCACGCCACGCAGCAAAACCTGGACGCCCTGCGCAAAGCCAACCTGATGGGCATCACGCTTCCGCGCGAGTACGGCGGGTTGAACCTCTCCATCGTTCCCTATACGATGGCGGCAGATATTGTTTCGCGCGCCGACGCCGGATTTGTCAATATCTGGGGTTTGCAGGACTGCGCCGAAACCATCAACGAGTTTGCCAACGCCGACCAAAAACAGCGCTACCTGCCGCGCGTGTGCGCCGGAGAGACCTGCGCCATGTCGCTCACCGAACCCGATGCCGGCTCCGACCTGCAGGCGGTACAACTGAAAGCCACGCTAAAACCCGACGGATCATGGGCGCTCAACGGCGTGAAAAGATTCATCACCAACGGAGACGGTAATATTTCGCTCGTCTTGGCGCGTTCGGAAGAAGGCACTACCGACGGGCGCGGATTGTCAATGTTCGTGTACGACCGCAACAGCAACGCCGTTAAAGTGCGTCGCATCGAACACAAATTGGGCATCGTCGGTTCGCCCACCTGCGAATTGGTATTCAAGGACGCGCCCGCCGAATTGGTTGGCGATCGCCGGCTTGGACTTATCAAATATGTGATGGCGTTGATGAACGGCGCGCGCCTCGGCATTGGCGCGCAATCGGTGGGCATATCCGAAGCCGCTTACCGCGAAGCGCTTGAATACGCAAAGGTGCGCAAACAATTCGGGAAAGCCATCATTCTGATTCCGGCTGTGTACGAGATACTTGCCAATATGAAATCCAAATTGGACGCATCGCGTTCTTTGCTGTACGAAACCTGCCGTTTTGTGGACGTCTACAAATCGTTGGACAAGATTTCAAAAAAACGCCCGTTGACATCCGACGAACGCAGCGAAATGAAGTTTTACCAACGGCTGGCAGACGTTTTTACTCCGCTGCTGAAGGGCATGGCAAGCGAATACTGCAATCAGCTGGCTTACGACGCCATACAAATTCACGGCGGGTCAGGCTTCACCAAAGATTATCCGGCGGAGCGCATCTACCGCGACGCGCGCATCACAAGCATCTACGAGGGAACCACGCAATTGCAGGTAGTAGCGGCTATTCGCGGCGTTACTTCGGGCGTTTACCTGAAACAAATACGCGAACTGTACGAAGCCGCTGAACTCCGTCCCGAATTGCAACATTTCAGGCGAACATTGCAAAAAATGACCGAAGATTACGAAACTTGCGTCGCCAAAGTCACAGAAACAAAAAACAGCGAATTTCTCGACTTTCACGCCCGACGATTGGTAGAAATGGCAGGCAACATCATCATGGCTTACCTTTTGGTCTGGGACAGCCAGCGCGACGAGCATTATGTTAAATCCGCCGAAATATTTATCAAACACGCCGAAGCCGACAACAAACACAAAAAGCATTACATCGAAATGGTGGGACTTGACGACTTGGGATATTTCAAATACGAATAAAAATCAATGACACAATAAAATAACCATATTTAACTTTTAATTTATGAAACATCTTTTTTTCATCGCCCTGATAATGAGTTCGTTCATCGTTTACGGGCAAAACTCCGATCTGATTGTAACTGTTGCAGGCGACAGTTTGAACTGTAAAATCACCGAGTTGCGAGCGGAAACTATCTATTTCCGTTACGATGCGAGCGGTAACGTAGTATCGTTGCCGATGAGTCAGGTAGCCTCGTACACATACGACTTTTACTCGGGTCGACGCGGAACGCCTGCCGTAGCAGTGTCCATGCGTGGGCGCAGCGAGTTGTCGTTCTATCTGGGCGGCGGACTTTCGGATTTAACCTTTAAACCGGCGGTAGGATCGCGAAGTTCGGGAATCGGCGGGTTATGTGGTATCGGCTTCACATGGTTCGTCTCCGGGAGGTGGGGCGTTGTCACAGGAATTGAAGCCGCCCTGTACCAATCCGAATACGTAGCCGGAACAACCTATACCGGTAAAGACTACGCGATGAGCGGCACGTTGGGTAGCGTGGGCAACGATTTTGAATTTGCGTATGCGTATCAAAATTATTCTGAAAAACAATCGGCATTGTTTCTGCAAATCCCCGTGATGGCGCAATTTCAGACCGGACGTTTCTTTGCTTCGGCAGGTATCAAAATAGGCATTCCGGCAAGCGGAAAATTTGACGTCGCCGCCGCCGAACTGACTACTTCGGGTTATTTTCCCAATCACGAAAATCAAACATACGAAAACGTTCCCCACGGATTTGGCGATTACAGCGCTGTATCGTATTCGGGCAATCTTGATATGAACATCTGTTACTCGGCGGCGCTCGAGGCAGGCGGACAATGGTTTCTGGGAAAAAGAACCAATTTGTACGTGGGCGCATGGTTGGACTACGGACTGAGCAACCTCAGCAAAACAGGAGTCATCGGCATCAAAAAACCGGTGGTGGAATATGACCACAATGCTTCAGGATATTTGAGATACAACAGCATAGTCGATACGACTGATAAATTGAACGTCATGTCAGTGGGATTGAAAGTGAAATTGACGTATAGTTTGTAAAGTTTCGGGTTCCGGGTTTCGGGTTCCGAGTTCCGGGTTCCGAGTTCCGGGTTTCGGGTTAATAAAAATAAATTTTTAAAAATGAAAAAGATAAGTTTGATAGTGTTTGTGTTCGCAATGGTGTGTGGAAATTTGATGGGGCAATCGGAAAATTGGAGCAACTATAAGGTACCGTATGACGAAACGGGCAGCAAAGGTACAACGGAAGATGATCCCATTTGGATAGAAAGTGCAGAACATTTGGCTTATTTGGCAGATAGAGTGGCTAATGAGCCCAATTATTCAAATGGAAAGTTTTTTAAACTGAAAGAAAACATCAATCTTGCAGGTCACAATTGGGATGTGCCTATAGGAACTTCAACCACCATGCCTTTTCAGGGAACTTTTGACGGCAACGGATGCAAAATGATGAATACTGAATTTATTGAATCTAATTTTTCTTTCACGTTCGATTTTTTTGGATTATTCGGATGTACCGATGGAGCCGTCGTTAAAAACATTACAATAGAAGACGGTTATCTTGACATGCAGCCTGCCTCAAACCAGTCTTTCAGCATCTTTATTGGAGCAGCCTATGGTACAACCGTTAAAAATTGCATCGTGAAAGGATTTAGAACGGTCGATGTAACGCTTGCCGCAGGTTTCATCGGAGAAGCCTACGATACAAAAGTTACAAATTGCCATTTCATAGGTGATGTATCTGTTGGGGGAACCGTTTATGCAGGCGGCTTAATCGGAACAGCCGTCGGAACAACGCTTACCAATTGCAGTTATTCGGGTAATATCTATTATTACTACGATTACATTAGCTCAAACAGAACCGTTGGAGGATTGATAGGATACGCCGAAGCCGTAGAACTTACTGGTTGTTTTTTCGATGGATATCTGAGTGCAACAGGTAGAGCGGGTGGTATCATAGGTCATATCTGGACAGGAATAATTACCATCAGCGATTGTTATTCTATATGCGCAATAAACGGAGACGATTATGTCGGCGGATTTATCGGCTCTATCGGCTCTATTGGTAACACAACTTCCAACCCCGTTGTGACAATTACTGATTGTCGTACTTCAGGTTCGGCTTTGGGGCAATCGGCGGTCAGTGGTTTTATTGGAGCATTTTTCGGTCGAGGAAATCTTTTTATTACTGGATGTCTTTCCGAAGCGTTAG
>Ga0099364_10012701_pt1 | contig 11337 bp, 11 predicted proteins | sample TergutTh196P3_FD_73070 | JGI IMG/M metagenome (GOLD analysis project Ga0099364, IMG submission 73070) | Microcerotermes parvus P3 segment gut microbial communities from Pointe-Noire, Republic of the Congo - Th196 P3 | ecosystem: Host-associated > Arthropoda: Insects > Digestive system > Gut ...
CTACCCCACGGAATAAATCGCCTGTACTGCAATAATTCAGCATAAAGCCGCCCGGCGCGTCATCATAGAATATTATCTCCAGCGTGACGGCATCCGCGTTTTTAAGCTCTTGCTCGTCAACGTACCAGTACATATAATCGTTGCTTTTCAATGCCCATTGACCGCCGTTCTGCACCATCGCCGGCGCAACCGGCTCTCCGTCGGGACTGACGCGCAGCCCGTCCGCCGTAACATCGCTGATGGCAGGGCCGTTAAATGTAAGCGACGCTCCCGGAGCGTCCGCCGCGACGCTTGCGGGGACGGCGGTGGGGATAAGTGCCGCCAACATGGCGAGAGTGAGCGCGAGGGTGAGTATTCGCGTTTTCATAAAGAAAGACCTCCCAATCGTATAAAACGTATTGCCCGTGTTACGGTATCCGCAATTTGCCCCAACCTGACAAATCGCTCTGGCCGTATTCGTTGCTCCCCGTAACCATCACCGTACCGTCCGATTTCAGACCGACCGTGTGTGTATGTCCGGCTGATACGAAGATAATATCACGCCAGTCTGATATATCGCATTGGCCGTCGTCATTGCTGCCCGCGGCAACGACTGTACCATCTTTTTTCAGACCGACGGTATGGGCGTTTCCGTCTACATTACTGCCGGATCGTGAGTACGCACTTGCCCCCGACGATACTGCGGCAATATCTGTCCAGCCTGCAATATTCAGTTCCCCGAAATAATTTGCCCCAGTAGCTACTACCGTGCCGTCTGATTTTACTCCGAGCGAGGATGCTCCCGCCGATATAGCAACGATGTCGCTCCATCCGCCTACGTTACATTCATTATTCAAGTTGTTTCCTGTAGCAACTACTGTGCCGTCCTTTTTTAGCCCAAGTGAATGTTCTCCGCCCGCCGATATTGCAATGATGTCTGTCCAACCGTCCACATCACGCCTGCCGGCTTGAGTCCAACCGCAAGAAATCACCGTGCCGTCCGACTTTAAGCCGAGAGTAAATGCCCCGCCTGCCGATATTGCGACAATATCCGTCCAGCTTGACACATCGGTTTCTCCTTCCGTATCATGGCCTGCCGCGATTACTGAACCGTCTGATTTTAATCCGACGACATGGAAAATGCCCACAGAGACGGATACGATGTCCTTCCAGTCCGACAGGTCAAGCCCAAGGAACTCTCCCGCAACGACCGCAGAGCCATTCGAGTTTACCCCGACTGTATAGAGCGCGTTGGCATCCAAAAGCACATTGTACGAACCGGATAGAACGCCCGGCAAGTCTCCGGGGATTATTTCTTCTCCAATTTGTTCGCTTTTGGTATATTTCGCGTACATTCGCTCATCCGGCGCTCCGCTGGACTGTTCCGCGTCACGGAGCAACAGGGTATTGGAGCTTAACAGATACTCCAAGATAAACGGGACTCCGCTTTCCTCGTCCGTCATAGTCAATATCAGCAGCCCGTCGTCCCGCTCGGTATCAATCTCATATATCCCTTTGATTTCTTCCTCATCCCGGAAAACCCTCACATACTCCTTGTTGGCGGACAGATGCAGCTTGTGTCCCAAGATCGGACAAGTCAGTTCGCCACCGGAAGCGGCTGTGACCTTTTCGCCTTTCTCATTGTAAGTCCAGTAAATGCCGTCCTGCGCGTAGCAGGCAGCGTTGTCATCCGATCCCAGAGCATTTTCAGTCGTCCATGTGCCGGACAGCGATTTCAAGCGATCGGTATTGCTTGTGTCAGGACTGTTTGTGCCGTTGCCCGAACTGTTATCGAAGGGGCTTGGGGTAGACACGCTGCCGCCCGGACTGCTTGTGTTTTCCGAACAGCCTGAAAGGATGCCCGCCAGCATGAGCGCGGCCAACGCGAGGGGGAGCAGTCTCTTGTTCATGGGTTAAAACCTCTTTCTTCCTTGTAGTTTCCCATCAAAACTCGCCATTTATCTTGTGTTGCCCATACCGCAGCTGCAAGAAACCTGTGTATCGCTGAGGGCCATCCCGCATCTGACGCATTTTCTGATTCCGCCAAGGCTGCCGCCTCCGCCGCCTCCGCGTGTACCCAGCGCGCCAAACAGAATCATACAGGCGATGAGCAGCATGGCGATTAAAAACAGCGCCATGACGATGTAAGCCATGACGATGTAAAAGGCAAGCATGAGAATCGCGTTGACTACCGTGATGATGGTGTTCCTGCTCCTTGCGAACAGCAGAATCGTCATCCAGATGTAACCGGGCGCCATCGCAAGCGCCAAGACCCACCATTCCAGTATGTCCGCGCTAAGACCCGCGACCCCAAGCTCCCCGCCGATAAAGGCGACCCCGCTGATAGCCGCCACCATTATCATGGCTACCTTGAACGGCATACCGAACAGCTTGAAGTCGTATTTGTTGTACAGAAACTTTTTATACGGGAAAAAGAGGATGATAAGATACAGGATAAACCCAATCAACAGCACCCACCCGGCGGGGGTCAACCCTTCGCCGATACCGTCGCTTCGGTCTACCACCATGATGCCGTACGTTAGATTTTCAGCGTTTTTCGAGGTAGCTTTGAGGTAATACGTACTGTTCGCATCCAATTCTATTAAAACTCTCGTTGCGTCCTCCACCGCTATTGAGGTTCGAGCGGCGTCATAAAGCGCAAACTCTATATTGGGCCTGTTGCCCGAATTGCAAATATAAGTACCGGCTGCTTCGGTCTTGAAAACGAAATAGAGCGATTGCCCCGCCTCGTCAAACGTGCCGTTGGTATATCGGGCATTTGAGGTGTCTGATAGCTCCACTTGGATTGCCGTGTCAAAGCTGTCGCCTGCGGCGGCAAATGCAGGGATGGCGAACGCCAATAGCATGGCCAGAGCCAACGCGAGGGTGAGAAGTGACTTTTTCATTACCCATTCTCCTTTATTCTGATCGTTTTATCTTTGCCGAGAACCAAATCGAGCCTGAGTGTTCCTGTGGAGATTTGGTCAATTTGCTCCTCCGTCACAAAGCCGCTGTAATACCTGTTGAACGCTGTAAGTAAATCACGCGCCTCGGTTTTGAACAGTTCTAAGCTGTCGGCATACCATACGGGTTCGGCCACAATGTGTATGACCTCAAATTTGGGCGTAACCTGAAAGTTCAATTCACTATTCTCATACCCTAAAACCATATAGCACTCATCATCTTCCACGCTGTCATGGTAGCCCATGTCAATCAGCAGGTTTTTATTAGTCAGAATCAAATCATCAAGGCCGTTTGCCACAAAAATGATTTCCTCGTCCGCTTGAAGCGTGTAACCGCAGGCTTCCGAAAATTCTTCCAGCATACGCCTAAGCCTGATGTTTGCCGTATCCATCGCCCATTTGCCCGCCCTCGCCCGCAGAAACAAATCGGCTTCCGCCACGCTCCCCGGTAAATACGCATCCAAAAACGCCTGACAAAATGCCCGCATTTCCCCCTCGGGCAATGTAACACCGTCCCACTCGCCATAATTTCCCGCGCCGCTGCGCACAAAACGGGCATACCGATACCCGGAGGCGAAATAAACGGAAAATTGTTCCGCGCCCCGATAAACGGCTTTTTGGCGCGTCCCGTCCGGCATTGTCAAAAGGATGGCGTGGCTTGTTGCCATAAAGTCCGCGCGCTCCGAGGTGAAAAGGATACTTTCCCCGCCTTTGGGGGTATAGCCGAATTTTTGCGCGATTTCGTTTTGCCGCGCGTTCAGTTCCGGCGGAGGCCCCGTGACCGCCGTCGTGGCGGCGTCGATGGCCGTTTTAGCTGTTTTGGCATAGTTTTTGGCCTTTTCGGTGATTTTGTCAAACAACCCCATGAGAAACAACCCCCATCTTTTTAAGTTCAGTCCACGCTAATCGTACACGAGCCATTTCAATCATTGGTATACTGCGAGTATACATTTTTGAAAAAATATGTGATATAATAGTCTGCGGCGAAGATAGCGTCAAGGGGCAATTCACTTGCCCCGTTCGCGCTTGACAGGAACAGGAAAGAAAGAGGGGCGGCCACGATGAAAAAAGAGGGCAATCACAGTAAATCTACCGGGGAGTTTATCATGGAGTTAATCTCCACGCTGGACTTTGAAATGTTTTACGCAAAGAATCTGGGACATCTGCACGCCCTCACCCTCCCGGAGTATCTCAATGAACTGTGTGAGCGCAAAGGGGTTTTGTCGCACGAACTGGTCAACAGCGTCGATATAGACAGGGTATTCGGGTACAAGATTTTTTCGGGGGAACGCAGGCCCTCTCGGGATTACATATTAAAGCTGGCGTTGGGGTTGGAGCTGACGGTGGAAGAAACCCAGCGGCTGCTTGCGATTTCCGGCAACAGCCAGCTATATCCGCGTGTTCCGCGCGACGCCGCCATATTTTACTGCCTGTACCATAATCTTGGTTACAGGGATACGCAGGAGAAGCTATACGATTGGGGCATAAAACCATTGGGGGATAAATAAAAATGCAGAACAATCACCCCTACCCGCCGCTGCCGCCGGAGCTTTTGCGGAACTATGAAATTTTAGAGTGCCTGTCCGCCGGAGCGCAATCAGAGACATTCCTGATTGAGCCGCGCGGCGGCGATGGATTGTTGCTCGCCAAGCTCTATCAAAAGCCCTCCGCGGCGGGGCAGGACGAATACAATATTCTCGCTCGGCTTCATCATCCCGCCATTCCAAAACCGATAGACCGCATTGAAACGAACTATTGTGTCTGCGTCATACGGGATTATGCGGACGGACAGCCGCTCCACAAGCTGACCGTCCCGTTGGACAAGGAGCGTGTGTTGGAAATCGGCGCGCAGCTCTGCGATGTGCTGTCGTATCTGCACAGTCTGTCGCCCCCGCTTATCCATCGGGACATCAAGCCGCAGAACGTGATATTGGACGATAACGGCAAAATCCATTTGATTGACTTCGGCATAGCCCGGCATTTTTCTGATACCGGGCTGACAGACACGCACTTTATCGGCACAAGCGGTTTCGCGCCGCCGGAGCAATACGGTTTTAAGCAGACCGACTGCCGTTCGGACATATACTCGCTGGGTGTGCTGCTATGCTTTCTGCTGACGGGGGAGCGCGGCCTATCCGCGTTGGAAGGACTTGAAAATCAAAAGCTGGCGCAGATCATAAATAAATGCACCGAGTTCGCGCCGGAGAGCCGCTACCCTTCGGCGGAAGCGGTGAGAAACGCTTTGCTTGAAGATGAAGCGAAGAATGCCGTCCCGGAAACAGTCATGGTGGTAAACGAACAGCCCAATGTCAGACGCAATATACGATGGAAATGGTTTGCGGCGTGCGCGACGCTGACCCTGCTGATAGCGGCGGTCTGCTTTGCGGCCTTCTGGCCTCCGAAAGCGCCCGAACCCGCCGTATCGCCGCCGCCCGCGGAGAGCCCTCCCGTAGAAATGCCAGTAGAGAACCCTCCGGCGGACGAAAGGATTACTTTTGCGCGCGGATATGACGGCAGCGATGATTTCGGTGTCATTCTTGACATTCATTTTAACGGGACACATGACCTGTCCGAATATGACTATATGCTCGTTGACATGATGTTCTCCGGCGAAAACGCGCGGGAATGGCTGACCGATTTATGGATGGTCGTCTGCAATGAGTATTTCGATGAAAAAAACCTGCGCCTGACGGCATTCGGTTACGCCGACAGCGTATACAACCGCGCGCCCGAATTGTTTAACGGTGAGATTACTGAGAATTGGGTCACAGGATACGATGACGGCGAATGGTTCACGGTATGGTTCCCGATTCGCAGGGCTTATGCTTGGGACAGCCACCCGGAAGCCTGCGACCTTACCGTAATTGATACCTTGCGCTGTAACCTCATCTACAGCCCGGAAGTCATTGATGACGGCAGACACGCTCCTCCGGGCGCGGTATATTCCATCGCCAACGTGCGCCTGTCCAACAGCAGAGACGGCACGGACTCCGTGCCTGTCCCCATAACCGGCGACGGCATTTGGCATGGCGGTTCGTGTGAAATTCTAGGGTGAGGGGAATGGGGAGACACGGCGCCGGCAACGGTTCAATCTTGTTTTATCACACAAATGCGTCACATATATCCAACAAAAATATCCGAACACACAGACCCGATATGCACGCAAATAAACGCGTAAATAACGCGTCAAATCTTTACCGCAATTCTCAGACCCCATTTACCGTTGGGCATCGTCTTGTTGGTTTTTGCCCATATATAGAAAAATCATTCTATATATGATATGATGTAGGCAGAGGTGATTTATATTGAGACTGGACAAAAACAAAAGCGAACAAACAGCCGAAAATATTCAAGGGCTTTATAGTCTAAGGGAGCGGATGGAACGTACGCCGTGGATTCGCTTGAGGAACAGATTAGTGACCGAGCTTGCCAACAAAAGGCGTGAGTTGGGAATCTCGCAGACGGACATGGCAAAAGCGTTGAACACTTCCAACGGAAGCATTACACGGTTTGAGAGTATGGTTATTATAAAGGATGGAGCGCCAGTCGAACCGCCGAATCCTACGATAAAGACCATCGCCTCGTACGCGGCGGTGCTTGGATTAGAGGTTGATTTCCGACTGGTTTCCTCAAAAAATGAATAGAAAAGCTTGCCATGTCCGCAAAGAGGTGGTAGTATGTTCGCAGGATGGGAGGGTTTCATATTCTTCAAATTGAGGATGTTTTGCACAGGGTGCATGGGGCGGTGAAAAACCTAAATCGAGTCAAGGACAATTACACGGAAATCGTGTTTCAATTACGCAGCATACGCAAAGCTCAAAAGCTGTCTCAAAAAGAGATGGCTGAACGGTTGGGCGTGTCGCAAAGCAAGGTTTCCAGGTTTGAATCATTTAATCTGACGATAAAGCTGGATTTCCTTATATCGTATGCAGAGGTTCTTGGGTTCAGCGTGGCTATCTGTAAAACAGACGACATGACAACACCCCTACCGCTTTCGATGGCAAGGGAATCTGATATATCGGCTAAAGGGAGAGCAAGGCAACTCGTATCTACATTACTCGAATGCCAGATGAATATTGATCCGATGACCGATACCGTTATAACCGAGGTGTTGCCGCTGTTCATGTCGGAAGTATATGGAGTGCCGGAAAGGAATGTTCGGCGGCTCCAAACGGATAGCAATTATATGCCTGCGGCTTCTCTTGTGTTTCGGTATGCGTTTCATGTGGGTATGGCTTTAAGATTATCTGAGGATTTGCAGACCTCGAAAAACGCAAAAGTATCGAATTTAGGTATGGAAAAATATTCCGAATTTGTGTTTGTCTTACGCAGTATACGAGAATCTTATCAAATTAAGCAAGGAGAAATGGCTGCTCTTATGAAAGTGAATCCAAGCACCATCTCCAAATTTGAATCTGAAAACATAGAGGTAACGCTGGATTTCCTCATTTTTTATGCGGCTCTCCTCGGTTACAATATAAAGGTTGGCAGCGTAATCCGGTCATGGGGTGAGTTTCCTCGTTTTCGCAGACGGCAGTCCCGGATAGCAAAGGCATTGCGCTACATAGAGCAGCACCATGTAGAGGGCACATTTCGGTTAGGCTTGCATTGGCACACAGTATGGCCGGGAGCTTTTATTGGAGAAAGCAAAAACCGGATCATATCTGAATTGCGGAGCGCGAAAAAGACAGAGGGACTAACAACCAAGAAATTGTCCGAGCAGCTCGGAGTGTCAGATAGGACGATACGGCGTTTTGAGCGGGAGAGAAATTACGCGCCCTCCGCGTCTCTCATCTTTAATTACGTTACTCTTGTGAATACGGAGCTGCGATTAGAGAAAAATCTGAGGCGCAAGAGAGAAACGCTCGATGCGTTTTTCGTTAGGCGCTGTTTTGTGTTGTATCATTGGCTTAGGTATCCGCCTGTATAAAACACGCCATGTTGTTGTCTGTAAATGTCCCTTTAAGGGTTGAATATATCCAACATGGACGAACTTGGTGTGTCCTAAGCGCCGCCTGTCTAAGCGTGGCGGGTTTGAGGAGCTATGCGAGTACAATGCCACGGTAAGCGACGTTTTGAGGGAAGGCGGTTCCTGCGCCAATAGATTTGACATGAGGCTCGCGGGAAAGAATGTGATCTAAAAAAACTTTCGTATCAAGCAATCCTTTCACGTAGATAATATCCTTTCCTCGCGCTCTTTGTCTAACTCAACCTCATGCCCCGCCAAAAGGTCGGCTAACGCCCCGGCCGACTTTTCCTTCTGCGCTCTTGTGACGCCAAGATTGTCCGCGTTCAATGCCAAATCAAATGGGATTCTCCGCTGACGGGCCACCGCCTTTAGATAGACATTCAGACCCTCCGCCATTGTCAGCCCCAATTCATGAAAGACCTGTTCCGCAACCTGCCTATCGGTTTCATCAAGCCTGACGGTATAGTTTACTGTTGCCATATCAAAAACTCCTCGTACAATCTAATTATATTATCAGCCGTGGCATTGCGTTAGACTGTAGCAGATGGGGCAAAATCATCTTCCCTAAATACTTCCTGATGACACTGCACGATACAATTCCGGGAATATACTCTGCTCAATTGTTCTGGCACAAACTAACTGCCCGCGCAATGTACGCCTTGTTTTATCAGCTTTTAGTCCTTTTGGATTATTAATGAGGAAATCTTTGTTTTTTGAAATCTTGGAGCGTAGCTTATTGGGAACTATTAACGTGTGGGACGGTGTTACGATTACGCCTGTGATGAGTTTGTTTTCGTTTTTTGTATAAAACTTCATTTTGCTGTCTTTCGCCTTGTGGTCATACATATGTAAAATGCGCTTGATATCCCGCAGCAGTTTTTTACAATCAAAAGAGTTTTCTGATGAGAACGTCATGTCATCAACATAAAGAGAGAAAATACACCCGTATCGGGATGCGACCTCGTTTATTTTGGAAAACATATCTTTATACGAATAATACGCCATCAACTGGCTTGTTGGACATCCTGTAGGGATTTTGTTGTTCAATGTCAGTAAATCTGCTAATACCGCCGCAACATCCTTGGACATTTCCAAAACTCTGTGAAAAAAGTTGAATGCGTATTCCCTTTTACAGCTTGGATAAAATTTGCAAATATCAACCGTCAATACAAACTTTGACAACTGATGATATCTGGCATTATCGATGTATGATTTGCCCTTCAACCCAGAAATCAACCATTCTGGTCTTTCGATTCTACCCAGCAACGAAAAAATCCTGTACTGGATTTTTTTCAATTTTTCTCTCGGAGCGGTAATGTCGCGCATACTTCCATCTGATTTGGGTTGCTTAAAGCCATAATACGAAATAAGTGCTTCTGTCTTATCCAAGCAGTATTTTGGCAGATACAGCAACTGCTCCAATTTTCGCTTGTTTTGCAATCGATAAAAGGGGCTAGTTTCTATTGGATACATCGTGTTATTCATAAGTTTCGCTCCGGCTTTCTAAAAACTTCATCAGATTGAAGAGCTTGTCTCTGATTGTGAGTTTTGCGTTTCTGCCAAACGAATCGTCCGACATTTTTTCATCGAACAAAAAAAGCGTCGATACTTTTATATCGAATTCGGCACTGTACTTTTCCAAAAGTTCTAAGTTTGGACTTTTTTTCCCGCTCTCTATTTCGGACAAGTAGCTGGGTGAAATGCCCAATTTAGCGGCGAGGTCTTTGGCTTTATAGCCATGAATGGTTCTAAACATTCTCAAAGTCTCCCCAATCATGAATAGCCCTCCTTATATATACCAACATGAATTCCATGTTTCGATGCAAAAAAATGGAAGTTTTTTCATCATCCCATCCCTCCTGCAATCTTTCCGATTAACTCAATCAGTTTGATTGCTAACTCAGCAAATCGGATGGCTCCAGCCAAGGTTTTCATCAGCACCTCGTGGGGAATAGGCTTTCTTGGCTTCGCGCTGGATGATTTTCGGTTAGAAAGTCTCCGCAGGTTTCTTTGGTTCACTTTGTATTCCTCCCTCAGCCCGATAAATTACACCAATAGATGTGCGGGCTTGTCCCGTGGGGAGAAAAGGTTCCTCTCTAACACTTCCAGATTTTTGGTCAACCGACCCGTCCCGGTCGGTTGACATACGCATTTGCGTATGTGCGGCTGTGACATGGATAATATCGGAAATGCCATGTCAGCCCCGCTGAGTTGGAATGATTCTACACTCCTCAAGTGCAGGGAATGCCCCGCACTCCAGTGGATTTGGGACAGACCTTATCTACAAATGAGTAAACAAGGACACGACCTTAACTGCGGACGAGTAGATGATAACACATGGAAAAGCAAATGTCAAGAATTTAATTCGCTACACGCGAATATTATTTGCAGTCCTCTTCTCCCATGAAATATGACTGGTACAAATCCGTAGATGACTCGGATTACAAAGCCGAATCTAGCAAGGACGGCGTTACCGATGATGCCATAAGCGATTTGCGGCGTGTTGTCAAAGGAAACCATGAGACCGAGGCCTACGGATAAACAGCGTCTAAGCGTTAATCCACGCAAATATGGGGCAATCTACACCATGAGGTGATAGCAACATGAACAATACAATCAAACTGGGTGTTATCGGAACCGGCATGGCGTGGGAGCGGTTGCACCGTCCCGCGCTTGAAAAACTCACAGACAAATACGAAATCGCCGCCGTCTGCAACAAAACGGTTGAAAAAGCCCAAAACTTCGCAAACTCCATATCCCTGCCGCCCGACAGGGTGTATTCAGACTATCGCGAAATGCTCAAACGGGACGACCTTGACGCCGTTGACGTACTCGTACCCATCAGCGAGAACTTCGAGGTGGCACGGGATGTTTTGAATACCGGGTATCATCTGATTGCCGAAAAGCCCTTCGCGTCCTCCCCGGAAGCGGCAAAGGAACTGATTGCGCTCAAAAATGAGAAGAACCTGACCGTACTTGTCGCCGAAAACTTCCGCTATGACGAGGAAAACATCAGCATCAAGCAACTTCTCACCGATAAGACATTGGGTGAGGCTTTAGGGTTTCTCCAAGTCACCGCCGCGGACTTTGAGAATGCACAGATCGGCGATACCTTTGCCGCCAAGGAATGGCGGCAGCACCCGTGCTTCGAGGGCGGTATATTCTTAGACGGCGGTATCCATGACATAGCCCGTATGCGTTTCCTGTTCGGCGATGTGGAATCCGTCTCCGCCGCCGGGTTGCCGCATGACAAGGACTACTACCCCTATGCGGCAATCTCCGCGCTGCTGCGCTTCCAATGCGGCATTGCGGGTCAGTACAGTTATTTTTCCAATATCTCTGAATTGAATAAGACCGGCTTGCGTATTTTCTGCACGGAAGGCGAAATCTATCTCGAAAGCAAGGAGTGCGGGAAGGTTCAACTTT
>Ga0099364_10012702_pt1 | contig 11335 bp, 10 predicted proteins | sample TergutTh196P3_FD_73070 | JGI IMG/M metagenome (GOLD analysis project Ga0099364, IMG submission 73070) | Microcerotermes parvus P3 segment gut microbial communities from Pointe-Noire, Republic of the Congo - Th196 P3 | ecosystem: Host-associated > Arthropoda: Insects > Digestive system > Gut ...
TTCACAAGACACATTTTTTTGCATTAATGGTCCATTAGAACTTAGAAGTGAGCCAAATATCAACTCAGAACAACTTAGCACAATAAACCTATTCGATATTGTAAATGTAATTAAGAAAACAGAAATCAGATCGGAAATTGGTGGAATTGATGATTTTTGGTATAAAGTCAATTTTAATAACATTGAAGGTTATGTTTTTGGAAGCAATGGTATACTTCTTATGGATAAATATGAGCTAAAAACAATTGATGATTTTATAACTATTTTTCCTCCTCAATTTCAAATAAAAGAAATTAGACGTTGTGTTGTAACACATGGTGCCTTCACTGGACCATATGAAATAATACCTTCGATTATTCTTGATTATGATGTTACGTTTCTAAATCATTCTTTTGTTTTATCTATATACTACCGGCCCGATACCCAGATTGATGAAAATTATATATCAGAAAAGTACAATTTAGAAAAGTCTGGAGGAAGTACTTCGTTTGGCATGGGAGATTCATATAAACTGTTAACTAATTCAAGTAGCGCTGCAGATGTAACAACATTTCATGGAAATCAGGGGAGGTACTTTTTTAGAAGTTGGAGTAGTTGGATAAGTTTCGACATTGCTAATTTTTTGTTTGAAACAAAGTTTGATAATTGCTTTGATGCTATTATTATAACTGGCATTAATCTATGGTTGAATAATAGTGATACTGAGAATATAAGTAAAATTAATAATAATTTTATAAAAGAAGCGAGAATTCATCAGATAAAAGAATCGATCTTGTATCACATTCTTTATGAAATAATTCTGCGAGTAAAAATAATAAATACGTAGTTAGTCCCGCTTATTTGATTGTTCGAGGCATAAACTTTAATTGTTTTTTTATATGTGAAGGATAGTGTCCATATCTTCTATTGACAGCTGGTTTAGTGGTTGGCGAGTCAACGTAATTTCAGTAACATATTAGGAAGGAGTTCACGATGAAAGTAAAGGCAATGTTTTTTACACTGGTTTTTCTTGGTTTAGGTTTTATAAATGCTCAAGGCTTTAATATCCCCTCTCCGACGAATTTGTTTCAACATTCAGTTTCAAGCGGCGCTATCTACGAATTCCCTACTGTCAGGATTTGGGGCTGGTCTGCTTCGGGGAAAATAGCATACTCCGTCGAACGCGAAATGGCCGGGATAGGCGGGCAAATAATCGAATTTAACGTATTTAACGCTGTTAGCGATGAGATAGTTTCAAATTTTGCAATTGATTCTTATGAACAGGACAGAGTCAGCATAACAAACGCTTTAAGGGCAAATAACATTGTCGAAGGGGAAATCAGTTTCGAGGCTTTTCCGATTCGAAGAAATAATCTGGAGTACGTTTGCTCTCTTACAAACATTACACATTCACCGGATGACTACGGTTTTTTTAATGATAATGTCTCAAGGTATACCGTAGTAGTTACCGCTAACGGAAAGAACAAAGTTGTAAATACGTTCAGCTGCAATGCTTTAACCAGGAAGGTATACATCTGCGGCTACATTTTAAGCCCTTTTGAAAACAGGGCCCTTATCGTCCTTGCCGAAGAAAGATTTGTTTTCGAAGGGACAGAAGTATTTTACGTCTTTGCCGGCTGCCATTTGGGAACAGGTTTTAATTGAACCTCTTGTCAAAAAGGTGACTGTCACCTTATGATGCTTGTCTTTCCAGGGCTGTTCCGGCCTTCAATATTCGGCAGCCGGCGTTCCAGAGCTGCAAAGGAAATCTCCACATCCTCGTGGACTTCATGCTCGCTTATACAGCCCACGGTGACTAAATCCTGGGGTCTAAGCACACTCCAGTTAAAAGTGAGTCCCACATAAGGGGTTGTCCGGCCTGAAGCCATCGCTTTTATTGTAATTACCGGTTTTTTGGCCTCATGGATGATTTTGATAACCGATTCTACTTCTATCTGCATAAGAAAACCCAGGCAGTTAAAAATCTGGATATAGGTTTCCACATCATAGCCATTAAGGTCCGAATATTGGATAATCTCCGGCATGTGGGCAGAAAGGCCGGGAATTAGCCCGGCTTGCCGGATCATATCTGTATAGTCAGAAAGCCTATCCATTGTCTTTTTATTTTTATTTACAAGTTGTTCACAACTGGAATGATGAATCAGGCAAAACGCCGAGCCGATTTCCGCACTGGTCTTTATAATAGCCTCAGCTTCTTTCCTTGCTTCTGTATTGTTATCCACATTTAAAACAGGCGTATCAATAAGTATGAGTTTCTTTCCGGTTTTATCCTGAACCCCTTTGATTTTTTCCAGTGCTTCAGGATGTGAAGAAAAAGGTCCCATCCATGCATCAATACCGTACTGTAAAAAAGCATTAAGCACAGACAATGTTGCATCCAACGTTGAATGTTGCTCTTTAATGAAAAAGTCCGCCGCAGCCCCTTTATGGCTCCACCCGAAAATCCAATTTGATCCTATTAATAATCTAGGCAAAGAAACCCCTGCAACCGTGGTTCTTGGGAATGTCATTTAATAAATTTCTCCTTTAATAATAGAGTTGTACCACAAGGTTCTTGAACAAGTCAATTGTTTTCCTATTGCAATACGCTTTTGCTCTGTTATAAAATAAGATAAAGTTTCAAATTCAAAAGAGGTATAACATGGCAGCTTCAAAAGTTTATTTTACCGATATGCGGACTAGACTTGGCGAAAGCCTTCTTGTAAAAATGGACAGGCTTATTCAAAAAGCCGGTATCAAAGATATTGACTTCAAACAGAAGTATGTAGCTATAAAAATCCATTTTGGCGAGCCAGGCAACCTTTCTTTTTTAAGGCCCAATTTTGCGAAAACCCTTGCGGAACGCATTAAAAAACTGGGGGGCATGCCATTCCTCACCGATTGTAATACCCTTTATCCGGGACGCCGGGGAAATGCCCTTTTACACCTAGAGGCAGCAGCCGAAAACGGTTATACCCCATTATCCACCGGCTGCTATAACATTATCGCTGACGGAATAAGAGGCACAGACGATATAGATGTAAATGTAAAAGGCGGAGAGTACTGTAAAATAGCTCATATTGGCAAAGCAATCATGGATGCCGACATTGTAATCTCTCTTAATCATTTTAAGGGACATGAAGAAATCGGGTTTGGCGGCGCACTGAAAAACATTGGTATGGGTTCGGGCAGCCGTGCAGGCAAGATGGCAATGCACAATGACGGAAAACCGCTTGTAAACAGCGCCGATTGTATTGGCTGCAAAATTTGCGCCCGCTTCTGCGCCCATAATGCAATAAGCTTTGACAGTGCCAAAGGCGGCAAATCGGACAGTAAGCCTTCTATTAAAGCTTCAATCGATCACAAAAAATGCGTGGGCTGCGGACGTTGCATTGGCGCATGCAGCAAGAATGCAATCCACAACAAATGGGATTCCAACAACGTTGCCCTGGGCAACAAAATGGTTGATTACTGCAAGGCCGTACTCGAAGGGCGCCCAAATTTCCATATAAATGTGATAAATCAGGTTTCACCCTACTGCGACTGTCACGAAGAAAACGATACCGCAATTATTCCCGATATTGGTATCTTCGCAAGTTTCGATCCGGTTGCCCTTGATCACTCTTGTATTGATGCGGTAAACTCTGCCCCTGGAATTGAAACTAGTATCCTTTCCGAGCGAAAGGAAAAAGCAAAAAATGAAAAGGGAGGAATAGATCATTTCACTACCATCCATCCAAAAACTAATTGGCGAATCCATCTTTCTTACGCTGAAAAAATTGGCCTTGGGACAACCAAATACGAACTTATCACTGTAAAGTAGGAAGCAGTTAAAAAAGTGATTGATATAAAACTGCATCCAAAAGGAAAAATTTTACTCCTCGCTTTAGCGCTTTGCATTGCTTGCTCAATCGTTTCCGTAGAAACCCTAATTGCAGGCGACATCGATCATACCTGTTCGGAACACAACTGCCGCATCTGCATAAAAATTGAAACAGCCAAAAATTTCCTTAAAGCTCTTAAACTGGCAAGTTTTTTTTTATGCATTATTGCTTCTTTTATTTTAACTTTCGACAGTTTAAAAACCCGTATTAAATTGAACACTCACCCTCTTTCGCCAATTTTGTTAAAAGTCCGGCTTAATTCGTGAAAAGCCCAAAAACAATCGCAGATCTATATACATAATTTTAAGGAGACTCTATGAAACGTTTGTTTTCATTTACAATATATATTCTATTTACATTTCTGGTTCTATTCAGCGCCGGAGGATGCCGGCGGGCAAGACCGGTAAGGGTAGAAGGGAAAATCACCGTAACTTCGTTAATTTTTCCATCTTATGATTTTGTCAGGGCCATTGCCGGCGACAGAGTAAATCTAGTTTTGCTGACTTCACCTGGAGCGGAAAGCCACTCCTTTGAACCAAGCCCCAGGGATATAATCACCATAAGAGAGAGCGATCTCTTTATTTATCCTGGAAGTGAAAGTTCCAAGTGGATGGAAAGAATTCTTGAGTCACTGGACTCACAAAGTGTAAAAATCCTAAAACTAGTAGATTTAGTCGACGCAGTAAAGGAAGAGTTGGTTGAAGGCATGGAAGACGACGACCATGATCACGGACACGAGGATGAAGATGATCATCATGATGACTATGACGATAGGCTATCAACTATCCAGCTAAGCGACGTTTCCGGAATACAACGGGCGCTTGACGAACACGTCTGGACGTCGCCGAAAAACGCCATGCTCATTGTAGCAGGCATAACAGAAGCCCTTTCTGAGCTGGACAGCGCTAACGCTGACTTTTACAGGCAAAACGCGGCGGAGTATTCGGCTAGGTTAGGCGAACTGGACTCCGCATTCCGGGCAGTTATTGAAGGCGCGAAACGAAACACATTCATTTTTGGCGATCGCTTTCCCTTCCGCTACCTTGCCGATGCCTACGCCTTGGAGTACTTTGCAGCCTTCCCCGGCTGTTCCACCGAAACTGAGCCCAGCGCGACAACCGTGGCCTTTTTAATCAACAAGGTAAGAAGCGAAAATATACCGGTAATCTTTCATATCGAGCTTTCCAATGAGAAAATAGCCGATGCTATCAGCGAGGCCACAGGGGCAAAAAAACTCCTTCTTCATTCAGCTCAAAATGTTTCCATGAGAGAATTTAACAACGGTACTGGCTATCTTGATCTTCAGAAAAACAATGTGGATCATTTAAAAGAGGCTTTATGGTAAACGAAATCTGTTTCGTTGTTCCGCAAGGTAGGGTGGTTTGGCGGACAATAACCGAAGGAACGCATACATGATAATAAGCTGTCAAAACCTTTCTCTCGGCTATGACGGAAAAGCTGTTATCAGAGATCTAACCTTTCAGGTTGAGCATGGCGACTATCTTTGGGTAGTGGGAGAAAATGGCTCAGGCAAGTCCACGTTAATAAAAGGGATTTTAAGGCTTCTAAGTCCCCTTAATCCCCCAAATTCCAACGAGGGAATTACTTTCTGCGAAGAACTTAAACAAGGCAGGATTGGCTACCTTCCGCAGCAAATTGCTTTAAAAAAAGACTTTCCTGCCGGAGTTTACGAAATTGTACTTTCCGGAAACCTTGGAGGAATGGGGCTGCGTCCTTTTTACAACACAAAAGAGAAAAGGCTGGCAGAAGAAGCAATGGAACAGCTTGGCATAACTGACTTAAGAGAAAACTGCTTTCGGGAACTGTCAGGGGGGCAGCAGCGGCGGGTTCTTTTAGCAAGGGCCCTTTGCGCGGCACAGACTAAAACTAAATCAGGCGGATATGACCATAAAGAAATTAACGCCTCCTGCCGCTTACTGGTTTTGGATGAACCCGCCGCCAGCCTCGATCCTTTGGTTACCTCGGAAGTATATGATCTGCTTAATACGTTAAACCAGAAAACAGGTATTAGTATTATCATGGTTTCACATGACACCAATGCTGCTTCAAAATACGCAAAGCATATTCTGCATTTAGAAGAGGGCCAAGGTTTTTTTAGCACCACCACCGAATACCTTAGCTCTGAAAGAGGAAAGAAATTCTTTGGCTATAAAATAGCTGATTTAAACAACGATTTAACCACTGTTTTAAATACTGGTTTAGGAGGAAAAAATGATCACTGACATATTTATTATCGTATCCGAAATGTTTTCTTTTACGTTTCTCGTCAGGGCATTTATCGTAGGTATTCTTGTGTCGCTCTGCGCTTCACTTTTGGGGATAAGCCTTGTGATGAAACGTTTTTCTATGATAGGCGACGGCCTTTCCCATGTAGGCTTTGGCGCCCTTGCCGTTGCAACCGCAATGAATGCAGCGCCTCTTTTAGTTTCAATTCCGGTGGTTATTGCTGCGGCTTTTCTGCTTCTGCGCTTAAGCGAAAACAGCAAAATAAAAGGAGATGCGGCCATTGCGCTTATTTCCACAAGTTCCCTCGCAATTGGCGTTGTGGTTATTTCTCTTACAACAGGGATGAATACGGATGTGTGCAATTTCATGTTTGGCAGTATCCTTGCCATGAATAAAAACGATGTTTATCTTAGTATTGGTCTTTCAATTACTGTTCTTATCCTCTTTGTCTTTTTTTATCACAAATTATTCGCCATCACATTCGACGAAACCTTTGCAAAAGCAGGCGGGGTTAGAACCGGTATGTACAACATGCTCATAGCCCTTTTAACAGCCTTAACCATCGTGCTTGGAATGCGAATGATGGGCGCACTTTTAATATCAAGCCTGATTATTTTCCCTGCTCTTACTTCGATGAGAATCTTTAAAAGATTTAAAACCGTAACTATCTGTTCTGCAATCATCGCCATCATTTGTTTTTTTGCCGGCATTGTTATTTCTTACCTTTATGCCACTCCCGCCGGAGCAAGTGTTGTAATGATGAATATCATTGCGTTTTTGCTTTTCTGGGCAATAGGCGCATTAAGCTCACAAAACCTTCAAAAAGACCGGGGAACGAAATTTCAAAAGCAGGGAAATGTGAAAAAAGCTGCACTGGCTTCCATCGTATTGGCAATATTAATTACAGGCTGCAACAATGGAAAAAGCAATGTACCGGCAGCACCCTTTTCAATTGTACAGACCGGCGGAAAAAGCGATGTTTCTTCCGGAGATCAAGTTGTTGAAATAAGAGAAAACATGTTCATAACCCAAATAAATGACATAAACCTTAATTACAGAGATTATTTGGAAAGAACTATTAAACTTGAAGGGATGCTTAAAATCTACACCTGGAATGATAACTATTATTATTATGTTATACGCAATGCTCCTGGCTGCTGCGGAGATGATGGAGAAGTGGGCTTTGAAGTTTCCTGGAAAAAAGACTATCAAGGTCCTAATGGCAATGGCAGTAATGACAATGGCAGTAATGATAATTCAGATAATGAAACCTATCCCAAACCAAACGATTGGGTGGAAGTCAAAGGCGCCTTAAAAAGCTATAATTTTCTTGGCTCTACTTATCTATACCTTGCATTATCAGAACTAAATGTTCTGGAAAAGCGTGGTGCGGAATTTGTAATGCGATAAACTATTTATATGAACATCTTTTTTGGAAAACAATTACAGGACGGAAAGCTCACTCCTACCACCGGAAGAATTGTAATATACAAAAATTATATTGATATTTCACGGGGGCCGTCCAGGGATCATAACGATTTATTACGATCCCTTGCATCAAAATTCAAACTAAACAAAGATGAAGTAATTTCAAACGCTATCCGCCTTTATTGGGATTATAAAAGCAAGGATGCAATTATTGTTTCCCCTGTCCGTAAACTAGACGAAGACATGTATTATATGAATCAGGAATTTCATGATAAATTAATTGGCAGTGCTATCTTCCGTTAAGATTCCTGCCAGTTAAAGAAACCCTTTGTTCTTTCAATAATGTCGATTATCTTTTTAAAATCTTCAACATTAATTTCTTCAACATTACTAAGGTACTCTTTAATCGGGAAAACTATTTTTGCCCTAACTGGATTTTTACCCGTCGAAAACTTAACATTGGGAAATATACTTTGTATTTCACCAATTTTTGTTTCCAGTTTTCCTATTACCTTGTCTTCATTATTCTCTGTTCCATACTGGCAAAAAAATTTGTAACCCCCTGTAATTTTAATGATATTAATAAGAAATCCAAAATTCTTATTTTCCGAACTTCTAATTATCTTGTGAAGATGATAATCCTTTTTCCAGGCAACGTCGGGGCCTTCCATGTCATACCCTTTGCTTTTTAAAAATTGTATTATTTCGTGATGTTTACGAAACACTCTGCCTTTTTCATCTTCTGTCATATACTGCTCCTTTTCTCTTAACTATAGCGAGTCATCGCATACATTTTTTGGATAGCCTCCTTCCACCTTTCTATTAATAGTTTGGGCGCAAGCGGACGGGCCTTATGGCCCAAGGATAAAAGCCAACCCAAAATCAAGTCAAATTGGCTGCTGGAAAAAGATAATTTAATTCCATTGGCGGTTTTTTTTATATTTTGGTCTTCTGCCCATTGTCTTTCTTTAATCCATTGCGCTTCGCCTTTTATTTCAATTATGAATTTATAGCTTTTTACCCCTTTAAACACGCCAAAGTAGCTTTGTCCAACAGAACTACGATAATCAAAACCGCCTTTTAAAGTAAATTCCTCTTTGGTCACAGATATTTTAGAAATTCTTGAAAGAGCAAATATTCGCCCGTCTTTTCTGTCTTCATCATATCCGGAAAGGTACCATGCGCTTCTGTCAAAAAGTAATTGATGCGGGTGAACCTTTCGTGTTTTTAATATAGATTTTTTTTTAATTTCGCATTCATCTTCATCTCTTGTGTCTCCGGCTTCATAAGTAAATGTTATTATACGATTTTCCTGTAACCCTAAAATTATACATCTCCATACTTCCGGATTAACATGAACTGTAATAGTTTTTGGAATTATTATCCGGTCTTTATACCAATCGGTATTATTAATACTGCCAAGAGGAACAGATATGTTTTCCAAAAGATTTAAAGCTGCATCGTAAATGGGTGTGTCACGGTACAAGTCCAAAAGGCTTTTCGCCATACCCAATGCTAAAAGGTCTTCTTCGGTGGCATAAGAAGCGGAAAGCCGAAATGTTTTTTCTGTATAATAAAAACCCTTTTTAAAAAAATCATATAAAATAGGCGCTTTCATCATATCCCGCATATAGGCAATGTCTCGGTTTATACTGGATACACTTGTTTCCCATTTTTTTGCTAAATATGGGGCATTAGGATATTTACCTGATGCAATTTCCTGATCTATAAAAAACATCCTTGGCACAGCCGTCTTTGGAATTGTTTTTCTGGGGTTCATATTTTTATTATCACAGATAAAAGTTTTTTCTGTCAAGTTATACTGCAAACCCTATTTTAGCTATTGCCTTTTCAATGAATTCCTCTTCACAAAGAGCATCCAATTCTGCAAGACACTGATCGTTACCTTTTAATACAAAAGAAACTGTGCTTTTACGCATAATGTTTTCGATTTGCCCCCCAGAAAAATCAAATTTCTTTGCAAGTAAGGCAGCGTCATCATCATTTAAATGCGGCATAAAATTCTTCCACATCAATTTTTTTGATTCTTTATCAGGCTTATCGAATTCAATTTTATATAAAAACCTTCGTTCAAACGCCTTGTCAAGATTCTTTGTCATGTTTGTTGTTGCTATTAGGATTCCATCAAGATTTTCTATCTCCTGTAAAATAATGTTTTGAATTGCATTTTCTGTCTGACCGGGTCCGTCTCTGTCGTTTGACAATTCCCGTCTTTTCCCAAACACTCCATCAGCTTCATTAAAAAGAAGTATTGGAGCCAAAGCTTCGAATTTTACCATTGCTTGGTACCGGTCAAAAACTGCTTTTATTTTTCTTTCACTTTCTCCAAACCACATGCTCTTTGTTTCTGAAATATCAACCTGAAAAATATCTCTTCCTGTTTCCCGGGCAATTTGATACACAGTTTCAGTCTTTCCCGTTCCCGGAGGACCGGAAAAAAGACATGCGAATCCATTCCTCATTCCTTTTTCAATTAGACGTTTTTGAACTATAACAAAGTTTTCCGGACTAAGTATAGATGTAAGTTCCTTAACACTCTCATTAATTTTCTTATTATAAAATAGAGGTTTACTCTTTATTCTATTGCTCGGAATAACATCACTACCTTTATTTTTTAATCTTACTTTTATATCTATATCAGAAAGAAACTCATTTTTAGCTTTTTCTGTAAGGCGGTAAAATTCAGCATCCGCAATGCCATTATAGCAGATTGGTTCAACAAGATCATTCACTATTAACTTATGTTCTTTAGTTCCAAATCTCTTTATTATCCTTCTGCCTTCTCTATTACCAAATACTTCACACAACTTGCCTGTTCTAATAGTATCATCTTCTTTATTAAGCAGAGCGCTACAGAAAATAAACATAACCATGATAGATCCTTCATTTAAATTATATTCTTCAGATTTTTTTACAAAATTGATCTGTTTATTTTTTTTAAACAAATCGAACAGTTCAAATTTACAATCTTCGAAATTCAAATCATCTAATTCTACCGCATTTATAATTTCTTCTGCACTAATAAAAAAATCTTCGGGTGTAAGGTTTTCGTTAATTGTATTATTATACCCAACTCCTTTTCTTACAGTACTCATAAAATCCATAGGAACGGTATAAACCATAGAATCAAAGCGAGAAAAAGTTGTTGGGCTGAACCTCTTAATCATTCTTTTATTTGCCAAAACATCCAAATCTTCCATATAATGATAAAATTGAATCTTTTTGCATTTTATTATTTCTGAGAGCTTATTAATTTCAATAGGTTCGTGTTCCATTATTAATGCAAGAAGAGCTGCCTGAACATTGGTAATATCATAAAGTTCAGATACAGTCTGAAGGTTTTCTTTAGCGGTCTCAAAAAAAGATTCGCTTAACCCGTCTTCTCCAAAGAGGGAAAGAATTCTTTCAAAATGGTTTAAAATTGTCATGGGTTCTCCTGTTTTCATGGTATTAATTTGATCAAAAACCCGTCAATAATGTAAACAGATTATGGACGTATGTTACAATGCTTTCGCTTTTGCCAACAGATAAATTAACTTTTCATTTTCCGGATCTATGCATATTGCTTTTTCGAGGTCATTTATTGCAAGATTTAATGTTTTTTTTGTAAAAAGGTATGCAAATCCTCTCCATTTATATCCAATGGATGCTTCCGGTTTTAATTCTATAGCCCTACTAAAATCACTTTTCGCTAGAACCAATTGCTTTTTCATTGTGTCGTTAATATTTCTATCTATAAAACTTTTAAAAAAACCCTTTAAAAAAGCTTTCCCCCT
>Ga0099364_10012703_pt1 | contig 11334 bp, 6 predicted proteins | sample TergutTh196P3_FD_73070 | JGI IMG/M metagenome (GOLD analysis project Ga0099364, IMG submission 73070) | Microcerotermes parvus P3 segment gut microbial communities from Pointe-Noire, Republic of the Congo - Th196 P3 | ecosystem: Host-associated > Arthropoda: Insects > Digestive system > Gut ...
GAGGTCGGGCGACGGGCAGGCCCTGGGGTATGAACAGATTGCGGATAAACTGATACCATACGTTAAGGATATGGGTTATACCCACATTGAACTTATGCCCGTTATGGAGCATCCCTTCGGCGGGTCATGGGGGTATCAGGTTTGCGGGTATTACGCGCCGACGTCGAGACATGGGCAGCCGCACGGTCTTATGAGACTTATTGATCTCTGTCATCAGTCTGGAATCGGCGTTATACTCGACTGGGTACCCGCTCATTTTCCTAAAGATGAACACGGGCTGATAAACTTCGACGGCGGCCCGCTCTACGAATGCCACGGTTTAGACAGAGCCGAGCATGTACAGTGGGGTACGCGCTGTTTTGACTATGGGCGTACCGAAGTTCAAAGCTTTCTCGTCTCGAACGCTGTTTTCTGGCAAGATATCTATCACGCCGACGGTATCAGGGTAGACGCCGTCAGTTCAATGCTGTACCTTGATTACGGCAGAAACCCGGGTGAGTGGACCCCAAACACGCTTGGCGGAAATGAAAATCTCGATGCCATAGCATTTTTAAGGAAGCTGAACGAAGCGGTGTTCAGAGATTTTCCGCATTCTATAATGATCGCTGAGGAGTCTACAGCCTGGCCGCTGGTGACTAAGCCCGCTCATGACGGGGGGCTTGGCTTTAACTTTAAATGGAACATGGGCTGGATGAACGACATGCTGGAGTACGTTGGCTGCGATCCGGTTTACAGGAAAGAAATACACAGTAACATAACATTTTCGTTTTACTATGCATTTTCGGAGAACTTCATACTGCCCCTCTCACATGACGAAGTCGTCCACGGGAAAAGATCGCTGCTTGATAAAATGCCGGGCGACTATGAAGTGAAATTCGCCGGGCTTCGCGCGTTTTTAGGGTATATGATGACCCACCCCGGGAAGAAGCTCACATTCATGGGGGCTGAGTTCGGCCAGTTTAAAGAATGGGACTGCAACTCAGGGCTTGACTGGCTCCTGCTTGAGTACCCGATGCATGACAATCTCAGGCGCTATGTCCGCGAGCTCAACGGCTTTTACCTAAATACGCCGGCGCTTTGGGAGATAGACTGTTCATGGGACGGGTTTAAGTGGATAAGCGACAGCGACTGGGAACAGAACATCATAGCATTCATCCGTAAGGACAAAAAGGGAAATGAAATAATCGTTTTGCAAAACTTTGCTCCCGTTACGAGAAATGATTATCGCATCGGTGTTCCTGGCAGGGGGACGTATGAGGTGGTATTCAACTCCAACCTCACAAAATACGGAGGATGGGACGACACAAGCAACGACATACAAACACAAGACGTCGAGCTGCACGGTTTCCCGCAAAGCATAACTCTTACAGCACATCCACTTTCTACAGTTTGCTTAAGAATAAAGGAGTGATCGCATATGACTAATGCAGAACGTAAGGAATGCATCGCAATGCTGCTTGCCGGAGGAAGGGGATCACGGCTGAAATCACTGACAGAGCAGGTAGCAAAACCTGCTGTGACCTTTGGAGGAAAGTACAGGATAATAGACTTTCCGCTTACGAACTGTGTACGCTCCGGCATTGATACTGTCGGCGTTATGACTCAGTATCAGCCGCTGCTGCTGCACAACTACATCGGAAAAGGGCAGTATTGGGATCTTGACATGCTGCACGGAGGGGTGTCTATACTCCCGCCGCACAGCAAACCGGGCAGCACCGCATGGTACAGCGGGACTGCAAACGCAGTATATCAGAACCAGGATTTTATAGAAACATACGACCCTGAATACGTGCTGATTCTGGCCGGCGACCATGTCTATAAGATGGACTATTCGGCCATGCTGGACTATCACAAGAAAAGGGAAGCCGATTCGACGATCGCGGTCATTGAGGTTCCGCTCAGAGAGGCGGGCCGGTTCGGGATCATGAACACGGCGGATGACGACAGGATTCTTGAGTTTGAAGAAAAGCCGGATCAGCCGAAAAACAACCTCGCGTCAATGGGCATATACATCTTTAACTGGAAAGCCTTGAAGGTGTATCTGTACGAAGACGAAAAGAACCCGTCTTCATCGCATGATTTCGGAAAAGACGTTATCCCCAAGATGCTGGCTGACGGGCTGAGAATGTTCGCTTACCGGTTTGACGGATACTGGAAAGACGTCGGTACCGAAGAGAGTTTGTGGCAGGCAAACATGGATCTGCTTGACGATCTGCACCTCGGCTTCGAGGACTGGCATATCCTGTCAAGAACAGCCGGGCGCCCGCCGCATTATGTCGCGCCTAACGGCAGCATCAAAAACACTCTGATCACAGAAGGCTGCGAGATACACGGCAGCGTTGAAAACAGTATATTGTCGGTTGGCGTTGTGATAGAGGAAGGTGCGGTCGTAAAGGACTGTGTTATTATGGAAAACGTTACAATACGCAAAAACGCTATCGTTAACTATGCTATTCTGGATGAAAGCACTGACGTAGGCGAGGGAGCGATAATTGGCCGGACGCGTGAAAGCGGCGGCAATCTGACAGTTTTAGCCAGAGGCAGCATTATTGAAAGGAATGAAATCTAATATGTACGCAGGACTATGTCTATCTGACCCGCATCCCGATCAGGCGGGCGACGGCAACTCAAGGAGGACCCTTTCCGCAGCGCATTTTGCAGGCAGATACCGCCTTGTGGACTTCATGCTTTCAAACATGGTCAATTCCAAGATATACACCATCGGAATGGTCCTTAACAGCCACTATCAGACGCTTATCGGACATATCGGCATGGGTAAGGAATGGGATCTCGCCAGAAAAATCGGCGGAGTAACGTTCTTTCCGCCATATCACGCCGACGAGCGACGGAGCGTCAACTTTGAGCTTGACGGTCCGCTCCAAAGGGCGGCGGAGTTTATCGCCAAGTCAAGAGCGGACTATATAGTCCTTGTTGACAGCAGCATCATATGCAATATGGACTATCGTTGCGTGATCGATGCACACAAGAAAAACGAAGCGGATGTGACGGCAATATACACAAAGAAGCACATCACGCCGGACGAACGCGACAACGCCACAGTTTTCGACATAGCAAAAGACGGGAGGATAATCGCGGCGAGAAAGCCGTTCTCGTCTGAGGAACTGAATGTTTCGCTGGGCGCGTATATTATGCATAAAAAATACTTTCTCAGACTGACGGCGGGCGAAAAAAACTGCGGGATGCTCCGGTTTTCAAGCGTGCTTCTGGCGGACGCGCTTGACAGGCTTAAAGTCATGGCATATGAGTTTAAAGGTTATTCCGCGCAGATATGCTCGATCGAGACATATTTCCACTACAACATGGAGATGCTTGACGTCGAAAGAAGAAACAATCTGTTTGACTGTGAGGGCAGACGTATCTACACCAGCAGGAGAGACTCGCTGCCGACTAAATACGGCAAAGAGGCGGAGATCAAAAACTCAATAATCGCCGAGGGCTGCCAGATAGGCGGAACAGTCAGAAACAGCGTGATATGCAGGAATGTCAGGATAAAGCAGGGCGCGATAGTTCAAAACTGCATATTGCAAGATGGTGTGACGGTTGAGAAAAACGCAGAACTGGATTGGGTTGTAGCGGATCGTGAGGTCATAGTATCCGAAAACAGGAGCATGATGGGGTATAAAACATATCCCGTATATATAGAGCGGCTGAGGAGAATATAATTAAGTAAGGAGACGTATTGAGTATGGGGAAAAAGAAGCTAAAACTGCTTAGCGCGGTTTCTGAGGTTGTCCCGTTTATTGCGACAGGCGGTATGGGACAGGTCGCGGGTGCGCTGGCAAATGAGCTTGCGGAAAGCAAGCAGGGGATCGATGTGCGTGTGATCCTGCCGCTTTATGCGGCGTTCCGCACCAGATATGAGTCACAAATGAAGTTTTTGGGAGAGACCGCCGTAACGCTTGCGTGGCGAAGTGTATACTGCGGGGTGTTTGAGTTCAGGCAGGGCGGCGTTACATACTATTTCGTCGACAACCGACATCACTTTGACCGCCACAGCGCATACGGATATATGGATGACGGAGAAAGGTTCGCGTACTTCTCAAGCGCGGTGTTTGAAGTAATGAAGTTGACGGATTTCACCCCGGACGTTATTCACGCACATGATTGGCAGACCGCGCTTGTGCCTATATACGCGAAAACCCGGTTTGCCGAAGAGTTTGGAAACATCAAAACCGTATTCACAATGCATAACATCGAATATCAGGGGAAGTATGCAATAGATATCCTCTCGGATGTTTTTGGGCTGCATGAGGAAGAAGCGGGATTGGTTGAATACGACGGATGTATCAATCTCATGAAAGGCGCGATAGTCTGTGCGGACAGGCTCACGACCGTGAGTCCTTCATACGCGGTGGAGATCCAAAACGGCGGCGGTTACGGGCTTGAGTCGATAATCAGAGAAAACTCGTACAAGCTGACCGGGATAATAAATGGTATAGATACAAAGTTTTATGATCCAGAAACCGACGATCTGCTCGATATGAACTACACGGCGGATACGCTCGAAGGGAAAACGGTCAATAAAATTAAGCTGCAAACCCTGTTTGGGCTGCCGGAGTCTCCGCGTAAGATGATGATATGTGTGATATCCAGGCTGGTGGAGCACAAAGGATTGGATCTTATCACGTACATGATGGATGATCTGCTCAAACTTGACGTTCAGTTTGTGCTGCTTGGCACGGGAAACCATGATTATGAGCTGTTCTTTCAGGAGCGGGCGCTGCGCAATCCCGACAAGGTAGGCGTAAGTATTTCGTTCAGCCCCGAGATAGCGGGGCGGATGTTCGCCGGAGCGGACGTCATGTTGATGCCTTCTCGCACGGAACCCTGCGGCTTGACGCAAATGATATGCTGCCGCTACGGTACAATCCCGATCGTGCGAAAGACCGGCGGTCTGGGAGATACTATACGCGACTGCCGCGCGGGAGAAGGTAACGGTTTCGTGTTTGAAGAATATAACGCTAGCGCGCTGCTCGACACGATATCACAGGCGCTGGACCTGTACACCAACCATGAGGCCGACTGGAAAAATCTTATGCGCGAAGCTATGAAGTTTGATTTCGGCTGGGGTATCTCCGCACAGGCATACGCGGATATCTTCGAGGAGCTGCGGGGTTAGCATGCATATATTCGACGAGTTCAGCGATTATTTCAGATGTCCGGCCGGCGCGGTGAGCGTACCCGGCGAGATTCGTCTGAGGCTTAAGCTGCTCAGAGGCCGGGATGACCGGGTATGGGTTAGTATGCGCCGGGACGACTGCGGCGCGGCAGATAACACCGAAATGGGATTTGCCGGCGCAGACGGCGCCTATGACGTATACGAGTGTGTAGTGAGTATCGACCGGGCCGGACTTTATTGGTATCATTTTGCCGCGGGGCTCTCGGCAGACACGGCGGTCCCTGTTTCGGGACATCCGGACAATGCTTATCAAGTCACAGCCTATGCGCAGGACGCCGAAGCGCCGGAATGGATCAAGGGAGGTTTCATCTATCACATTTTCGTAGACAGATTCAGGCGCGGAGCAGAGCTGAACCTGAAGCCGGGCGCCGTATACAGGGAAGATTGGGGAGCAACACCCTACTTTTTGCCGGATGAGCGGGGTATTGTACGCAACAACGACTTTTTCGGCGGAGATCTGTACGGGATCATAGAAAAACTGCCGTACCTTAAAGAACTGGGAGTGACCTGTATATATTTGAGTCCTGTTTTTGAGGCGGCTTCGAACCATAAATATGACACGGGGGACTATTTTAAGATCGATCAGGCTTTCGGCGGGGATGCTGCCTTTGAGCGGTTGTGCGCAGAGGCAAAGGGTCTTGGCATCAGGGTCATTCTGGACGGTGTGTTTAATCATGTCGGCTCAGACAGCCGCTACTTCAACAGGTACAGCAGCTATGACGGTCCGGGAGCGTATCAGGGTAAGCAGTCGCCCTACTACGATTGGTTCACTTTCCACGATGACGGTACATATGACGCATGGTGGGGGATAAAACTTCTGCCCGCGCTAAACAAACAAAACGAGGATTACAAGGAATTTATCTGCGGGAAAAACGGGGTAATCGCGTTTTGGACCAAAAAGGGTGTTTCAGGTTGGCGTCTCGACGTCGTAGACGAACTGCCGGACGTGTTTTTAGACCCTCTTTGCCGGGCGATAAAGCGTGAAAACGGTGATGCTCTGATCGTCGGCGAGGTCTGGGAAGACGCGTCAAACAAAATAGCGTATGACGTGCGCCGGCGTTATTTCCTCGGCGGACAGCTTGACAGCGTGATGAACTATCCGCTCAAGGAGGCGATCATAGCCTTTGTCAGAGACGGTCAGGCGGAGTGGCTTTCAACAGCGGTTGCCCGGTTGTGTTTAAACTATCCCGATAACGTGTTAAACTCGCTTATGAACATACTGGGAACGCACGACACAATGCGGATACTCACCGTCCTCAGCGGAGCGGATCCGCCGCACGGCAGAGAAGAGGCGTCAGTTTTCCGCCTTGATGCAGCACAGATCGATACGGCTAAACGACGTCTGAAACTGGCGTCAGCCCTGCAGTTTACTCTGCCCGGTGTTCCTTGTGTGTTCTACGGGGACGAGGCGGGTGTGGAAGGCTGCGCAGACCCGTTTTGCAGATCATGTTATCCCTGGGGAAAAGAAGATACCGATCTTATACGGTGGTATTCGATGCTTGCCCGAATACGGAACGAGAATGAATGTTTTAAAAGCGGCAAGTATGAACTCATCGAAGCCCGCTGCGGCCTGTATGCGTTTACGCGCGGACAGGGGCGGGACCGCGTACTCGTGGCGGTCAACGTATCGGACGGTCTCAGACAGCCTAAGACACCCGATTTCAACTTTGATCTGATCAATAACGAATATACCGAAACATTAACCGTTAAATCCGGTCAGGCGGCTATATTTGCTGTCAGATAAAGCCGGTCAGACGACTCAACTGAAAGGGAATGCAACTATATGAATTTGCTGGACAAGGACGTTTTTTCAACATTATTAATAGACAAACTGGAGGTGACGCGCGGTATATCGATGGATGAGGCGACGACAGAGGACTGGTATATCGCGCTTGCTTACCTCATCAGGGACCAGATGATGAAGCTGCTCGTGCAGACGGCGTCACGCACCTTTAAGAATGAAAAGAAGAAGCAGATTTATTACTTCTCGCTTGAGTTCCTTTTGGGGAAAATGCTGGAGAGGAACCTATCAGCGCTGGGGTTGAGCGCTATTTGCGCCGAAACGCTGGAGAGCCTGGGGGTCAATGCGCGCGAGGTGTATGATGTTGAGCTGGATCCCGGACTCGGAAACGGAGGACTTGGCAGACTTGCGGCCTGTTTTTTGGATTCGCTCGCCTTTTTGGGTCTACCCGGCAACGGTTGCAGTATCCGGTATAAATACGGGCTTTTTGAGCAGAAGATAATCGATGGCGCACAAGTAGAGCTTCCGGATAACTGGCTCAAGACTGAGGCGATCTTTGAGATAAAAAAACCGAGTAAGGCAAGGCTTGTCAAGTTTTACGGAAGAGTCCGTGAAGAGATTAAAGACGACAGGCATTGGTTCTACCATGAAGACTTCGAGCCGGTCATCGCGATGCCGTATGACGTACCCGTACCCGGATACAAGAGCGGTACCGTCAATACGCTGCGCCTGTGGAGCGCGGAATCGACGCAGCAGTTTGATTACGGCTCATTTTCCAGCGGGGATTACTTAAACGCCGTTTCACGAAAGTATTCCGCAGAGGCCATTTCGGAGGTACTGTATCCGGACGATTCGAATTACCAAAACCGCATGCTAAGGCTCAAGCAGCAGTATTTCTTTGTGTCAGCCGGCGTGCAAAGCATTATCTCGCATTACAAAAGAAATTACGCAGATATAATGAAACTGCCGGATTATGTCGCGATACATATCAACGATACCCACCCCGCTTTGGCGGTTCCGGAGCTCATGCGGATACTCCTGGACGAAGAGGGCCTAAGCTGGGACGAAGCGTGGGAAATCACTGTTAATACCATATCTTATACAAACCACACGATACTGCCCGAGGCGCTGGAAAAATGGCCGGAAGATCTGTTCTCGCAGCTTTTGCCCAGGATACACATGATCGTCCGCGAGATAAACAAGCGGTTTAACGCCATGCTGTATAAAAGATTTCCCGGCGAAGGTGACAAGATATCTAAAATGGCAATAGTATCCGGCGGGGAGATTCATATGGCGTATCTTGCGATAGTCGGGAGTCATGCGATAAACGGCGTTGCGAAGGTACACAGCGAGATACTCAAACATGAGTTGTTCCGCAGTTTCTATGATATTTTTCCCGACCGGTTTAACAATAAGACAAACGGCATAAACCACAGGAGATGGGTGCTCATGTCCAATCGGACCCTTTCAAAACTCATCTCGGACACCATAGGGATAGACTGGATAAAAGAACCGCTCAAGCTAAAAAAACTCGATGATATGGGCGCCGTGCGGGACAAAGCATTTTTGACCGAGATGCAGGCGATAAAGCGCGAGAACAAGATTCGCCTGGCGAAGATAATCTACGACTCCAGCGGAGTCGCGGTAGACCCCGACTCTATCTTCGACGCGCAGATCAAAAGGGTACACGCTTACAAGCGGCAGCTCCTTTTGGTGCTGTATATAATGGACCTGTACTATACCATCCTTGACAACCCAAATATTGACATAGCGCCAAGGACGTTTATTACAGCGGGTAAAGCCGCGCCGAGTTACCATTTCGCGAAGGAAGTCATCAAACTGATTTCCGTCGTCGCGAACATGGTTAATAACGACCCGCGCGTAAAAGACCTGATAAAAGTAGTTTTTCTGGAAAACTACCGCGTTTCGCTTGCCGAGAGGATCTTTCCCGCGTCTGACCTGAGCGAGCAGATATCTACGGCGAGTATGGAGGCTTCCGGCACGGGGAACATGAAGTTCATGATGAACGGAGCAGTGACGATAGGGACGCATGACGGGGCGAACATAGAGATTTTTGAGGCGGTCGGCGAGGGTAATTATATCCCGTTCGGGCTCACGGTCCCAGAGGTGCTTGAGCTGCGCAGAAACCACAGTTATAACAGCCGGGAGTTCTTAGACGGGCATGAACGTCTGCGGCGCATAGTATATGACGTGATAAACTCCAGCCCGGGCGAAGCAGGTGGGACCGAGTTCCCATATATCTACGACTCTCTTACGAGTTCGAATGACGAATTCTTTGTAATGAAAGACTTTGACGCATACGTCGCGGCACAGGCGGAAGCAGACAGTCTCTACAAAGACAAGGACAGATGGATGTGCGCTTCGGCAATGAATATCGCGCGTTCCGGCATTTTTTCCAGCGATGAGGTAATAAGAAAATACGCAGACGAGATTTGGAAAGTTATATGAAAAAGAGTATGAGATTAGCGCAGAAGTATCCGCGATCATCAGGGGTGTTGCTTTCTGTGCCTATGCTTCATGGGCCTTTCGGCATCGGCGTTATGGGCGCAGAAGCGATGGAGTTTATTGATTTTTTGGGCCGCTGCGGCTTTCAGGCGTGGCAAATGCTGCCTCTTGAGCGCATCGGCGAGGGTTTTTCACCCTATAGCGGCGTCTCGGCTTATGCTGGTGAACCCCTTTTAATTGACCCGAGGATGCTTCTGGACATGGAGCTTGTGACGCGGGAGGAACTTCGAAAACGAGCGGAAGGGACAAGTGAGGATCATGTTGATTATGAACTGGTGGAGGTAAGGCAGGAGAAACTTCTCAGGACAGCGTTTTCGAGGCTGAAAGACAAGCCTTATGCGGGGTTTAAACCGTTCTGGTTGAAAGATTATACTTTGTACATGGCCCTGAAAAAGCATTTTGGCGATAAACCGTGGTTTCAGTGGCCGGACATAGACCTGCGTTGCCGTGAGGCTAACGCTTTGGCGAAAGCAGAGGCTCAGCTCAAAGAAGAGATCGAGTATCATCATTTCGTTCAATGGGTTTTCCATGAGCAATGGCATAAGCTGAAAGGATACGCTGCGGAGCACGGGATATCGATCATCGGAGATATGCCGTTTTACGTCTCGGAAGACAGCGTAGAGGTCTGGAGCAGACGCGAGTTGTTCGATGCGGACTCGGAAGGTAATGTTCCCGCGATGGGAGGCGCGCCGCCGGACCCGTTCACTCCGCTGGGGCAGAGTTGGTCCACTCCTGTCTACAACTGGAAACTGATGAAAAAGGATGGTTATAAATGGTGGATAAGCCGCGTTAAAGCCTCCATCAAACGTTATGATATAGTCCGTCTGGACCACTTCAGAGGGTTTGAAAGTTTCTGGCGGATACCGTCGCATTTGCCGGACGCTCGCGGAGGCAAATGGGTAAAAGGTCCGGGGGCGCCGCTGTTTAAGGCGCTTGAGAAAGCCCTCGGGGAACTGCCCGTGATAGCGGAGGATTTGGGAGATATCGGCGTTGAGGTGGAAGCGCTCCTCGAAAAAACAGGGTTTCGGGGTATGCGGGTCCTGCAATTCGGTTTTATGGGAGACGATTTGCATTTATTGCACAATATCACAGAAAACTGCGTCGCCTATACGGGGACGCATGATAACACGACGCTTTTGGCGTGTATGTTTGAGTTAAGGCCGGAAGAGCGGGAAAAGGCGCTGTTTTATATCGGTTTCGAAGGCGACTGGACGCAGGGCGGGCCGGACAGCGCGATAAACAGAGCATGGATACGCGCTTTGTTTATGAGTGGGGCGTCACTTGTTGTCATACCGATCCAGGACATGCTCGGATACGGCGCCGACACACGCACAAACATACCGGGAAAACCAAAGGGTAACTGGCGCTTCAGGATCAGAGAGGAAGCGCTAAAGCAAATAGACAACGAATTCTACATGGACCTAAACCAAGCCTACGGCAGAACAACGTTAAGAGAGAGTTAGTGAATTCGGAATGCGGAATGCGGAATATTTCACTTGAAACGTAACTCTGTATACTGTATAATACACAACGCACTATTCATTATAAATTATTCACTATTCATTGCGCGGCGCTGCTCCGCCGCGCCAACCACGGGGTGTAGCGCAGTTGGTAGCGCGCCAGCTTTGGGAGCTGGATGCCGGGCGTTCGAGTCGCCCCACTCCGACCAGTTGAAAGCCAAGCAGGGGGACGGTTCTTCTGCTTGGCTTTCTGTTTTTAGTTTTTACTTCAGTGCCAGGCAGAAGAACCGTCGTTACAGGTCAGGCGGCATGTGATAACATCGGCATTTCTTGTAAGGCAGGGGCTCTGCTCCTGCCGAGGTTACCGTAGCATTGACAATAGCCGAATCACACGGCAGGAGCAGAGC
>Ga0099364_10012704_pt1 | contig 11334 bp, 10 predicted proteins | sample TergutTh196P3_FD_73070 | JGI IMG/M metagenome (GOLD analysis project Ga0099364, IMG submission 73070) | Microcerotermes parvus P3 segment gut microbial communities from Pointe-Noire, Republic of the Congo - Th196 P3 | ecosystem: Host-associated > Arthropoda: Insects > Digestive system > Gut ...
GAGTGCTGAAAAATATTCATACTACAGTGGAAGCAGGCGGTGTCGGCGGGTTACCCGCGCCCGGTGTGGCTTTCGGTGCTACAATCGGAGCGGACATGATTTGTGATATGGCAACACAATTCGACTTCTACGACGGAGGCGGTTTGGATATTTGTTTTTTGGGCGGTTTGGAAGCAGATATGCACGGCAATGTGAATGCCCATAAATTACCTGGCGGCTATGCCGGAATCGGCGGTTTCGCAAACATTACCTACGCTACCCGGATTATTGTGTTTTGCATGAGTTTTACCACCAAAGGACTTATCGCGGTAAAAGAAAACGGAAAAGTTAACATCCGGCAGGAGGGCTCTGTGCTCAAATTCAAAAAAGAAATTTCCGCCATAAGCTTTTCGGGCAGAAATGCAATTAAACGCGGACAGAAAGTATTATATGTCACCGAACGGTGTGTATTTGAGCTGACCGAAACAGGGCTGGCCCTGAGGGAAGTTTACCCGGGTATTGATGAAAACCGCCAAATCCGGGGAATGTTAGATTTTACGCTGGAAAAATGAATTTTAAAACATAACCGCAAAACGCCGGAATTGACAGTATCGGTGTTATAATGGGTTATGGTTCAAAGGATAAGCCGGAAAAGACCGGCGCGGCAAATATTACAAGATACCCCGGACGAATTACGGCGTTTACTTATATCGACGCAGAAAGGCGGATAACATTTATGATCAGGCTTTCAAACATCAACAAAACCTTTCGTGTTGCCAAACGTAAATCAGGGTTTGGCAATGCCGTCAAAGCTTTATTTTCGCGTGAGTATGAAAAAATCCGGGCATTGCAGGATGTAAGCTTTACAATCAATGACGGCGAAATGGTGGGCTACATAGGACCGAACGGTGCAGGGAAAAGTACTACTATCAAAATCATGTGCGGTATTCTGACGCCGGACAGCGGTGAGTGCGACATTAACGGCAGCAACCCGTGGAAACAAAGACTTAGGCACGTCCGGGATATCGGCGTGGTATTCGGTCAAAGAAGCCAGCTTTGGTGGGATGTGCCGGTTATAGACAGTTTTGATTTGATTCGTGATATTTATAAAATTGATGAGAATTTATATCGCCGCAACCTCGATGAGATGATAGCCTTGCTGGATCTCTCCGAAATCCTGAAAACACCAACGCGCAGCCTTTCCCTCGGTCAGCGGATGAGATGTGAAATTGCCGCATCGCTGCTGCATAGCCCCAAAATATTGTTTTTGGACGAGCCGACAATCGGGCTTGATGCAGTTTCCAAAATCGCAGTGCGCGGGTTTATCAAAAAAATAAACGCAGAACATAAAACCACAGTTATCCTTACCACCCATGATATGCAGGATATCGAGGCACTGACAGAACGGATTTTGTTGATAGGAAAAGGACGGATTTTGCTGGACGGAAGCTTGACGGAACTATTAAAACGTTCATCCGCCAATAAAATTCTTGTTGTTGATTATAACGGCAATGTTCCCTCGCTTAACGAGCATATGTCGCTTGTTGAACAGAAAGACGGGCAGATTTCCGTTACCTTCGATCCTGTGGAATTGTCCGTTTCAAATGCGATAGCACATATATCAGCACAGGTTGAAGTGCTTGATGTATCTGTTTCGGGTATCAGTGCGGAGCAGATGGTCGCGGCACTGTATGAAGAATACCGCATATGAGGAGTTATATGGCTTTGTTCCGCATACGTTTTTCAGCGGGACTGCAATACAGAGCGGCGGCGATAGCGGGAATTTCTACTCAATTTGCGTGGGGTTTTATGGAAATACTGGCTTTTATGGCATTCTACCGATCCAACCCTGCTGCGTTTCCGATGGAGTTTTCGCATCTGGTGTCATACATATGGGTACAACAAGCTTTTTTGGCTCTTATTATGCCGTGGGGTGTAGGCGGAAAAGTCGTTGAAACTATTGTGAACGGGAATATATCTTATGAATTAGCCCGTCCTATGAGTTTATATAACAGATGGTTTTTTGAAACTATTGCAGACAGGGTTTCCAGATTTATACTGCGGTGTGCCCCTATATTGATCGTGGCACTTGTTGTACCCGAACCGTTCAGAATGACACTACCGCCGTCATTACCGCAATTAGGAATGTTCGCAGCGGCAATTCTGCTGACTTTATGCGTTGTGACCGCGTTTTGTATATTGGATTACATTTCGGTATTTTATACCATGTCGAGGTTTAGCGGCACGATATTTGTTATTACGGCAGATTTTTTCGCAGGAGGGTATATTCCGCTGCCGTTTTTCCCTGAGCCGCTCCGAAAAGTGGTGGAATTATCCCCGTTCGGAGCTATGCAGAATTTACCGCTGAGAATTTACAGCGGCGATATAGCCGGAATGCACGCTGTCCGGGGTATCGCCTTGCAAATATTTTGGTTGGCGGTAATGGTGATTATAGGAAAAATGTTGATGAAATACTCGTTAAAGCGTGTTGTAGCACAGGGAGGTTAGGCATGGTGAGGTTGTATTTGAAGTATTTCGCAATTAACATAAAAAGCCAAATGCAGTATAAGACGGCATTTTTCCTGCATTTGTTCGGCAGGATCATGTTGTCTTTTGCAACCGTGGCCGGTGTATGGTTTATGTTCCTGCGTTTTAACCGGGTAGAGGGTTTCACCTTAAATCAGGTTCTGTTGTGTACAGCTGTTACCATGATGTCGTATTCTATTACGGAGGTTTTTGCCCGTGGATTTGATATTTTTCCGAGGTTGCTGGGTAACGGTGAGTTTGACCGCTATCTTGTCAGACCGCGGGGTGTGATTTATCAGGTTATAGCGACCCATATGGAATTTGGCAGGCTTGGTGTGTTTATTCAGGCGGTGATCGTTTTTTGCTATGCCATACCAAACAGCGGCATCGTTTGGTCACCGGATAAAATATTAACCTTGTTTTTGATGATCATCTGCGGTGCGGCAGTGTTTTCCGGTTTGTATATTATTTTTGCATCCTTTTCATTTTTTACGGTGGAGGGGTTGGAATTTATGAATATATTGACCCACGGGGGAAAAGAATTCGGGCGTTACCCCTACGCAATTTATGGTGAGGGGATCTTGAAGTTTCTCACGTTTATCATACCGCTTGCTCTGTTCCAATATTATCCGCTTTTGTACTTAATCGAACGGGAAAGCAGTCCGCTATATATATTGACACCGTTGCTTAGTATGTTTTTTCTTGTTCCATGTTATGTTTTTTGGAAAATCGGACTGCGGCATTATAAATCGACAGGCTCGTAGGGCTCGTAGGGCTCGTAAGGCGCATAAGGTTCATAAAAACAATATACCGGAGTTTTTCCTTGATTTTTGATGTTTTTTAGACTTCCTCGGAAATTAAAATGTGATGTATGAACGCAGATCATACGTCGCGAAGTGGTTTTCGAGGAGGTCTTTTGAACTGAAATTAATATTTAATCTTTTTGGGTCTAATTCCCCGCTCCTTGGGACGTTCGGATAATCGTGACCGCTGAACCGCATACTTCCGCCGCTTTGTTGAGGGAGTATGTCATTATCCCCCAAAGTCGTATGTTATCAATAATTTCAAGAAGAAAAGAAAAAATTAAAAAAATACTTGCGTTATAAAGAAAATTGTGATATAGTACATAGCATGAGTTGTGAAAAACAGCTTATAAAAATACATATTATTAAAATTGAGGAGAAATTCAATGAAAACAAAATCATTAGCAGCACTCACGCTGGCAATCGTTTTAATGATGACGCTGGCACTGGCATCCTGTGGTCCAAATCAGCAAAAAGTAAAGGATGTCCAAACGAAATATGCACAATTAACCAAACTTCTTAATGAAGAAGTGACACCCTTGCTGGGGCAGCTTGAAAGTGTGCTTCCTCCCGACACCATAGCAGCTTACAATTCTGCTATCGATGATCTTGCAAGCTTATCGGATAAGGATGCCAACAAAATGTCGAATCAAGAACTGGATACTTTGATCAGTGAAATTGATGCCGGCATTACGACACTGCAAAACATGAAACCGGCATTAGAAGAATTAGCAGGACAGCTGGAACAGTTCAGCGGAGATGAACTTAATCCGGGTGGTGACGACGGCGGCGATGAATTTGGCGATGATGAATTTGGCGACGATGAATTTGGAGAAGAAAGCTTCGGCGATGACGACGAAGAGTAAATTTTACATATTGTGCGGAATCGTTACAAAATCCAAAATAATATAAGGAGGAAAATGCAATGAAAAGCAAATCGACAGCGCTTATTCTCTCTATTTTACTGGGTTCATTAGGCATCGACCGTTTTTATCTCGGTTACACCGGACTCGGCGTTCTAAAATTGATTACAGTGGGTGGATTCGGCATTTGGTGGCTCGTTGACCTCATAAAAATTGCCACCGGTTCGATGAAAGATGCTCAAGGCAATGCCTTGGAATAAAAACAAATAACACAAAAACCCTTTGCCGTTGGCAGGGGGTTTTTGTTATGTCCGCGCGACGTATGATCTGCGTTCATGCATCACGTTTTAATTCCCGGGGAGGTCTATTATTTATTTTTGTAAAGCAAATATAAACAAAAAAAGAATATTTATGTTATAATATAATTGAAATAAGAGTTTCAGATAAAGTTACTGACCATAATTTTATTCTAATACCAATATTCAATTAAAAAGTTAATAAAAAATCAAGTGAAAGCTTTGATATATGGATTTTACGCCGATTTTTTATAGTTGCTTTTATTAGATATTGGTATAAGGAGGGTTTTACATGAGCACTATACTGGTCGTTGACAAAAACATAAACAATCATAAACAGGAAACGGACGAATGGGGAAAACATGGCATCGGTGTCCGCCGTGTTTACACGATGAGCGAAGCTATCTTATTACTTACGCACAATGATGAATACCTTTTTATCGGAATAAATGAAGATACGCTGCCGGATTTCACATCCCAGCTTCATGTAATGCGTGACGTTACGAACACCCCTATTTTTGTAATAACTTCAAGCTATACGGTAAAAAAAGAAATAAAAGCATTACAGCACGGTGCGGATGTATACAGTCCTTTTGGTGATTCTGCCGAAGAAAACGTCCTTTCCGGTCTGGAGCTGTTAAAAACAAAAAACAAATGGGCGGGACGCCGGCTTGAACCGTGCGCAGTTTTGACCGGCGGCAGTATTATACTGTCATTGCTGCATAGAATAGTTATAGCGGGCGATAAAAAAGTTTCGCTTACAAAGAATGAATGCGGTGTACTGTGTTACCTTATGAAAAACAGCAATCATTTTGTGCCGCACACAAAACTGCTGAAAGAGGTCTGGGGCGAAACATACGGAGAACATGATACCGCGGTTTTATGGCAAACTGTTGATCGTGTCCGGAAAAAGCTTGCAAAAATACCGCCTGCGAATAAGCATATCATTGTTGAACGGGGTGTAGGATATATGTTTTCCTCGCTCTGACGGTATCCGATAATAATTGTTAGAATCGCATTTTTTGGCTCAGGCTGAAAGGTGCGATTTTTTGCATTTTATTCCGATACCGATTCCGGTTGGTATCATTAGACCTTCTCGAAAACCACTTTGCGACATATGAACGGAAGATTTCCCGCCACACGGTGTTAATTTATCCTCAAATATCCATGATGTTCTCGTCAAAATTGCCTTGTTTGACGAAAAATCATCTGTGTTCATACATCACGTTTTAATTCCCGAGGAGGTCTATTTCACTTTTAAAACCGGGCTTCTGCGTAATATAAAGTATATATAAAGCAAACATAAAGTTTTTGGAAATTTGTAATCCGGGTATAAATTTAATAAGAAGTTGATTTGATAATATAACAAATATTAAATTGAAACTCTGCAAGGAAGGTGAAATATATGAAAGAGCAAAAAAAAGACGTTGAAACGCTGTTTGCGGATGATCCGGAATTGCTGGGTATTTTGCAAAAAGAATCCGCTCCGCTTCCCGGCACGGCGAAGAGCCGCTCCCATCTTCCCAGCGAAATTAATTCGAATCTTAAAAAACTAAAAAATCATCAGCAATCGGTGTCACAGAGTAAAATCAAAAAATTTGGCAGGGTCCTGTTCAGCATCGCCTTTTATATATTGATCCTTGTTATTATCGGCGGCGCAGTATTATTCGCCTTTTCAAATAATCCGGAAAAAGCTTATTTCAATCACCGCCTTTATTCGGTGAAAACATCATCAATGTCCCCGAAAAAGGACGGGAGCAGTCCGCCGGGCGGATTTAATTCGGGAGATACCATTTTAATAAAACTATGCAAGCCTGAAACAATACAAGTCGGCGACATCGTCACTTATATACCCGGTGACGACCCGTACACCTATCTGACTCATCGGGTTGTTAAGGTGCTGGATCATTTAAATGAGGATAAGGGGATTTTCTTTGTGACCAAAGGTGATTCTAACGATGCTGAAGACCCTCCCATAAAAGGGGATATGGTAGTTGGGAAGAAAGTCCTTGTTATACCCGGAACCGGAGCTGTTTTACAATTCATCCGCGACAATTTTGTGCTCAGTCTGCTAATAACTGTTTCGGGTATCGGTGCTGTTATCCTCCTGCGTATGTATTTTTTCGATCCTGATAAAAAAATGAAATCCGTGCAATGAATATAATCCGCCTTGCCGGAAAAAGGCGGTTTATATATAAAAAACGGCCGGTTAAACAACCGGTAAAAAAAATAAAAAAGGAGAAATTCCAATGACAAACAAAATCAAGCGAAAACCCCTCATTCTGACCGGTGCCATTGCCCTTACCGTATTGCTGGTTCTTGCAAGCACTTTTGCATGGTTTACCGCAAATGATTCGGTAAAAAACAAACTGGCAACCAAGGAAGGGCTGGCTAAAATCAAAATTCAGGAGGTCTTCGTTGAACCGGACGACTGGAAACCGGGGCAGACCATTACTAAAGAAGTTTCTGTCATCAATCCGGGCTCGGCTCCCGCTCTTATTCGCGTTTCTTTTATGGAACTGTTGAAAGTCAACCTGCCACCGATAGGTGAATCCACAATTTTCGACCAGACAAAAGAGGATTACGGAAGAAGACCTTCGGTAATCGACAACAGCCTTTATTCCGGCGCGGACTGGTTTGAAGTAACCACCACAGCCAATGTTTCAAAAGGCGGAATAAAGCTGGCGAACGATTATTTTCCGGTAAAAGTATTTGCCAAATATTCTGATTCCGGTTCGAACGGTTCCTATTCTTTTGCGGCGTGGGCACCCATCAGCGGGACAAGCTATGACGGTCTGTTGCAGGAAGTCACCTATGACAGAGGGTGGGACAGTGCAGAAAAAATGCTGACGCTTACCAACATAAAATATATAACTTATCAGGGTATTGTTTCAGCCGGGGCGGACTGGTCTGTGGATAAACCGTTGACTGCGGATATAAACAAGTCTGTTGCCGAGACCATCATCAACACATCTTTATTGCCGCAATATGCCGATACGAACGGTAATTATCCCAACTATATTCAGTTGAACTATGATAATCTTACCTCTGTTCCCACAAACGGAAAATGGTTCTATAACGCTGATGACGGTTATTTTTATTATATCGGTTTAGCTGAGTCCGGAACCGTAACACCCAACATACTGGCAAGTCTTCTTTTAAACGGGGAAGCGGACGGCGACTATTATTCCAATCTTGTGTTTGAACTCACGGTAAATCTTAATGCAATTCAAAACACAACGGATGCAGTCGCCAGCTTGTGGACAGGAGCAACCGGCGATTTGAAGACCGCTCTTGACGCACTCTGCGAATCCTAAAAATCAATCTGAACGGAGGGGCGGTTATGAAAAATATCCAAAACTTTATTATATCTGTTTTGTTGATAGCTATCGTGTTTTCCGGCACGGCGGCGGGCGCGGCAACAACGAATCTCCCCTCGGGTCTGTTGATTGGCGATCAGGACGGAATAAGTGTCGGTGAGGATGGTAAATATTTTTTTGATGCCGATTCACTTGAAGCCGGCGATGTTATAACCAAACAGCTTACCATCCTAAACACAGAAACTTATGCCTGGAAGCTGACAATGACTGCCGAACCGTTGAATGAAACCGGTCCGTTGAAATTATTGGATGAAGTCCGCTGCATATTAAAAATGGACGGTAAAATATTGTATGACGGCAGAATCCGGGGAGATGAAGGAATTGATATGATTCTGAATTCCTTAAATCTCGGTGTATTCCACAGCGGCGACCAGCGTATGCTGGAAATCACGCTAAAAGTGAATCCGGATATGAAAAGGTATCACTGGACTGCCAGCAAATCTTTTTTCAAATGGAAATTCTACGCAGTCCGGGCCGCAAGCCCCGAAGACGGACCGAAAACCGGCGAAATCATAAAAATAAGTTTGTGTATTATATTGTCCGGTATACTTTTAGCGGCAGGGATCCTATTTTGGTGCAAACGCAGGCACAGAAGAAAAAACCATACGGAAATGATATGACGGAAAATCGGCCGTCATACTAATCCCACATTAAAATCATCATTTCAAACTTCGTTCGTTATTCGTTTTTCTTAAAAAACTACTCACTCGTTTTCAACGGTTTTTAAAATGGGATTAGTATCATTTGATTGATCGGATCCGGTTCTCGTGCGGTGAGCCGCGGAACGTGCGGGAACCGGCATACCGAAAACCTGCAAACGAATTGTCCTATATCCGCGATTTGTTTACGGGTTTTACAGTTTTTACAGGTAGTACAGGTTTTACAGGTAGTACAGGTAGTATAGGTATACAAGAGCGCGTTTACAGGTAAACATATACGAAATATAAATTATTATGGAGGTTTTGTCCGCATGATCAGGAATAGAAAGACAAATATTTTGCTCCGCTTTCACCGGCAGCGTTTCCTGCTGTTGCTTCTGGCTGTTTCATTGGGCTTTATACTCTTAGCCGGCAGTACATATTCCTGGTTTACGCAGTCGGATGAAGCCGTTAATATTTTAAAAACACAGGATTTACGGTTTTCCTTTGAGACAGCGGAAGAATTTACTCCGCCGCAAACGGTGGAAACGGGACAAAATGTGATGAAAGTGGTCAATGTAAAAAACACAGGGGATATCCCCGGGTTTGTACGGGTGCTTGTGTTTGCCGAAATTATTTCGGACGACGGGACGGTTTTGGAAGCGATACCCGGTGTCACGTTCAAATTCGAAGATTTGAATGTCACTGACTGGACGCTTGGAAGCACGAAAATGTGGGCGGACGGCGGCGACGGGTATTATTATTATCTCAATATACTTGACACTGATAAAACCACCGTCCAATCTTTGTTTAACGGAGTTACACTGATGTTAAATTCAGAACCGGAATATAACGATGCGAGAATGAAAATCGAAATTAAAACCGAGGCTGCGGAAGCCGTATGTGAAAAGTATCGCGGCGGCTGGTGGGATATGCCCGATAATCCGCCGGATGAACCGGATTTGATCCCCATAGATGATATTTTACAAGAGTTAGCGAAATAAGGAGACTGCTTTATGAGAACCTTTATATATAAATTAATTAACCTTCCGCGAAGAATAACGGCGGTGTTATTAGCCGGAGCGATAGCATTAAGCGGATCGGGAATGCTGATAAGTACTATTAAAGAAACGAATGCCGAACCCATATTGGATCCGGCAAAATTTGCACCTTCATACGGACAGGTATCCGCTGTTTACTTTAAAGATGCCGGAATTAATCAGCTGGGCGGGATCGCACTGGACGGATTTGGCAAGGTATGGGCCTGGGGGTGGAACCAACATGGTCAGCTTGGTATAAACAAAGGATATGGTATAAACTCATCCGCCGCAAATCTTCAGGGATATGCGGGCGGTATGGTGCGTATCCCGTATTTTGTCGATAATGATATTACGGTTATTGATGTTTCGGCAGGCTATCATTTCAACCTTGCGCTGGATGATGAGGGGAATGTTTACAGCTGGGGGCACAATAATAACCAGCAAACAGGGTTTACCGTCAACACAACTTTTCCGAGCGGAACAGGCAGAATAGAACACGCCAAAGTCGAAGGTCTTCCTAAAATCATAAAAATTGCGGCGAACAACGGTTATCTGGATGAAAACATCAGTATGGCACTGGATGAAAACAATTCTTTATGGATATGGGGCAGCAATACCTCGGGTGAGCACGGTCAGGGTAATATAACGATTACGCCGTCCTACCGTGCTACACCGCATAAGGTAGTATTTCCGGAAGAGATAACTATTACCGAATTCTGCGCCGGCGGATGGACAACCGGAGCTTCTGTTAATGTGCTGGATTCCGGCGGAAACCGATGGACATGGGGGCAAAACATCAGCCATATGCTGGGTCTCGGCGTAACGACCGCTAACTTTACCACGCCACAAAAAGCAGTTCCGGTTTCGGGCATGGGTAAACTTGTGGATATAAGTTCAAGTTATCAGGCAACCTTAGCACTGGACGATAACGGAAATCTTTGGCAGTGGGGTGTAATATACGGGACAGGAGACACCCCCTTTTCTTCAACCGTTTATCCTGTTCCCGTTCAAGTCCAAACCGATCCGGCGGAAATAACCCGTCTGGGATACACACCTGTTCCGCAGAGTGTAAGCGCAGGCGAAAGCACATATTATTTTATAGATCAATACGGACGTCCGTGGACTTGGGGGAGCGGAAGATATTTCGGCTTCGGGCGCGAGGGCGGATATGAAAACTCAAACAAACAGGTTACGGCGGTTGCGCAGCAGTATCCCCGAGTTATGGGCGACGGCGATACTCAGGTCTTTGATACCGATAAAAAAACTCCCGGCGACGGACGGATCCCGAGCTTTATGGGTAATTACGGGTTCAACGATATGCATCCCACTGTATATGATGTTAAATACCAGGGGAAACCGCCTGAGGATATTTGGAAAAATTTTGCTTTTCAACCAATCCCCAAACTTAACCGAATCTTTGCTTCACGTTCGTCATATATGCTGCTGGATGAAGACGGAAATATTTACCGCTGGGGAAATGACGGGTCCGGAAGTATCGCATGGGGATGGGATTATGAACCGGCGTATGACAATACCGGAAACATATATGACGGACTGTATGATAAGTATTTGTATGAAGTTATTCTCATGCGCGGTATGCCGTATTTAGAACCGGTAACATTCACACTGGGAAGTAAAGCAAATACCAAGATTTACAAAGGAGTTTCTCCTGTTCAAACAGACACGGTTACCGTAGATGTTTTTCTACCCGCTAACTTTCACAGTCCGCAAATGAATATATACTTTAGCAGTACGATACGGGAAATTAAATATGTGATCATATCCGCCGACCCTTTAAATCCGGATTTC
>Ga0099364_10012705_pt1 | contig 11334 bp, 8 predicted proteins | sample TergutTh196P3_FD_73070 | JGI IMG/M metagenome (GOLD analysis project Ga0099364, IMG submission 73070) | Microcerotermes parvus P3 segment gut microbial communities from Pointe-Noire, Republic of the Congo - Th196 P3 | ecosystem: Host-associated > Arthropoda: Insects > Digestive system > Gut ...
ATGCAATACGCAAAATTTTGTTGTCCGGGTTCAGGTGGTCGGCCAGTGCGGCGGCGTGTTCGACGACAACATCCCCATCCTCCCATTTTTCACCGAGGTTCTTCGGAGTGGTTTTTACGCCGAAGACCTTGATGTAGCGATTGATATCGGCCTCGGGGTTCCGGGCAAAATAATCCGACGGCAGATACACACTGTGGCGGTCAACGGCATACCCCCTCGCCATGTCCGGAAGAAGGACCAGGCAAACCGGCGTGCGGTAGGTCAGGTCGAGCGTCACTGTCGCTGGAAATGTCGCCCGAACACGATCGACCGATTCGACCCAATGGTAAGCCCGAAACGCAAGTGCCAGTTCTTCGAGCAATTTCCGGTCAATCAGCGTTTTCTGCGATGGACGCCCGATATGAAATTCCGAAATCACGTCGTTGACGATGGTTTCAGGCACCCAGGGCGGTGTTTCGGTCACGTGAACCGAAGCCGCCGAGAAACGGTATTCGTCCGCTTGAACCACACGGGGTCGCACGCGATGCCAGCCGATGGATGTGATCCCCGTTACGACGAGCAACAAGAGAACACCAAACCAGAACGGCAGGGTCACCCGCAGGAGCCGCTTGGCGGGATGTTCGGGAAACGGTTCGTTGTTTGACATGGGTTCTGCAAAAAAGTACGCTGTTTTCAACGTGAAATTACGGAGAGCAATTCCACAAATCGACAACAGTATAGCAAATCGGCTCGTTTTCATGAAGAGCAATTGCATCATGCTGAAGTACGCCCCGTTTCCGGTTGCCGGTTAAAAGCCGCAATTTCAGGTTTGGCGGGACTCTCACCCCCACTCTCTGTTTTTCCCTTCCAGCCTGTGTTTTACGGCGGTTTTGTGATATAATCCAATGAAATCGTCGGCGTTGTCCCATTGGCATCAGTAGCACCGGCATAAAAACGCATTGGACACGCGCCAAAATCAACTGTTCAATAAATCAGAGCCGCGACGGTCACGGAGCGGTCATTCCGCTCGATGACTCTCGACACGGATTGAAATATTTACATGGTTTTTGCGCGTTTCCATAAATCAATGCTGTCGGCCGTTCCAGGGTAGTCGCGGTTTGAAATCCCACACAATCCATTGGCAGAAAGACACTCTCTTGACATCGGAACGCTATACCCCGGCCATGTTCGCCGAGTTGCTCGAGGTTTCGCTTGCGATGGTGCGTCAGTGGCACCGTCGCGGCTGGTTGCGCGAATCGGAGGTCATACAGAAGCTGTCCTATTTTGCATTGACCGAACTGCTACCCGCCAAGCGGTTGGCGCAACTGACAAAAAACGGCTTGACCAACGCCGAAATCGCAAAAAAACTGGACGCATTGCAGGCTCTGTTTCCCGATGTGGACCGCCCTATTGCCACGCTGGACTTGCGCATTGACGGTCGTGATATTTCTCTGACAAAACAGGGCAAAACGGTCGATACGGTCGGTCAAAATTTGTTTGGTTTTGCAGGAGGTGCGGGGTGTGGTGTGAGGGATGAAGGATTGGAAGCGAATATTCTGCCCCCCGCAACCTTCCTCGATTTGGTCTTTCATTCCACACCCGGGTCCCTTACCCCTCACCCCTCTCCAGACAAAGACGAGTTGTGCAAGTTGGCTTATCACTGCGAGGAACAGGGCTGGCTCGAACAGGCGGTCGAGTTTTTCCGAGCGGCACTCGCGGCGGGTGGGCCGGATGCGTCGCTCTGTTTCCAGCTTGGCGAGTTGCTATACCGCCTCGACGACAAAACCGCCGCCCGCGAGCGTTATTATATGGCCATTGAGATTGATGAAAATTATGTTGAGGCACGGGCAAGCCTCGGCTGTGTCCTGGCCGATAGCGGCGAACTGGAACTCGCGGTCAGTGCATTTCAAGGTGCCCTTTCGCATCATCCCGACTATGCCGATGTACATTATCACCTCGGCATGACGTTGCAGAAACTCAACATGAACATCGAAGCCGAGCAACACCTCGAACGCTTCCGCGAACTGATGCCCAACAGCCCGTGGGCGGAAAAATAGAATCCGAGTCCGTAGCACCGGCAAGTGCGGAACGCGATCACTTCCGCTTTTCGTTTTCTAACACCATTTTTGTCAGGCAGAACCGGCAACAAAGTGATGGCAGAATGGAAAAACTGCGAGAATCAGGTTGTCCCAATCATTCAGTACAAAAACAAAAACTGATATTTAGTACACAACTGGCAACAAATTAGCTAAAGTTTAACGATTGTAATGACGATAAGAATCAATACATTATCACAGAAAAGTTTTCTATTCAAACAATGATTCAAAAAACCTGTTGTTTTGCTTGAGTGAAGTAAATAGCGATTCAGGATCGTTAGCAATTGAGCACAAAAATCAAATATTAATATTTTTTATTGAAAACCAATGTTGTTGAATTATAATTGAACCCAAAACGGCTTGAAATTGGAATTGACAGTGGATATTGATCAAACAAAAAACTCACATATCAGGCTTATTGAAACGAAAACAATCATGATTTCACACATGAAAAATCTCATGAAACCTTTTCACTTTACCATATCTTTGGTTTTTGCGACTGTTTTAACGTCACAAGTTGTTGCACAAACCGGCATTCAATGGGAAAAAGACCTTGAAAAGGCAAAAGCCCGTGCAACGGCAGAGAATAAGCCGCTGTTACTACATTTTTACGGCGATTCCTGCCCACCCTGTCAGTTGATGGAACGCGATGTTTTTCCCAAAGCCAAAGTCATTGAAAAAATGAATGCCGACTTTGTTGCTGTAAAAATCGATACTTCGCGCTCGCCTCAACTGATGAGCCAGTATCAGGTGCGTCTGATTCCGACCGATGTTTACCTTTCTCCAACCGGAGAAAAATTGTACGAGCGGGTTGGACTTGGGCAAACCCCGATGGCAGAATTTGTAGAAAAGTTTGTCGCAGAAATGAATTCCATAGCAGCCAGATTTCCCAAACCGCAACCTGTGCAAATTGCCCAGCCGGTGCAAAACACAGGTGTTGCTCTGGCCGAATATCATCAACCGAATATGCCACAACCTGCGAATCAAGATATACCAGCCGGGCTGGCCGGGTATTCGGTTGCCGCTCCTCTCTCGCAAGAAGTGACCTTCCAGCCACAGGTTCAGCCTGCGTCTGGTGATTCCGAAGGTTTTGCCGTATCCGGAGGCAACAACGGCCTTCAGGAAAACACGAATCTGGCGGCACAATTACAGCAACTTCAAACGGCACCGGGAGTCGTTTCGGACAATCCAGCGATTTTCCAGACGGTTCCACCGACCCTGCCGCCGCAACAATTTACACCACAAACAGTGGAAGAACAACAGATTGCGGCAACTCAACCATTCCAGCAGATACCGCCGCAACAGGCGTTCGAACCGCAAGCACAACCGCAATTTCAGGGAACCACCCAGCCATTGAATGTGTTGATGCCACAACCCTCTATACCGGGACAAGATCAACCGGTGCCTCAATATCCCGTCATGACACAAAACCCACTGGCACAGCAAAATGAACCGTTGCCGGCACAATCGAGCCAATCGGCCTTTGTTGCATCCGCAACGTCTGCCATTCCATCTGTCCCCGTCGGATCATTTGAAAACGGAATGGTTCGGAAACAGCCAACCACCGGGCTTGGCGCGGGCAATTCGCTCGGAGTTGTCACAGCGGCCAGTGACAAGCCGGTCACGGTACAACCGGCAACCATTGCATTCGACGGATATTGCCCTGTCTCACTGGCACAAACCGCGAAATGGATCAAAGGCAACGCGGAAATCACGACCGAATATGACGGTGTGGTTTTTCGGTTTGCTTCCGTCGAGGCACAAAAGACATTCGCCGTCAATCCCGGTTTGTATGCACCCGTTTTGCGCGGCAATGATGTGGTCGAACTGCTGACCAGTCGCCGTGAAATGGCCGGCCAACGGAAGTTCGGTGCCTGGTATCACGGGCATGTTTTCCTGTTTGCCAATGCGGATAATTATGAAAAATTCCAAAACAACCCGGAGTTATATGCATTTCAGGCTCAACAAGTTGCCAATACTACGGCCAATACACTGGCGGCAGTGCAAAGATCAGCCAACTGATGTGATGTGAAAGCCTCAATTTTGATATCGGCAAAAGAACAGTGCAAAATGCAACAGCAAGAGTTTGACGGCAATGCGATGGGACGTTTGATTGCTAGTCAGTGATCTGTTGTCACTCCAACGGCCACAAATCCATTTTCCTTGGGTAACATCCATCATGTCAGAAATCATTCGGGAATTTCGCGTTGACAAACTGCAAGTCAAAGCGTATTCGACGCGCGAACTCATGGGACATGCTGCCGGGCGAGTAGCGGCGGAAGCGATTACAAAGGCCATTGCACGGCAGGGGGCGGCGCGGGTTGTTTTCGCGGCGGCACCGTCGCAAAATGAAACGCTTGCCACGTTGACGTCCGACACGTCTGTGGACTGGTCGAAGGTGACCGCGTTTCACATGGACGAATATATCGGCTTGCCCGAAGATGCCCCGCAACGATTCTCACGCTATCTGAAAGAACGGGTTTTCAGCCGTGTGCCGTTGGCCGCCGTGCATCTGCTCGGATTGCAGCCGCCGGAACGGGAGTGCGGTTATTACGCAAATCTGTTGGCTGAAAAGCCGATTGACGTTGTTTGCCTTGGTATCGGCGAGAACGGACATATTGCCTTCAATGACCCGCCGGTTGCCGATTTCAACGACCCGCAACTGGTGAAAATCGTCACGCTCGACGTACCCTGCCGTCAGCAACAGGTCAACGACGGTTGCTTCCCGGACATCGGGGCAGTGCCGGAAACGGCGGTGACGCTGACGATCCCCGCCCTGATGCGCGGCGCAACACTCATTTGCACTGTGCCTGGCACGACCAAACGCAATGCGGTCCGTGCAACTCTTTATGAGGAATTCTCGACACGTTGCCCCGCAACGATCCTGAGAACACACGATGATTGTACGCTCTTTCTTGACGCGGATTCTTACCCGGACAGGTAACTCCAGGCAAGAGCAATTTGCCAAAAATGCTTGAAGTACGACCTTCCCTCTTAAGGTTGCGAGGGTGCGAGGGTTGGAACCGGAGCCACTTCGGTTTCGGTTTCTTCGACACCGTCGTCGGTCGGAATATAGGATTCGCAACTTGTCCTGACAGCACTGCAAGGATCGGCGCAGGGATCGTAGCAACTTATCTGGCATGGATCGCAGGGAATACAGCACGGCTTGCAGGGTACACAGCAGGGTTGACACGGGACACAGCATGGCTCAAACCATGCGGGGAACCAGGGGTATCGCGGTTTTTCCGGACGTTCCGGAAGCGGGGTTTTCTTGACGATTGTGGGATAAAAAATCCTGGTGGTGTTGACGTTTTTTTGATCCGGTGAATTTGTGTTCCTGCAAAACGCCAGGAAATCAAAGATGTTGTCATCTCCGGCCTTGTAATCGGCATAAGTATATCCATAATACTCGATCAGGTTTTCCCAAAAGACGCCGTCACCGGGATAATCCGCAAGATTATACCGGAATTGGGTTGGGGCATCTTCGTCGAAGACATACTCGCCTGGTCTCAAACTCTTATCGATGATGCCGGTTCCAATTTGCGCACCATTGTCCAGGCGAATGGCATCAGTCACTCCATCCCGCATCATGCGGAAACCGAAAATTCCAACCATGTTATCGATATCGTTGCGTATCGGGTTAGAATACCCCTTCCCGATTCTTGAATTGCTGTCCACAGAAAGAAAGCCTTCCTCCGGTCCGCGAAAATAGCTCTTCAGCTTTTCGTAGTACCTGAGCATTTCCGGGTCAAAGGCATGGCGTAAGGAGTCGGGGTCGAGTTCCTTATATCGGTTGAAGCCGTACCCGACGAGAACTACCCCGAGATAATAGTGTCTTGCCGGTGAGTAGCGGCTGTTATTCTCGTGCCCGATGACGGAAACGGCTCCGTTTCCTCCGGTCAGGATCATGTTGGCTCCGGATAAAGCGATAATATTGGCTTCCAAGAGACTAAACATTACTGTTTTGTAGGATTCGGGATCAAATACAGCGGCCTCACCCATGATATTGCTTCCGATCTGAGCAATCGAGTGCCAGGTTCCCCCGTTGGCCGGTTGGCGGTTGCCTGTGGCGGTCAGTATCGTGTGGCGGCCGGCGGTCGTGCTGTAAACATCGGCGCAGTAAATTCCGGGTTGAGTTTCCGTGGCATGCTGGTCAAACTCGTCCCCGACATGGCCGACGCCGCTCGTACCGCCTCGATCGGCGGTGATGAGAACATCACGCCCGGCCTTCAGGCCGATGTTGCCGCGCACTTCATTGACTCGAACCGTCCCGGCATTGGAATCCCAAAGATACACGAAACTGCGAACATTATGGCCGACACGCGCGATACTTGTCCCTTCACTGGTGATGACGGTGTCACGCCCGACGGTGACATTGGTATTGCCGGAAAGTTGATGCGGCCTGGAAAGCAGCTTCCCCGGTGAAAGCTCACTGTAAGCTGTGATATCGGCACCGACTTCACTGCCAGCGAGATAGGCATGTCCGATGTGCGCCGCAGGAACAAAGCCCGTATCACTGAGTTTCGCATCATACGACGCAAAAATGATCAGGTCGTTTTTCACATCGACATTGATGTCACCCGTCGGCACAAAGAGATCAGCCAATCGCTTCATGTCGTCCGACCCCGTCGAGAAATCAGTAAACCCTGAAAAGAGCGCGTCCGGATTTGGGCTTTTGAATAAATAAGGGAGATTGACAATCCGGTCGTCGTCATGACGGAAATGGTATCCCACCTGGGCATAGCCACCGTTGGCGGAGTACAGTTCGAGGTTCCCGACGGTCGTTCTCACGTTGGTCATTCCGTGATTCGAGCCGACGGAAATGTAAGCGTTGGGTTTGTCAGCGTTCAACGTGATGCTCTTGCCGGTGACATTGACATCGCCCGAACCATAAGCGTTGACCATTGTGGAAAGATGTTCCGAGTCGGCGTCCGGACTGATTCCGAAATTCACCTGGCCGTTGGTTGCTTCAATGTTAATGTCGGCGTCGGTTGTGGCAATGACGGACGAGTGGATATTCGTCACGTCGATGCCGGTGATCGTAATGCCGTTGCCTGACGATTGATCTCCCAGAGCCGCAATGGTTGCGTTCTCGATGTCGATGGTTTTCCCGGCGACATGGACGGTTCCCGCCTTGCCGTCGGGGGATTGATTCGCGAGCAGTTTGCCCTTGAGCAAAACACGCCCGGCAGTGGTGATTTCAATGGCATTGGCGCGGATCGTGCCGGTGTTATTGATGGCCAGTGCATAGACGTTGCCGTTGACATCGGCGAGTGAACTGTTTAAACCGTTTACCGTAATCAACGGGTGTCCCGGTGTGTTATGGACGATTGCGCCGGTTCCGGCATACAATGTGATGTTACCATTCGGAGCCTGTAATTCCCCGTTATTCACCACGTGGGAGCCCATCAAAACGAGGCTGCCACCCGGCTCCTGAACAATAATCGTTCCATGATTGATGACGGCTTTGCCTTGACCCTGGGTAAAAATCAATTCGTCGGTATCGTTGCCGATATAGCTTTGCAAATTGCTGGTATTAAGATCAAAAGTCGTCCCCACAAACCCTTTGGTATTAATAACGCCACCCTGACCGATTGTCAACCCGTTCGGATTGATGACATAGACATTGCCGTTCGAGAAGAGATTTCCGTCGATTCGAGTGTCTTGTCCTCCGGTAATATGGTTCAGAACGACGCCGTTGCCACTGTTGAATTGAAAGCTGCCCGTTTGATCCGGTCCGATATTGAAACTGTTCCAGTTGATGTAACTGCGGTCACCGTTGATGCCAATGGTCGTCGTGCTTCCGTTCTGATCCACTGCAATGCCGCCGTTGTTACTGATGGCACCATTGATATAGCCGAGGTTGGTTGGTTGCTGGGCCAAAAGCGGCAGGCCGCAAATGGAGGAAATGGCGAGCAGGGTTCCGCCTAAGAGGGCGTTTTTCAAAACACGATGAGCGTCGTTCGTTTTCATGATGGTCGATCTTTGCTAGAAAAGTTTTTGAGCCAAAAAAGGAAGGTGCAAGCGAAAAGTTTTTGCGACAGTGATTTTGCTTTCTTGCGAAATGCAGAATCCATGCAATCGAGAAAAGACAGGAAATGTATTTCTTAAATCAAAGTTCCAAAAGTGAAAATTATTTTTTCAATATTGTTCTAAAATCAGTTACTCGCGGTATGAAAATAAGACGCGTCAATGCATAGATTTAAGGGCATAGCATTTAATAAACCAAAGGCTGTCAAAAAAATAACTTGTTTTATAACAACTATTTATAAAAATCAAAAAATGACGTCTGTTGCAGGAAGTCATCATACGAGGTTTATCATGTCTAACATGCCGACGAAAAATACGAGGTTTTGGGGGAAATCAATCTAACATGAAAATTATTTTATGCAGGTTTTTTTTAAAATGCAACCTTTTTTCTGGAAATCATGTTGTTTTGCTATTAAAATCGGATTTAGCAATGTCGTTGCAAAGTCTTCAAAGTCGGTAAGGTATTCGGGTATTTCGCGAATCAGACTGATATGAATCAAAACACACAATTCGATTTTCTGTCTCATAGATTACGCAAGTTTGTAAGAGAAGAGGTGACGCTGTGACAAATTCCGATGATACCAAGTTGGACGATTTTCAAAATCCCGATGAGGAACAGGATCGCGATCAACTGGAACTTGACATTTTACGTGAAGATACAGTCAATATCGACGAAGCGGACGACGCATCGGTTGATCCGGATATGTTTTTTGAGGAGTTGGCGGTGAATCTGGGTTTGCCGGATGAATCGCTGATGGGTGAAAATACGGCCACGTATGCCGATGAACTCGACATGTTTGACGACTTGGAGAGTCAGGATGCAGGGGAAATCTTCGGTGCAGGTCAAGTTCCAGACGACGCTCAAGAAGAAATTAATGTGTTCGACGAAGTCAGCGAGGCCTCGTTTGACGATTCGGTGTTGGAATCCCCGACTTTTGACAATCCGACGGACGATTCCGCAAGTGACAGTGTTTCGCCGATTCTGAATGCTGTCGATGAGGATGAACAGTCGGTTGTTGCAGAGGAGTTGCTTGCTTCTGACTTGCCGTTGCCTTTGGAAGAAGTGCCGGTTGTTGTGGAAAAAATAGCGAAAAAGGGCAAAAAAGAAAAACCTCCGAAAAAGGAAAAAGTCCCGAAAGTCAAAAAAGAGAAACCACCCAAGAAGGAAAAAGCCCCCAAGGTCAAAAAGGAAAAAAAACCGAAAGAACCTCGCGAAAAACGCCCGTGGAACATCGCTGAAATTGACGTCGCTTTGGCTGTTGCCGCGATTTCGTTGGTGATCGGCTGCCTGTTTATGCTGGCCAATCTGGCGTCCAACCTCAGCTGACGCAAAGGGAAGACGCAACGCCAGGAAAAAAGAACGCTCCGACCATAGCCGGAGCGTTCTTTTTTAGTACCGGACCCCGGACTTGAACCGGGACGCCCTTGCGGGCAGTGGATTTTGAATCCACCGTGTCTGCCATTCCACCAGTCCGGCAAAAGCCAAGGATCAAATTTGAATTATTGATAGTCATATTACCACAGGACTTTCTATTTTGCAACGGGGAATCCGAAATTTTCTTGAAAATTTTATGAATACGGTGCAAAAGAAATCCCGTTTCTACTACGCCCATTTGTGCATTCAGGGCAATTGCCAAAGGCACGGAATCTTTGACGGACGGGAGGAATAGCACCCGCTGGGGTAAGTCGTTCAAACTTGTACTTACGAAATAACAAATCGTGTTACACTTGACATAACCTTGAAATTTGATACTGTAATAACATGCTGTAACCTTCTTAATAACATGCTGTAACCTTCTTCCCACTTACTTTTTCTCTCTTTTTTACTTTTCATGGGTATTTTCGATAAAATCAAACAGGGGCTGGCCAAGACGGTAAGGCTACTCAATACGGATATTCGCGATCTCTTCAAATCGGGGGGGCAACTTGTTGACGAGCAGTTTCTCGACAAGTTGTTCGAGATGCTCATCAAAACCGACATGGGCGTCACATCCGCGCAGGACACCGTTGACGAAGTTCGTGTACAATATCGTGGTCGCGTCGTACAAATGGCCGATGTACTTGAAGTCATCAAGGTCAAGCTCAAGTTGCTCATGGCCCAGCCGGAAGAGCCGATCCGGTTTGTCACGTCCGGTCCGACGGTCGTCATGGTTTGCGGCGTCAATGGTTGCGGCAAAACAACATCCATTGCCAAACTGACCTCAACGTTTCTTGCCGATGGGAAAAGGGTCGTGCTCGGTGCCGCCGATACGTTCCGCGCGGCGGCCACGGAGCAACTCACCATCTGGGCACAACGACTCGGTGCCGAAATCGTTGTCGGACCCGCCGGGAGCGATCCGGCCAGCGTCGCACACCAGGCGGTTGCAAAGGCCATTGAGACACGTGCCGACGTCTGCATCATCGACACCGCAGGTCGCTTGCAAACGCAACAGAATCTCATGCGCGAACTCGAAAAAATTCATCGCGTCATTGGCAAGCAGGTTCCCGACGCCCCGCACGAGGTTATTCTCGTTCTCGACGCAACGACGGGGCAGAACGGCATTTCCCAAGCCAAACATTTCACCGAAATCGTCAAATGCACGGGCATCATTCTCACGAAACTTGACGGCACGGCCAAGGGCGGCGTGGTTGTGGCGATACGCCGCCTGATTGATTTGCCCGTCAAGTACATCGGCGTGGGCGAATCCGCGGACGATCTGGTTGTCTTCGAGCCTGCCCCGTTCGTCGATGCCATGTTCGAACAGTAAACCTCATTCGGTGAATGGCTGCCGGGAGCACAACGAAGTGAAGCGACCGGATCATCTCGCATTCTGACAAGATCAAGGTGGGTGGCCAATATCCGAGCGGTCACATATCAAGTCACTGCGCTATCTCTCGTTCCTGGCCCGTCGGCATCCGGACAATTCGCTTGCTTTTTCTTCAAAATCAGCTAAAATCAGAGTAGAGGAGTCATAGTCATGTCGCGCTACATCAATCCTTACACCGATTTTGGTTTCAAGAAATTGTTCGGCGAAGAGGCGAACAAGGATTTGCTCATCGACTTTTTGAATACACTGCTTCCGGAAAAGCACCTGATCAAAGACCTTTCGTTTCGTAACCCGGATCACCTTGGAGCAACACCGACGGAACGTCGCGCGGTGTTTGACGTTTTCTGCGAAGCAAACAGCGGTGAAAAATTCATCGTCGAAATGCAGAAAGAGGACCAGGAATTTTTCAAAGATCGCTCGCT
>Ga0099364_10012706_pt1 | contig 11334 bp, 11 predicted proteins | sample TergutTh196P3_FD_73070 | JGI IMG/M metagenome (GOLD analysis project Ga0099364, IMG submission 73070) | Microcerotermes parvus P3 segment gut microbial communities from Pointe-Noire, Republic of the Congo - Th196 P3 | ecosystem: Host-associated > Arthropoda: Insects > Digestive system > Gut ...
TTCATCCTTTGATAACGGCCAATGGGCTGAGTTCGACTTTTATCTTCACCAGGTCGCTTTGGAGCGCCATGACCTGTGCAATGTCTTTGTAGGCAGATGAGGCTTCTTCCAGGTCTGATTTTCTGCGGATGGAATGGACGATACCGAGGTCGTCGAGTTTGCGCTTTTCTTCGTCGAGGTCGAGGTCGCGGATGGCGGCTTTGCGGCTCATCACACGTCCCGCTCCGTGCGAACAACTCATCAAACTTTCGGGATTGCCCAGCCCTTCTACAATATACGATTTCGTTCCCTGCGAGCCGGGAATAATACCTGTTTCACCCGCCTTTGCCGAAGTGGCGCCTTTGCGGTGAACGATTACTTTCGTATCGAAATGCGTTTCCCAGGCAGCGTAATTGTGGGCGATGTTGATGATTGGCTCGTAGACTACGTTGCCGAGCGTTGCCGTCACAACCTGCTGGATACGTTCCATCATCAGTTTGCGGTTGGCCAAAGCAAATTCAGTGCAGTATCGCATTTCGCGGTAATAAGCATGCGCTTCGTCGGTCTCGAAGGGCAGAAAAGCCAAATCTGCTTTAGCGTCCACCGATGAGTAATAAAGAGCGTTGAGTTTCTTCGCTTTTTTATTGTAGTATTCTGCAACCTGCAATCCGAAATTGCGACTGCCCGAATGTACCATAATCCAAAGGAAACCATCGCCGGAGCGTTGCAATTCGATAAAATGATTGCCGCCGCCGAGTGTTCCAAGTTGTTTCAGCGCCGCAAGATATTCGCGTTTCACCACAACCATTTCGTCGAGCGGATAACCTTGCGGCATAAGCGACTCGTCCTGCCGTTCCTTGTGATGGTTGAATCCGAGCGGAATAAGCGCCCTGACGCCTGCCATGATTTCCGTCAGTTGTGTACGCTCCAGACTGTCGGCCTCGATATTCGTTGCTACGGCGCACATTCCGCAACCGATATCAACACCTACGGCATTGGGGACGATTACATTATTTGCAGCCATCACTCCGCCTATCGGCATTCCGTATCCCTGATGCGTATCGGGCATCAGACAGATATGACTGAAGGCAAACGGCAGATTTGCAAGGTTGAGCGCCTGTTTGATAGCGCCTTCCTCCGGATCGTCGAGCCACAACCTGATAGGAATCCTTTCGGTAGAAATTACTTTTTGCATGGTGTTAAGTTTTCTTATAAGAGATATTTACTGCAAAGATAGTATATGTTTTTCAGTTGCGCAAGGAGGAACAATCATCCTCATTTCCCGAACATCTGATCCAGCCATACATCGAGACAGGCAGTACGCACGGCTACATCGAGGATGGTGAAACGGCGACGAATATGCTGCGCCCGCAGGAAACTGTCGCGAAGACGGGCCTGACTGATTCCGATATCTTCCGGTTCAACAGGCGCACCGACCAATTGCAGGCGCCGTTTCACTTCAACCGAAGGCAATAGTTGACGGGGAAGACGTTTCCTGATGACCGGCCATCTTTTTTTTAATTTTTCCAACTGTTGAGCCAGTTCTGCTTTTGTGATATATTTGGCGCGCAGTTCGGTCAATACCGTTTCGAGGAAATCCGTGTCTGCGAACATCTCTTTGGCGCATGCTTCCTGTTGTTCCCATTCCGGCCATTGCAAACAACAATCATCGATATGAAGCTGTTCGAAAGGATGGCGCAACAGTTGTTCGTACAATGCCGAAATATACAGCGTGGCTATTCCTACCTTAAAACCGTGCGAAGGCGTTTTTCCGTTGTGCGTATGATGTTCCATGTCCCATAGATGGCTGAACTGATGCTCGGCGCCCGAAGCCGGACGACTTGTTCTTGACCATTGCATCGCAAAACCGCCTAACATTAAACCTTCTATCAACGGCGTGATTGCCTCGACAGCCCCTTCACGCACGCCACAGGGATATGCCAATGCCTCATGCAGTCCATCCTGTACGATCGACCAGGCTGTTGGCTCGATGGCTTCTACGCCCAGTTCGTCTGCCAATATCCAATCTGCACCGGCAGGGATTTTTGCAAACAGGTCGGCATAGCCCGAAGCGGTCAGTTCGGGTGGCGCATGGCGGATAATTTCGATGTCGGCCAGCACGGCTTGTGGCGCAGGGCAGGTAAATGTTTGTTTATTGCTCCGGTAGACAACCGATGCGCCATAAGCGGTATATCCATCCATTGAGGCGGCTGTGGCAATACAGAAGTATTGTCGTTGCATGCGGTAGGCGGCAAGTTTGGTTAAATCGTTGATGGTGCCCGAACCTACTGCAACAGGAATCGCATCGGTTTGCGACAAAATGTTTTCTAATTGTTCAATGTGTTTATATTCGGCAAACAAATCCGGTTCGGTAAACACAAATGGTTCTTCCTGCAATATACCAGCGCTCCGGAGACACTCCGACGCTGCCTTTCCGGCTACTTTATATGTATTTCTGTCAGCTATAATGATGGCTTTTTTCTCCGGAAACTGTTCTGCAAACAATACCGGAAACCGATTCAGGATATTGATACCCATTTGTAACGCACATGTTTCGCGTGCCGATTGTAATGCAAATTCTACTTTCCTCATCTTCTTTCATTCTTTACAACACATTTTAAAAAAACATTTTCGCAACTTTTCTTGCAAATAAAGAAATAAAACGAAACATAATCAATATATTTACACAAAAAAATGAACTTTTATATAGTTAGAGCGTGATGAGAGATTTTGCGGCTATCGATTTTGAGACGGCGAATGAACAACTAAGCAGTGTGTGTAGCATGGGGGTGGTCGTCGTAAGAAATGGAGAAATGGCTGATTCATTTTACAGTTTGATTCAGCCGGAGCCTAATTATTACAGGTACTGGAATACGCAGACACATGGTTTGACGGCACAGGATACGGATTCGGCTCCTGTGTTCCCCAAAGTTTGGGAACAGGTTGAAAGACAGATTGAAGGACTGCCGTTGGTCGCCCATAACAGCCGTTTTGACGAAAACTGCCTGAAAGCCGTATTCCGCACCTATTGTATGGATTATCCGGATTATGTGTTTTATTGTACGTGTCAGGCATCCCGCAAGTTTTTTCCGGCATTACCGAACCATCAACTGCAAACGGTTGCCGCTGCATGCGGCTATGATCTGACAAACCATCATCATGCTTTAGCCGATGCCATGGCTTGTGCTGAAATTGCCCGAATTGTATTCATTATTTAAAGTAATATATAGTATGAGTTATCAAATTCGTTCTGCCGCAGAAACAGATTTTCCTGCTATTTTAGACATTATTAAAGCATTGGCGCTTTTCGAAAAAGCGCCTGAAAAAGTGACGAATACCGTTGAACAGATGAAAGAAGAGAAAGCGTATTTTAACTGCCTGGTCGCCGTGAACGAAGAAGGAACGATACTTGCTATTTGCCTCTACTTTTTTGCCTATTATACGTGGGTCGGCAAATCGCTCTATCTCGATGATTTGTATGTTTTAGAACCCTACCGGAGGCAGGGAATCGCTTTAGCCCTTCTCAACAAACTGTTTGAAGTGGCTCGCAATGAGAAGTGTAACCGAGTGCGCTGGCAAGTCCTGAATTGGAATAAAAGTGCGATTCAACTCTACAAAAAATGCGGTGCAACCATCGATGATGAGTGGCTAAACTGTGATTTCGACCGAAAAGGTATTTGGGATTTTCATGTATAGGGCATTTCTAAAAACGCTGCTTATTACACACCGTCATTGCGTCCTGAACTTGTTTTAGGAACTACCTTAATCTCCTGCACACAAAGGATATCCTGAAACAATTAGTTTACAGAAGCGCCTATTTATTTTTCCATTTTCCGGGGGAGGTTGACAAAGTAAAGACGCTGAGTCGCTCTGGTGACTGCCGTATAAAGCCATCGGTAGAAATTTTCGCCCAACATTTCCTGGGTAACATAACCGATATCGAGGAACACATTTTTCCATTGCCCGCCCTGCGCTTTATGACAGGTGACGGCATACGCATATTTTATCTGTACGGCATTATAAAAAGGATCCGCTTTTATTTTCTTTATTTTGCCTGCTTTGGTCGGTTCGTCGGCGTAATCTTCCAGGATTTGAAAAAACAATTTATCATTTTGTTCTTTGGATAAGGCGGGTGATTCGTCCTGCAGTGTATTAAGCAACACACGAATCTCCAATTCCAGATCGTAATCCCGAAAACGAACCAACAAGTCACAAAAGCGAAACCCATATATATTATATGTACGACGTACGCGCGCGACCTCCATCATCTCCCCGTTCGCAATAAAATCCAGTTTCTGAAGTTGCTCCGTCAGGAAATAATTATTTTTCACCACCATCAGCCGGTCGCCCGACGATATTTCCTCTTCACGGAAAAGGAGGCGGTTCCGGACTCCGTTATTATATTGTATCGCCTGTTTGTTCGAACGGCATATAATAATCGTCTCGTCTATTCCATCCCGACTGTAAGCAGCCGACATTGTTTCAATAAAATCTTCCCCTGTTATTTTTTCCACATCAGCGAAACGGTTGAGATGAATGGCAGGAAATAGATTACACTGCGATTTCCGGAGGCTCTCACGGATAAGTGTGGCATTGAACAAGATCCCTGATTCTTTGTCCTGCCTGACTACTTCTGTAAGACTGATTTCCCGGATATAACACGAATAACGCTGAAGATAGTTGACACTCAGAGCCGGACTTTCAGGTTCCGAGACAGGTGGTAGCTGGGCAGAGTCGCCCAGCAGGATTAACTTGCAACAGGAACCGGAAAACACATATTCCATCAAATCATTCAAAAGATAACCGCTTCCAAATGAATAACTTCCTGCTGAAATGTTCGAGATCATCGACGATTCATCGACGATAAAGAGCGTATGTGTATGCAGGTTGTCGGATAGCACAAAACCGGCAAATTCGTTGGAAAATTCTTTTTGCCGGTATATTTTTTTATGGACAGTGAACGCTTTTTGACCTGCATATCCAGAAAAAACCTTCGCAGCCCTTCCGGTCGGAGCCATTAAGATGGTTTTTTGCTGCAAACAGTTCAGCGCTTTGACCAAGGCGCCCAATAAAGATGTTTTGCCCGTTCCTGCATATCCTTTCAACAACAGGATTTTTTCTTCACCGGAAAGGATAAAATCGGAGATTTCAGCAAGCGCCGCGTATTGTTCTCCGGTCGTTTTATAGGGGAAAAAATGCAATATTTGGCTAAGAATACGATTTTTTATCATTTTTTATAATTATTTTCACGATAAAGTTACTACTTTAAATAATCTTTTCTATATTTGCGGCAAAGAAATTAATTAATAAATGAAATAAGATATGAAAATTGTAGTAAACATTTTGTTAGTTGGAATCATTGTTTTCCTCACTTTCATGTGCTTCCGTAGCATTAGGGGGCCTATGGAGTTTGAAAAAGAACAAAAATATCGTGAGGAAGCGATTAAAACTCGGCTGATGGATATCCGTAAAGCGCAGATTGAGTACAAAAACATGTACGGATTCCATGCAGGTTCTTTTGAGGACCTAATTAAATTTTTGAATGAAGACAGATTGCCGTTTGTATCGAGGGAAGGTTCCTTGACGGATGAGCAATTAGCAAAAAGAATGACTGAACAGGATGCCATTAAATTAGGATTGATCAGGCGGGATACCACCTGGGTTTTGGCAAAAGACACATTGTTTGGATCCGGATTTGATGTAGCAGCCTTAGAATTTGTTCCGGTTGAAGGAGTAAATGCGAAGTTTACGATGGATACTGCTACCATTGCGTCAGCGTCAGGTTATACGGTGAAAGTTTTTGAAAGCGGTGTGTTATACGACACTTATTTAGGCGACTTGGACCGTCAGGAGTTAATTAACCTGAAAGACAGAATGAGTAAAATGAAACGTTTCTTAGGCTTACGTGTAGGCTCTGTTTCGGAAATTAACAATAATGCAGGAAACTGGGAATAAGGTTTAAAATGTCGTGAATCTTTATATTCCTGACACACTAACAGCCGGTAATTCAGAAAAATATACAGTGTCCATCCGGTTATGGCCGGGTGGACTTTCTTTTGCCGGATGGATTTCTTCGGAAAAGGACAGTTTCTTTTATGTCAAAACAGAAACAGACCGAAAAAAACGCTATGATTTTTTAATCAAAGACCTGTTTTTTGCCCACCCGTTCTTTTCATATGTTTACAAGCAGATTTATGTGGTTTCTGTGAATCGCCAATACACTTTAGTCCCGGCAACTATTTTCGAGGAAAAGCAAAAAGAGCAGTTGATGTCATTTGTCTTTTCTGCTCCCGACGAAAAAGTACTTCACGAACCATTAGAGGAATTTGAAAGTATCTTACTGTATAGCATTCAGCCGCAGGTGTATGAATTTTTAGCCCGCTCGCTGCTTCGTCCAACGTTCACCCATGCCATCACTCCGGCGTTGAATCAATGGAAAAAGCATAACTTAACCGGTTTTCCCAAACAATTGTATGTGGCGTTTCACGAAGATATGATAGATATAGCTTGTTTTGACAAGGGCGCTTTGATGTTTATTAATTCGTTTCATGTCGAAGATGCTGCCGACATCGTCTATTATATCCTTTATATATGGAAACTAACAGGGCTTGATCAACTGAAAGATGAACTTTTCCTCTATACCAATCCACAAAAATATCCAACCCTGAAAGAAACATTACAAACCTATCTGTCACACATCGAATTCTTTCAACCCCAGTGTCCTGATACAGGAATGGAAGTTCCTCCGGATATTACGGCTTTGTTCCAATGCGGATTATAAGTGGGAAATACGGTCATCGCAGGTTTCAGGTACCGGTTTCGTTCAGTGCACGTCCGACTACAGATTTTGCCAAAGAAAATCTGTTTAACGTATTGGAAAATCTGGTTGATTGGGAAGCATCGGATGCATTGGATTTATTTGCCGGAACAGGAAGCATCGCTTTCGAAATGCTTTCACGAGGCTGCCGGAGTGTAACAGCCATAGAACTGAATTACAAACACGTCTCATTTATTGAGAAAGTAGCGAAAGAACTTCATTCTGAAGAACTGACTTTAATCCGGGGTGATGTGTTGCGTTATTTGTCTTCGGGCGCAAAATCATCTTTTGATCTGGTTTTTGCCGACCCGCCATACAATTTACCGGAATTGCCGGAATTGCCGAATCTTGTTTTGAACGGTCATTTGCTCCGTAAAGGAGGGATTTTTGTGTTGGAACATTCCAAAAACAACAATTTCACCTCGTTTCCGTATTTTATCAGGCAGCGAGTCTATGGCTCAGTTAATTTCAGTTTCTTTCGCAAGCAAAACGCATCAAAATGTCATTAATTGAAATTTAGCATTCTGGATGGCTTCGTTCCTGTCAATGACGATGTGTGCCGCCGTCATCGAGGAACGAAGCCATCCAAACAAAGCAGAGTATCGTGATTTTTCGTCAAAGAAGCGGCGAAAAAAGACGCATAAACGATTCAGCCAGACGTTTTGGGATCGGGCGTTTAAGCCATCTTGCCGGCGTCAATCGTTCGCAATGACTCATATCCTCCAAAAAGACTTTCTTCATTTGTTTGGCAAACGACTGTTGATAAACGAAAGCATTGATTTCGAAATTATGTTCGAAACTGCGAAAGTCAAAATTGGCAGAACCGATACTGGTCAGTTCATCGTCCATCACCAAAAGTTTGGCATGTAAAAAACCGGACGTATAAAAGTAAACTTTCACACCTGCCTTCACCATATCATCTAAAAAAGAATGGGAAGCCATATTTGCCGTACGGGTATCGGAACGTTGGGGCAGCATAAGACGCACATCCACACCTCCCAGGGCAACTGTTTGTAAGGCTTGATTGAGTCCGTCGGTCGGAAGAAAATAGGGGGTTTGGATATAAATGTATTTTTTTGCATTGGCAATACTGAATGTGACGGCTTGCAGGTAAGCGCGCCATTGCCCGACCGGTCCGCTTGTTACAATTTGCATGATATTGTCGCCGAAGATTTTTTCTTCCGGATAATAGGCTTTCCCCTTGATTAATTGTTTGCTTGCTACATACCAGTCAATCAAAAAAGCAGATTGCATGCCGTGCACCCCCTTGCCCGCCACTTTGAAATGTGAATCCCGCCATAAACCCCAGGAAGTCCCTGTGACATACCGGTCAGCAATATTCATTCCACCCATAAAACCTACAGTACCGTCTATTACTACTACTTTCCGGTGATTACGATAGTTCACCTTACTCGAAAAAACAGGAAAAGCGACTTTCAGGAAAGCATACACTTCGATCCCTGCTTGTTGCATTTCCAGAAAAAATCGCTCTTTCACAGTCCAGCTTCCTACGTCATCGTACAGAATACGTACTTCTACCCCTTCTTTCGTTTTGGTGATTAATGACTCTTTTACTTTTCTGCCGATTTCATCATCCGCAAAAATATAATACTGCATATGGATATGATGTTTAGCAAGGTTTATTTCTTGTATCAATGCTTCAAATTTCTCCATTCCATTGGTGTAACAAGTAATTTCACTTCCATAAAGCAGCGGATTCTGTTTATTCCTGTTTAATAAATTAACTAACGGCTGATACGAAGAAGGAACAACGCACTTGTCCTGTTTTACCACATCAGACTGTAAAGGTTTCATAATACGTTTATATGTCCTTCTTGATACGATGCGTTGCCGCCTGTTGTCCTGACCAAAAACAAAATAAACGAACAAACCGATCCCCGGAAAAAACAAAAGTACAATCACCCAGGGAATCGTTTTCAAAGGATTTCTGTTTTCCAATAACACGACCAATACCAAACTTACAATGGAAATTGAATAGAGGCCGAGTATCGTTAACCCAATAATGATTTGTATTTGAACATCTGTAAACATATTCTTTTTCTTGAAATTTACACTCCGACATCCTCCTTTTTGATGGACATATGATCAAAGTTAAAGTATGTCTTTAGCATATCTTCCATATTGTAGAAACCATTCTCTTGACCAATGACACTTTTAGCTGCAAACAATGCACCGGCGCCAAATGCTTCTCTGGATATTGATTCATGAATCAACCGTACTGTTTGAAAGGGAAAACCAAATATAATTTCATGCCGACCGATAATGCCGCCTGCTCTGATAGATTTAATGTCTGTCTGCGGCAAAGACAGGGTCTGCGAAATTTTTATAGCTGTACCGGAAATTTCCTGTTTACTTTTAAAATGCTCTTCAATTAATTCAATGTCGGTATAGGGTGCAATAGATTTAAGGATTTTAGCTGCTAACATTAAAAAGTTAATGCCTATAGTAATATTGGGAGACCAAAGAACTCTTGTTTTCTCCGATAACTTTTTCAGGAAAGTAATGGTGGATTCAGGATAAGCAGATATGGCAGAAACAATACTTATTCCCCTCTCGGCAGCGCCCAAACCATACTCCAGTACAGCATCAGCAGCAGAAAAATCAATCATAACATCCACAGGATACTTTTCAAAAAGTTCAGGGTAGGCACATTTATCTTTTGCATAAATTAAGCCCTGAGAATCATCTGTGATTCCAAGAAACTCCGGAACAGAACGATACTGAAGATTCGTTGTTTTTCTCAAAACCCAACAAAGCTCCACTTCTTCACTTTGCAACAGTACCGCTGCAACAGCCTTACCCGTTTTCCCAAAACCTAAAAGCCCGACTCTCATCTTTAACATGCTGTTTTTTTACCTAATTTCTTCTAATTCTTCCAAAAACGAAACTGTGCTTCTCATAAACAATTATGATACTAATATCGGAACAAATATATAATAAATTTTTTGAAAAAGCAAATAAATTCACAATTATTTTTCTTTTCTTTTGAAAATTTCTCCGTTTTTTGTTCGGCGTAAGGCACAAATTTGGAATGCATATAAAAAATCTGTACTTTTGTATTGATTAATAAAAATAGTTGCATAAGGATGAATTCAGGCGCGTTGATTTTAGTTACAAATGACGATGGTGTTGATTCTAAAGGAATCAAGGAGTTAATAAAATGCCTGAAAGGGTTGGGAGAAGTGGTCGTTTTTGCGCCTGATGGTCCCCGTTCGGGTATGTCGGGGGCAATCACTTCGACTCATCCGATCACTTATTCGTTGAAACATAAAGAAAACAATCTTACCATCTACGTTTGTTCAGGCACACCTGTCGATTGCGTGAAATTAGCTTTGAATGAAGTGCTGGATCGCCTGCCCGACTTGTTAATTTCAGGAATTAACCACGGGGGCAATCATGCCGTCAGTATCCATTATTCCGGGACGATGGGAGCAGTGATAGAGGGTTGTATTTTTCACGTACCTTCCATCGGTGTATCGCTGATGAATCATGCACCGGATGCTGATTTTACGGAAGCATGCCGTCTCTCCGTGCTACTTGCCAGAAAAATATTAAAGGATGGACTTCCTCATGGGACTTATCTAAACCTGAATATTCCTGTTGCCATTCCGGTGAAAGGCTTGGCTGTTTGTTGCCAGGCTGACGGGCAATGGGTCAATGAATTTAATCCTCAACAAGGCGCTGACGGGAAAATGGATTATTGGTTGCAGGGCGAGTATATCGACCATGACCCCATCTGTCCGGACAACGATACCTACAGGCTGAACGAAGGATATGCTTCGTTGGTTCCCTGTACGATTGATGTCACAAACCATGCATTTATGGATACGTTAAAACAATGGGATATCACCGACTTAAACGTATGAGATATTTTTTAATTGCAGGAGAAGCCTCCGGAGCTATGCACGCTTCTCAACGAACGGCAGAAATGATGATCCAAAGTCTCTGTTCAAACGAAACAAAATGAATCTGCGTTCATCTAAAAATGAACCATTTTGAGAAAAATAAGTTCCTTTTCTGCAATTAGCTTGAAAAAGCGATGCTGTTTACCGTTTTTTCCTTACTTTTGTCCTTCATATGCAGATAACGATTAAAAAATTACGCAAGCAAATCATGCAACTGCCGGTATACATTCATTTATTATCGGCTATACTTGTCTTTTGTATCATTGTCTTGATCGTTTTCAGGGGACTGAATGTTTTTACCCTCCATAGTCAAACGATTACTGTTCCCGAAGTAAAAGGATTGCAATTAGAAGAAGCATCTGTTTTCTTAGAGAACAGCGGACTGCGCTTTAACGTCATTGATTCCGTTTATACCAATGAAGTCAAACCCGGAGCCATTGTGGCAATGATACCAACGTTTGGATCGAAAGTAAAAAAGGGACGTATCATTTTTATAACGTTAAATGCTAAAAATGCACAAAGCGCTGCTATCCCGGATGTGAAAGATTATTCATTCAGGGAAGCCTTCGCGCTCATCAGGGCACAGGGATTTACCTCCGTCACACCTAAATA
>Ga0099364_10012707_pt1 | contig 11334 bp, 12 predicted proteins | sample TergutTh196P3_FD_73070 | JGI IMG/M metagenome (GOLD analysis project Ga0099364, IMG submission 73070) | Microcerotermes parvus P3 segment gut microbial communities from Pointe-Noire, Republic of the Congo - Th196 P3 | ecosystem: Host-associated > Arthropoda: Insects > Digestive system > Gut ...
CCCACAATGAGCAGGCAAACGCCACAAGCAGCATAATCACAGCCAAGCATTTCAGCCAGTTTTGCCGCAGAATGTCAATTATCGGTTTATTAGTCCTCAATTCTCAACCTTCCTTTCTCATCTCCCGCCATACTCATCGCTGTTTATGAATGCGCGCTGCTCATCATAAGTCCTGAAGAACTCGTGCGTATCTTCTTTGTTGAGCGCATAGTAAAACTCATTTGTGGAGTCGGGATGAAGCGCCGCATGAATCGATGCCATGCCAGGATTCGCTATCGGGCCAGGCGGCAATCCAGCGTGTGTGTATGTGTTATATAAGCTGTCAAAATCGATATCGAACGCACGATCTGTACCTGCTATGGCGTAGTTTATCGTCGCATCTATTTGTAGAAGCGGATTGCTCCAATTGTCGAGCCTGTTGTAGATAACGGCGGCTATACGAGAACGCTCATCATCGGAACCTGCCTCACGCTCAATCATCGACGCTATTATTGTAATCTCACGTACTGTGTAGCCCATTTCCTCGGCGCGTTCGACCATTTCCTCAGTGAACCTCCTATCAAACTCGCGCAAGAGCCGGTTTAGCACCTGCGTCGGTGTAGATTCGAGGAAGAAGTTATATGTATCTGGGAACAGGAATCCCTCAAGTCTGAGCCTGTCGCCAATTACGGTTTCTTCAAGGAAATCATAATTGAATTCCTGATATCTGGCAGCCTCCCAAAGATCGCTTGCTGGCGTGACTCCATACTCTTCGAGAAGATTGAAGATTTGTGCCAAGGTGTACCCTTCAGGAATAGTAACGGTCGTCTCTTCGCGCACACCGGCCCGCGCGGTCATTCCTTGCACAAGCGCACGGTAGTCGTAACTCCTGTTTAGTACATATGAACCGGGCGAGATTTTCTCTTCGGCATCTGAGAAGTCAGCGTAGATCATAAATAAGAATCTATATTTGATCAGTCCGGCATCAAGCAGCATATCGGCTATATCGTCAATAGTAAAACCGTCAGGAACAGTCACGCTCACCAGCTCGTTCTCTGTTCCAAATCCAAGGACATCAACAGTAGCCATACATATAAGAGACGCAAGCACAAGACTGATGCTAATCACAAATGCGGAGAAAAGAAGCCCGCCTACACAACCTGTCCTTCTCTCGCGCCGAATACGCAAAGGCCTGTCTTCCGGTACGTCCTTATACTCTCCGTCGAAATCAAAGTTGATGCTAATGTCTTCCGATCCCGTATCGAGCTTAGGTTCTTCATTTGAGCGCTTTATCATGTTGTCGTATTGAGATACATCATAAGAACGCTTTTGCCCAGAAATCCTGTCCTGGTCTGGATAAGCAACAGGCTGGCCTTGCCTGCCAGAATGCGTTGCGCGAGGCCCGCGAGGATGCCGGATGGCATGTTCGGGCTTAGGGGCTAAGTATTGCGGCTCCTGTTGAGTGTGCGCAAGCTTCCCATGAGGATCCTGCAGCGATAGCTGCTGCGGTGGACGGCTGCCCGGAAAGCTAGTTCCATGCTGGTCGTTCACCATTGGCAACGACTCAGGCGGTACAATCTGTAAATAATTCTCAACTTCCCTCACATGCGGCGCCTGATGTAAGTAAGCATCCGAACTGCCTATGTTGTTGAGTGCGAAATCTGCATGGGCAGCTTGGGGCATAGTTGGGGTTTTTGGCTCAGTCTGATACTGTTCTGTCGCGGCAGGGTTCTCGACAGAATCAGCATGGGGCTCTAGGTCACTGTTGATTATGTTTTTTAATTCTTCTTTGTCGTAAGGCAACTTTCACACTCCAAGGCTTATTTGACGCTGTGATAAATGAATATGTTCCTCGCTGCGATAAATCCCTCTAGCAGAGTAATTTGCAGATAAATCCCCGAATCGGATGCCGCGATGTATTCATCAGGGAGAGCTGCGATTTCTGCACCTAACTACGCAATGCACTCTTGCTCAAGTCCATAATATGCCTCTTAGAAAATGCCGTTGCTTAAAACTATTGAGCATATCACATCATGCAAATCATTTTCGCTTAACTCGCGCCCATCTTCAACGCAGCGAACAGTATGCCATCCGTAATAACCAGCAGCTTGCCCGGCACAAAGCGCGCATTGGCGCAGGTATTCAATATCTGCCTCGTGGATATCACTGTCCGTACTCGTCTCCGTCTCCCTACGTGAAATGCGAAGCTTGGCAAGTTCTGCCTCAATGTCCATGTAAATAACCAAATCAGGCCGAGGTAAGCCCATTAGTTCAAATTCGTATTCATACAGCCATCTAAAAAAATGTTCGCGTTGCGCCTGTGGCAGTTTAGCTCCTTGATGTATTGCGTTGCTGGTCGTATACCTGTCCGTCAGCACAAGCCCGCCGCTGTTATAATGCACGTTCCAATCCTGCAAAAAAGACGCATATCTGTCAACCGCAAAAAATGACGATGCCGCATAAGCGTTTACCGCGCTTGGATCCTCGCCGAAATCCCCACCCAGATACATTTTTATCAGCGCTGAGGAAGGCTCATCATAACGCGGGAACCTGATTCGCGCAAAATCCTTGCCCTCGCTTAAAAGCCAGTCACATAACAGCTTAAACTGCGTAGATTTCCCGCTTCCATCTATGCCTTCCAAAACGATAAGCTTACCCATGTCATTTTCCTCGTATCCTACTTAGCAAAACGGCCAGTACAAACAAAGGCAGTTTTATCATCCTTTTGATGCGGCTCGGTTGGCAGAAAAGCCTGTAAAACCATTCCATCCCTAGTTTCTGAAAAACAACAGGGGCGCGCTTTACCTTGCCCGCAAAAACGTCTATCGAGCCGCCGAGCCCGGCGCAGAGCGAAGTGTTGAGCTTTTGCAGGTTCTCTAATATCCAAAGCTCCTGCTTTGGCGCGCCCAAGCAAACAATGAGAAAATCTGGATTAGCTTTGTTGATTAGTTCGATTATTGGTTCGTCGTTATCAAAGTAGCCATCTGCCGTACCCGCAATTCTGAGCCCAGGGTAGACTTCTGAAAGTTTCTGCCCAGCCTCTTCGGCGAATGAAGGCTTAGCGCCAAATAGGAAAACGCTCCCCCCAGACTCTGCCATTTTCTCGAATAAGGCTGTCGCAAAGTCGATGCCCGTAACCCTGCCGTTGCGCAGGGGTTTTCCGATAATGCGCGCCCCAAGTATTACCCCAATCCCATCGGGAAGAACAAGCCCCGCGCCGTTGATTGCAGCTCTTAGTTTTTCGTTGCGGCGACACATCCAGACAATTTCAGGGTTAGGTGTAACAACATATGCCTTGTTGCCGTTTTGCATCACATCACATGCACGCTGCACAGCGTTTTCAATCGACACATCATCAAATCCAACACCGAGTACATCAATTCTTGAGCCTTCCATCACCTTGAGCCTTTCATAAACTAGTTTGAAAGTACAAACAGTATAGCAGAAGAAAGGATAATTGTGAAGCAGAAAGTTTCTTACAATCCGATATACTCCGTGTAAACTGATTTAGCGCTATTTCCGTCAACTGCATTTTTTATTATCGCCCTGCCGTCTTTAAAGAGTGTGATTTCGTACTTGCTGTCAGAAAAGCGCAAAAAGTATGGAGAGAACTGAACGTTTCCAGTTTCGGCCAATCTTTCTGCCAGCGCTTCAAAATTGATCAGTTTTGGCCGCGCCGGCACTACCTGGAAAGAGTTGCTGCCACATATGCTGGTCGTATATGAGCCTAGACTTTTACCCAGATATTCGTATCTCTTGTGGACACACACAGGGCAATCATCGTTCTTTTTCAAATCTAATGAACTGAAACTGCAGTTCCATAAATCAACCGCTAAAACACCATTACGGACAGAATCTGAGCCCAAAAGAATCTTAATAGCTTCTGCTGCTTGCACAGATGCCATAGTCGATGTAATCATGTTCAACACGCCAAACGTGCTGCATGACTGGCTTGATAAAGATTCAGATTCGCCCACGTAGCATCTTAGGCAAGGGCTATCGCCTTTGTGAAGTATGTTCATAGTTGTTCCTGCGCTACCCAATGCGCCGCAATAAATCCAAGGAATTTTAAACTTGTCGCAGGCTTCATTAATCAAAAACCTTATTTCAAAGTTATCATTCGCATCCAGAACCAGATCGGCATCGCCGACAACACCCTCGATATTTGATGGATTTACATCGGCAATAACTGGGTCTAGGGTGATTTCCGAGTTGACTTTGCTCAGATGGTTATATGCGGCAATGGCTTTCGGTAAACCCTGCTTGGCGTCTTCTTCGTTGTAGAGGCATTGCCGCTGAAGGTTGGTCAGCTCAACATAATCCCGGTCGACCATCCTTATGTATCCCACACCGGCGCGGCATAGATTGCTTGCTGCCACAGTCCCCAAGGCGCCCATGCCAATGATGGCGACTTTAGACCTCAGCAGCTTCTCCTGCCCCTCTTTGCCGATATGGCTGAAAACCATTTGCCTTGCATAGCGTTCCATTCACTTACCCCTTTTCAAAACCCTTTTGCACAAGCTTCCAGCGCTGACAAACAACGATCTATATCATCTTCCGTATTGAATAAATTGGGGCTAATGCGCAAAGTTCCGCCCCCTTCAAGCGTACCGATGCTCCGGTGCGCATCTGCCGAGCAGTGCAAACCGCCGCGGGCAGCAATGCTGAAAGCGGCATCCAACATCAATGCGGCGTCAGCAGCAGAAGTGTTGTCGATATGGAGTGAAACGATGCTGCCCCTATTTGGGGCTAAACCGGGGCCAATGACCCTTATGCCGCTCATATTGCTTACACCTTCAATCAGGCGGTTCGCCAGCATGGACTCCCAATGCCCGATTTGCTCGATCCCCGTTTCAAGCACAAACCGTACCCCTGCTGCCAAACCAGCCAGCCCCAAAGTGTTTTGCGTCCCGGCCTCGAATTTTTCAGGCATAGCCTCAGGCTGCGTTAGCGATTCGGATTTGCTGCCCGTCCCCCCTTGAATAAGGGTATTCATTTCCAATCCGGGCATTATGTATAATCCGCCTGTCCCCTGAGGCCCAAACAATCCTTTGTGCCCTGGAAAAGCCAGTATGTCAACGCACATATCCCGCACGTCAATAGGCCTGCACCCTGCGGACTGAGCGGCATCAACAAAAAACACTATCCCGCGATCCCTGCAAAACGAACCTATTGACGATATATCGTTTACCGTACTTGTTACATTTGAAACATGGGTGCATAGAACAAGCCTCGTATCAGATCGAACGGCTTTTTCTAAATCTTCTATTTTTATGCCGCAATGCAAATCTGTCGGCAGTTTAGTAACGGAAACACCTAGGTGCTCCATATGCCTAAGAGGGCGGGACACAGAGTTGTGTTCAAGAGAGCTGGTAATAACATGATCCCCCGGCTTGACAATGCCCTTGATCCCAATGTTCAATGCGGCTGTAGCGTTCGCTGTGAATATAATGCTTTCCGGCGATGCGGCGTTAATTAGCCTTGCGCACATTACCCTAGCGTCTTGAACAATCCTACCCGCCGCTAAGGAGAGCCTATGCCCCGAACGCCCAGGGTTGCCACAATCTTCGCGCATCGCTTTCGCAACAGCGTCGTACACGCATTCCGGCTTCGGAAAAGATGTCGCGGCGTTATCTAGATAAGTCAGCTTGCTATCCATTATTTCAATGTCTCCAAAGTAACTACGATTTGAGCTCAGCGGCAACCGATAGTTGGCAAAGCTACGAATTAATTCAAACTAGTCAAATCCTTTATCACCTCTCCCGCGATTATCAAACCTACTACCGAAGGGACAAAAGCGTTGCTGCCTGGTATCTGGCGCCGCTGCGAGCATTTCCTTTCAGTGCCTGCTGGGCATATGCAATTTGTTTTGCATCCTGTCAGCATATCCTCCTTGGGCGCAATGGGCAGTTCCCTAGAATACACAACCTTCAACTTATCAATGCCTCGCCGACGAAGTTCATGCCGCATTACCTTTGCAAGAGGGCATACCGAAGTCGAGTAAATATCTGCAACCTCAAAAGCCGTAGCATCCACCTTGTTTCCCGCGCCCATGGAGCAGATTATTGGCACTCCGCATTCAGCCGCCCTGACCACAAGTTCGATTTTTCCAGAAACCGTATCAATGGCATCGATAACATAGTCATACTGCGATAAATCAACTTGCAGCGAAGACTCAGGCACGTAGAACACTTTATGAGCGCCCACCGTTGCATCCGGTTTAATTTCCTTGATGCGCTCTTTAGCAACATCAACTTTGTACTGCCCAATGTTGCTTCTCAAAGCATGTATCTGACGGTTGATGTTTGTCAGGCAAATCTTGTCATCATCAAACAAATCCATCGTCCCGATTCCACTTCTGGCAAGGGCTTCCACAGCATAACCGCCAACGCCCCCAATGCCAAAAACCGCTATCTTGGCATCGAAAAGCTTTGACATTGCGACTTTGCCAAAAATTAATTCTGTTCTGGAAAACTGATTTAACATCTATTCACCGTTAATTACAATAATAAAACTCACATCTACACAACTACCACGGCATCGGCTTCCAAGTAGTAGAAAATCCCATCGGGGTCCTCATAACGGCTAAATACCCCGGTCACCTCTATCATTGCCGTTTCCTTTGGGTAACCGTCCGGGAAGGCATTGTCTCCGTCCCAGATGAACTCTATGCCGTTAATGCAGCAGGCATCCGCTATTTCGACGGCTATGAAATTGTAGCGCTGTTCCGTCTCTCCTAAATACCCGTAATAATAAGGCCCGCGCATCCTAATCGTCTTCCCCAGATAATCACTTGGGCTGCTCATAATATTGTTCAACTCAGCATGAACAATCGTTGTGCCAAATGCTGACAAATCCAAATCAACGTTCGTGTCCTGCGCCGCATTAGGCCTTGCGTCATCCCCGCAAGCTGCGGCAGACAAAGCAACAAGAATAAGCAGCAAAAGTAATACAGAAGTCTTTTTCATAATAATGGTCATTCCTTTCATCTAAATACTTTCTTTGTAATAACGCCGGTGACGCTGAATAAACCAAAGCAGGCAATATACGCAGCGACAATTGTCGCGCTTACAGGAGTCTCAGCAGGTATGGATATCAGAATGCCAAGGGTCATGCATATCAGAGAGACAACCACCGAACATATAGTCACGGACAAGAAGCTCTTGAATACCCGCATAGCTGACAGCGCAGGAAAAATCACAAGAGCGGAAATCAACATCGTGCCAACCATCTCTACCGCCACTACAATGACTACAGCGATAATAATTGATAAAATGAGGTTGTATGTCCTCGCCTTAGTGCCGGTGCCAGTTGCGAAATCCTCGTCAAATGTCGCTGAGAAAATATTGTGGTAAAACATTAGAAAAACCACAACCACAATAGCCGACAAAACACCTGTCAACAAAATATCAGATTCCTCCAAAATCAGCAGAGACCTTGAACCGAAGAGCGTGGAGCAGACATCGGCGGAAACGTTCTGCGAAGTCGGGAAAACCTGCATGATGAGGTAGCCAATAGCCAAAGAACCGACGGAAATCATCGCGACCGCCGCATCGCCCTTGACTTTTGCGTTCTTCCCCGTCCGCAGCAACAAGACAGCGCTGATAACCGTCACCGGCAGAACGAACAGGAAATTGTTGGAGGAAGTGAAACTCAGCGCCGATGCGATTGCGATAGCGCCAAACGCAACATTTGAAAGCCCCTGCCCGATAAAGGAGAACTGCTTGAGTACCAGCGTCACCCCAAGTAGCGAGGAAGAAAGGGCAATGAACAGGCCAACGATCAACGTAAAGGGAACGAATGAAAACGCAACAAAAGCATAATATATGTCGTTCAACCACTCAGAAATCAATCTAACGCACCTCCCAATGCGGCGTATAAACGCCCTATTTCGCTGTCCAGATACTCATCTCTTGTCCCAAAAAACAGTGCCGACTGCCTCCCCATGTGCAGAATGTGGGAGGCGTATTTCACGGAAGCGTCGATATCATGCGAGATTAAAATGATAGTCGTGCCGCTTTTGTTTAGCGTCGATATCAGTTCATACATATCGGCCGATGCCTTTGGGTCAAGCCCTGCGGCCGGCTCGTCCAGCAACAGGATTTTTCTGGTGGCGCATAAAGCACGCGCCAGAAGCACCCGTTGCTGTTGGCCGCCTGAAAGTTCTCGGTAGCAGCGTTTCGACAATGGCGCGATGCCGAGTTTCTCCATGTTCTCATCTGCCAACCGTTTCTCTAGCCTGTTGTAGAACGGACGCATACCCCTGCGGTTCAGGCATCCGGAACGCACCACTTCCCTTACGGAAGCCGGAAAGTTCTTCTGCACCACAGTCTGCTGCGGCAAGTAGCCGATTTCGTTCTGCTGTAAACCATCGCCTGTAGCCATCTGTCCCGAAATCGGTGACATCAGGTTCAACAGCGTTTTCATCAAAGTGCTTTTGCCGGAGCCGTTCTCTCCGACAATGCACAGATAATCCCCGGCATAGACGGTAAAGGATAAATCAGATATGACCGGATTTCCTTCATACCCCAAAACTAGATTTGTGCAAATCAGTTGCGCCATAAGCCACCTCCTTAGTTTAATGCTCTTCTGAGTACTTCTAGGTTGCTTTCCATTATTGAAAGATACGTCACGCCGCTCTGCGCCTCTGACTCCGTTATCGATTGAAGCCCATCGAGCACCATTATCTCTTGGTTTCCATCATCCGTTTCGCTTATTACCCTGCGGGCAATTGCCTGATCTGAGCATTCCGTCACAAAAACCACGCCTAGGTCAAGCTGGTTTAGCCTGTTTGCAAGCGAAATAATCGTGACAAAGCTGGCCTCCGTTTCTGCTGAACAACCGCTGAACGCCGCATAGTAACTCAAGCCGTAATCATCCACCATATAACGGAAGGGAAACCTGCTGGCAAAAACCATCGTCTTGACACTTGCGGCATCCGCAACCATCTTGTACTCAGCATCCAATGCTGACAGCTGCGCGACGTATACAGCCAGATTGTCCCTGTACGAATCGGCGTTGTCCTGATCCAACTCAGAAAGCAGCTCTGCAAAAGCAGCGCAGACGGTCTGCGCATTGCGCAACGAAAGCCACACATGCTCGTCAGTGACGAGGGCATCCTCTTCATGTTCCTCATCGCATTCCTCATGGTCATGGTCGTAATCGACAAGAATGTCATCGCCGAGCAAATCAATAAGGTTAACAGCAATTATGTCAGGGTTGGCATCAGCAGACTTCAGCACATCAGCCACCCAACCATCAGAGTGGCCGCCGACATATATGAACACGTCGCTGGTTTTTATGCTAATCATATCCGACACTGACGGGCTGTAATTATGCAAATCGATGCCTTTGCCAATAAGGAAGCTTAGGTCGAACCTGTCCATGTTCTCATCCCCGATGATTTGCCGCAGCCAGTCGTAGTGCGGGAATATCGTGGCAATGATGCTGATTTTATCATCCGCTGCCTGCGGCCGCTCAAATCCGGAGCAGCCCGATAGCGCTGCGGCAATCAATGAAAACGAAAGTATAATAAGTAAAAATCTCTTCATTAGCTGATTCTCCATTATTGCTGTATAAACGTGCTTACGCCGCTTATCTCTACCCACAACTCCGGAAGTACCAACAGCCGGTTTCTGTCACTTTCATCATGGTCATCGTCATCGTGGTCATCGTGGTCGTCTTGGTCGTCGTGGTCATCGTGATCGTCATGGTCATCATGGTCATCATGGCCGTGACCATGTTCGTCGTGGTCATCGTGGTCATCGTGGTCGTCCTGCCCGTGGTCATGTCCAAGGAATTCATCTTCGTCGCCTTCGAAAACTAAATGTGCAAATAGAAACGAACCTGACGGAACTCCGCTGCCGCTAAATGTCGGGCTGCCCGGTACAAACGTGATTGATGCAGCGCGAAGGCCGTAGTATCCTAGAATAGTTACATCTCCCAAAAATTCCGCGACTAATGTATTGTCGTCAAACAATGTTATTCTCTGACTGTTCTCCCCTTCAAAAACCAATGGGTATGTCATAGATGCAAGACTCATGCCGTGACCGTGGCCGTCGTCCCAGTCTTCCGGCAACGACAAAACACCATCTACGATACCCCCTACAACAGTCACAGGGGACGGGCTCTTCTCGAACCTGCTCACTCCATCCTCAATCGAGCTCATTCCGTTGTATGTGAACATTACAGCAATCTCGCCGCCGTCTTCCCTTTCGGTATAGTTCCCCGTAATTACCGTGTTATGAAAAAGATTGGCGATAAACGTCCCGTTAGGGAACAGCCTGACATTCACATTGCCGCTTTCAAAAATCCGTATAGGCCCAGTAGGGGCGGACACGGTAGATTCGCTTGAGGCAGCAAGCGCTTCCGAAAGTCGCCCTTCAAGTTCGGATGAAGCTTCATGCGACCGGTCAAGCTGAGCCTGCAGTTGCTCCACTTGCAGGGAGAGTTCCTGTTCAATTGAAGGCTGACTGTTGGCAGGCTGTTCGCTGGGTGTGATTTCGTTTGATGGCTGCGAGCATGAAGCAACAAGAGCCAAAGAAAAAGCCGCAAGCATAACGCATACTAAGATGCGGGTAAAAATAGAATTAGTTTTCATTATAAATCTCCTTATGTTGTTTAGTATGTTTTGAAAGTTAACAGCAACAAGAAACAAGTTGCATTGGGCTGTATCGCCCTGCTAACTCCTAATTCCTAGCACCAGCTAGGCACAACAATATAAGGGAACACAAACAGACCCTAAAAATGGGCAGAATGATCCCTTGCGGAGATTAGATCAGTTTGTTATCTTAACTTTAAGGTTCACAGGGGTTGGCAACGCCGAAAAAGCAAGTTCAGCAACCACAGCTATGGATGCAAGGAACAAACTGATAAACAAGAACGACTGGCTCTTAACGGTCGCGCCAATCTGCCTAAGCAGGCTTCCCGCCTTCAAGACCTGTGTACATGCCACACACCCGTCATCAATAATAACATGATGATGCTCGTGGCAAAAATCGGCATTTGCCACCAGAAACGCTACAGCAATAATGGGGAGCAAAACAAAAAACAGCAAAAGAGCGGACGCAACAAGCCTTCGTATTGACGAATTGGTCATCGTTTGGCTTTTTGTCGTACCGAACACAGCTGTCTACCTCCATATTGCAATAAAGCAACTTAAATTATACCACTGTTTTTCCCAGCTGTCAAACAAATGGTACGAAAAAATTCTTACTTTATTCAACCGGGTTACTAGTCAGGGCTTGCCGAAACTTGCCGAAAAAAGGCCGTATTATGCGTCTCCGTTCGGTCAGTTCCGGCGTTTTCACCGGAATTCCCTCTCTGCGTCGCATAACACGGCCTTTTTTCTCACGT
>Ga0099364_10012708_pt1 | contig 11333 bp, 8 predicted proteins | sample TergutTh196P3_FD_73070 | JGI IMG/M metagenome (GOLD analysis project Ga0099364, IMG submission 73070) | Microcerotermes parvus P3 segment gut microbial communities from Pointe-Noire, Republic of the Congo - Th196 P3 | ecosystem: Host-associated > Arthropoda: Insects > Digestive system > Gut ...
CGCCATTTGCGCTATCGAGCTATACATTGCCCTCAGCATACCAATGACGACAATAAGCTGGAGGATCAGCGGCAGCAGGCCCAGCAGGGGATTGTATTTTTCTTTTTTGAATAGCTTATATTGCTCCTCGCTCATTTGCTCTTTGTCCGCCGAATACCGGATTTTCAATAAATCCAGGGCCGGTTTTAATTTTAGCAGGCGGAGCGAGTTTTTATGGGCGACAACACTTACGGGAAATAAAACAATGCGAACAAAAACAGCAAAAAGCAGTATCGCAACACCAAAATTGTCGCATAGAAGATAGAAGCCATGAAGAATCCATCCCAAGGGATTGCCTGTTTGCATATCAGTCGTCGCCCCGTGCCGTATCCCCTAGTACATCAATTAATTCGTCGTCATTTTCCGCACTGCTATCGAGCCGGGGCTTAGCGGTTTTGTTTTTCATAAAAAAACCCTTGATTTTCTTCCTCATCGAAAATACTATCGCACCACCCACGGCGACGATGGCGATGATGATTTGGACGAGCATGCCGCCCACTCCGGGATCCAGATACATGTTTATTCCTCCCTATTTCTTTTCATCCAAATATCTACGTGCATCTTTGAAGAAACTTATCACAATCAGGCAAACAATTATACCGATTGGAAATGCGGCGATAATCGCAACACTCTGGAGACTATTAAGCGAGTTTTCGGAAAAAATCAGGGCAATCGGGAACAAAATCAACAGCAAACACCAGAAAATCCGGATCCGCTTGTCCGGCTCGGCATCCGGCGCCAGTTCCTTGTGTGAATAGCTGGAAATAACCATAGTCAGGGCATCGAAGGTCGAGGCATAAAAGAGGATCATGTTCACGCACAAAAGCAGCAGGGCTATGGCCGGCAGGGGCAGGGTCTCAAAAATACCAATGATGGCCTGCGAAATATCCGCTCCGCCGGCAATAATGCCCACCGTGTCCAGGTCATGCTTCATCTGCTGGGCAAGCCCGTAGTTTCCCAGGATGATAAAGGAGGTGAATGTTCCGGCCAGGCCCCAGCAATAACCGCCGACAACAGTATTCCGGATCGTGCGCCCCTTGCTTATCATCCCAATGAAAAACGGTGTCGCGACGCACCAGGCCATCCAATAGGCCCAGTAAAAAATCGTCCAGTTCTGGGGGAAGGAATCCACGCGCAACGGATCCGTCCAGGTGGCCAGGCCGATGAAGTTCTGGGTCATGTTGCCTATGGCCGAAACCCCCGTTTCCAGAATGTAGCGCGTTTCACCGCCCAGGAAAAGGAAGTAAATCAAGAAGGCGAAAAAGACATAAACGGAAAAGCTGGCCAGCTTGGAAACACCCCTCATGCCGAAGATGACAGCCAGCGTGTAGACAAGGGCGATTACCAGAAGAATACCTATCGTCAGGCCGATGCCCGCACTCAGGCCAAAGACCCGGGCCAGGGCCGAAGCCAGCAGGGGTGTCGCCAGTGAAAAGGTGGTCGCCGTGCCGGCAATCAGGGCGAAGATGGCAATGATGTCGATTACCTTACCTAGGGGGCCGTCTATTTTCGTGCCCAAAAGCGGACGGCAGGCTTCGGAAAACTTCTGCTTTGCCCTGCTCCTTACATGGAGCATGAATCCAAAAGCGACCGCGAGGACAATGTAAAAGCTCCAGGCGATGGGTCCCCAGTGAAAAAGGGGAAAGGTTGAGGCCCAAACCTGCATGCTGCCCAACTCGGCTATCCGCGGCTCAGATGCATACAGCGCCCATTCGCAGAGCGAGTAAAATAATATGTCAGCCGCCATCGTCGCCGTGAAAATCATCGAGCCCCAGGTGAATGAACCATATTGCGGCTTTTCCTGATTGCCCAGTCTTATATTTCCATAGCGGGACAGGGCCATATATATGGTCACACCGAGGGCGAGGATGCCGGCCAGGATGTAATAGATACCCATGTCATCCCCGAAAAAATCCCTCAGCACTTGCAATACCGCCTTCGAATGCTCCGGCCGCGCCATAAATAGTACGCTAAGCAGCACCACGCCGCAAAGCGGCACAAGCATGGCTATCCAGTCGTAGTTCTTTGATTTAATCATTTTTCCTCCCAATCTGTGAATATCCGAAAGTAGTCCTTTGCATAGCGATACTGACACAATGAATACTCACCGAACTCCACGCCTTGATGGCGCTTATATTCGCACCAGTTGCTCCATAAAAGGCCGCAGATGGCAACATAGGCATAAATCTTTGCCCGCGTAGCCGGCGCACATTGACCCTCAAAGTATATGTCGATTAATGTGTCGATCTGCTCCCTTCCATACATCGCATAAACGGCAAACATCGCAATGTCCATGTGGGGATCCTGCATCCCGGCATACTCCCAGTCGATAAGAAGAATTTCGCCGCTGCCGTCGCCGAGTATGAGGAAATTATCACAAACAGCATCGATATGCGTCAGGCACCACTCCTTCTTGGCCGCGTCCACATACGATCTAAGCCCCATGACTTTGTCCTTCGTATCCTGATAATCACGAAAGGCCGATTGCTTTAGCCAAATGGATTCATAAAACTCTATCCGCTCAAAAGGATCGAACACATGGGGAACCTGAAGCTTTAGGCTGTGAAATATTTTAAGCTTTTTCATGCAAATAGTCAAATCCGCCGTATTTAACGGATCGCAGACGCGGGCATCCTTTATATATTCTGCGATCTTATATCCGCTTTCCGGGTCAATGAAAAGCATGTTGTCACACAGGCCCAGCGGTAGAATCACTTGATAAACATCGCTTTCCTGGCGGCGGTTTATCAACTTGTCCGTGCCCTCGCCCGGCATCCGCATGATGTACTTTGTCTCGCCATAAGTAAAGGTGAATGAGCGGTTGGTCATTCCCGCCTTGACGGGCGCGATATTTACTATCTCACCCTCGGGCACGCCGTAAACGCGCGCTATCGTCGCCATGACCTCGTTGTTGGACGCGGTATTATACGACGGATCAAATAACCTGAGCTCTTCCAAATTCTCAAACTCATGGACGTTTCCATCTTGCCTGTTTATATATATATCCAGCTCATCTATTTTTTCTTTCAAGATGTGTTCCCAATAAAAATCACCGGTTCCCGGTTTATGATAATACTCCTCGATAAAAGAGCGGAACTTCTCCGAGAATGATGGCGAAAAATAAGCCGGGCCTATCATTGCGTAGGCATCCGCCCCGCCGATGCTAATGGCTGCTATTTTACCGTCTTTTCCTCCAAACACACACCATTCATCGGTGGGTCCGGCAAAATAACGGCAAGACAGCCAGCTATCCGTCTCACTGCCGGCAAAAATATTATCTTCCATGTAATGGTCCGACATCAACAGATAAGTGCTGGATAGTTGGTCACGTACCAGATAAAGGCTCGACAAATTATTCTTTGTACTATATTCACTGTTATATATCAGTTTAACCCCATATTTGTCGATCAGGTAATCGAAGGCCTCTTTCTTGTAACCAACGACGATGACGATGTTGTGAACACCCTTTTTTTGTAATTGCTCAATCTGACGCTCTATCATTGGCTGACCGTGAACCAGCAGCAAGCCCTTCGGAGTCTCGAAAGTCAGGGGTACAAAACGCGAACCATAACCGGCTGCAAGGATTATGGCGTTATTTACGTTCACTGGCTGTGTCTTTTTCATTCCAATCATTCACTCCTCATTCTATAATTTTCCCCAACAAAGCTGTTCACCAGAAATCGGCTTAGATTTAAGGGGGCCATCGGCTCGGACAGGCTGCCGTATTGCTCGGGTACACGGACGGCGCTGATGGTGGAAAAATTCATTTCTATAATCTCTTCGTCCGTGTAACCGGCCCTGCTCATATAATCGTGCATCTGCTCAACGTGTATTCCATGATCGCCTTGCAAGATAATTACAGCAGCCGGGTTTTGTTCTAATATCATGTCAATGCTAAGCAGCATTACCTCTGCGGCATATTCATGGTTTGGTAAATATAGTAAATCCGTATTCCAAGGATCGTCCGGTGAGGGATTTTCATATTTGCCTGTTGAATAAAGCTTATCATAAGGCTTATGGGCGATAGAGTTCACGATATATACAAGCTTGGGCGATGCAATGGAAAATGAGTCCAAAAGCATCCTAAAAATAGCCTTATCCTCGCGATAAACATCGCTGTTATCATCTATCCCCATCATCGTTTTTTCTAATTGAAGATTTACTTCATCATCATAGTATGGTATCTCTTGACCAATCTGCGTCGGGTATAGCCATGCGGCTGTCTGGCTCCCGATGAAAAATAATGGCGTCGTCGCGACCAAAAGCTCGTGGAAACTGCCGGCCTTAACATATGTTTCCCTCCTTGCTTCGGCTTCCTTTGTTAAAAACGGTTTATCTCCATATGCAGAGCTGTCATCCAGCACATAGTATAAATCCATTAGCGGCAGATATTCGTCCGGCCATCTGTTGAACATCACTTGCCTATAGCCTTTGGCCAAAAACGCATAGAACGTCTCTAAACACATGGCTATATCGTTCACATAATCCACCCCGTCTATTTTACTTTTCTCCTCCAACAACTTTAAACGTTCATGCCTCGGCAAATGTTCAATCTGACTTAAGAAATCGCCCAAATAATCGTCATATAATGTCGGCGAAAGTAAACATGGGAGTGCGCGCATTGTATCACCGGCATGCAATGCCGCTGCTTCATTCAAGATAAAGCCGCGTTTATGTAATTCATCTTTCAATGTCTCCTGTGAATCACCATAGTACTTCTCGACCGCCGAAAATCCCATCATTCCATCCATATGAATCCAGTATATGTCCGGATTGGCTAATGTCTTGTCAATAACAAAATCGCTCTTTACCTTAAATGGCATTTCTGTATTCTTTGGCTTAAGCATGCCCATAAGCACTTCTGAATAAAGTGCGGGGATGAAGTTGATGATAAAAAAGCAGCAAAGCACAATCGGAAAAACCAAAAATGTAGCACTGTTTTTTTTAATTGCTGTACTGAAATAACGCAGAATAAGCGCTAAAATAAACAGCACCAATATAATGGCCAGAATCAAATATCTGCCCCTAAACCACGAAAGGCGTTCCATAAAAAAGTCATACATGGCACCAAACATGAAAAACCAACCCCACCATATGAGAAGCATTATCAAGGCCCCTTCCCTGCCGGAGACGATTTTTTGGAAAAGGAAAAATAGCAGCATACTCACTGCGGCGAAAACCAGGCCCACTATCATAAAATGGCCAAGATAGAGAATGTTTTGGGTTTTGTTGATATTGAACAGATAGAAAAGAAAAATATAGGGCAAAATTATGGCAGCGCAGACGAATAAAACACTCCAACGAGCGCTTATGTGATTATCAGCTAAAACAGTCCGACTGTCCGCGTTTAGTGGTGTTTTCCGCGAGTCCGCCATACCAGCCATCTTTTTCCTCGAAGCGCTAAAAAATTGTCAATACTGTTAAACCCCACATATCTAATTACCCAGCTTAGCACAGCACGGTAAAATAATCAAGCTTGGGCTTTGTCCGATTTTTACGATGATATTTTCCTAAGATATGGGCTAATTAAACAGAAAACGATAGGCTTCCGCGAAATACTTATGCCATGCCGATTCAAAATGCGGGCTGCGGGAATCGTAGACCAGGGCCAGGTGTTCTTCGTCCATGCCCATATCACGCATGGCTTCAAACACTGTGCATACGTAGGGCCAATTTATGGCGTCCAGCTCCAGGCCGCCATGAAAGATGAAGATGCGGCTGTCCTTTAGCTTAGAAAAATCATATGCCCTTAGCCAGCCCAACAGCTCATCCTCGGTGTGCATGAGGAAGTTTGGCGCAAACACCAGCGCCTTGCTATAAATATCGGGATATTTTAGCAGCATATACAGCGAGATCAGCCCGCCCATGGAAGCCCCGCCGATGGCCGTGTGTGCTGCGTCGGGCAGGGTCATGAAGTGTTCGTCCATGATGGGCTTCAGTTGGGTGCTGATAAAGTCGGTATATAAATGTCCCGTGGGTATAAGTTCCTCGTTCAGCCCAAAAACCGGATACATCGCCGGATTTATCGGCATGTCGGGGCACAGCTCGGAAAAGCGGGTCGGGGCCGTGTCCACGCCAACGATGATGGCGGGCAAGCCGGCTTTTTCCAAAACAGCCATTTCCTCATCCAGATACCATTTATAACTGCTGCCCTCGTCCGTGCCGCCAAAGAGGTTTTGGGCATCGTGCATATAAAGGACGGGAAAGCGTCTCTTTCCGTCATAGGCTTCGGGCAGCCAGACCCGTATCGTGCGCGGCCTTTTGTCGGGGAAGCTGTCCATCTTGATGTCAAAGGTGACTATTTTCCCGTGTGCGATGGCGTCCTTGCCGGGGTATTCGTTTGTTTTTATGTTCTTCATGGATGCACCTGTCATTCAATGGTCGTAGGGGCGGCAACCTTTACGGTAGTCTCGTAGGGGCGGCAACCTTTACGGTGGTCGTAGGGGCGGCAACCTGCCGCCCGTCAGGAGAAAACGATCGTCTCCCCACCCTTTACTTCTTGAGCCTCGCCATTCACCCTTATCCACAGATCCAGGGCCGACGGATTATAAACCGCTTCCTGCCGGGCCGTGAACTTCAGTCCGCGCACAGCCTTCACATAATCGCATATTTCTATGTTCGTGGCATACCAGATGTCCTCGTGCCCGCCCATTTTGGCGCAAAAGGCCTCTATCATATCCCAGTTATCGTCACCGGAAAATTCATAGCTATGACCCCAGACATACATGAGTGGATGCCAGCTTTGGGCCAAAAACTCATCCCCGCGCTCCAGCAGACGGTCATTGTGATGACAGGTTCCCTGCCAGCGCAGAAAATCGGCGGGCAGCCCAAAACCCCCTGTGGTCTCGACCACACGGCCATACTCTATCCCCAGCATCGGCAGCATCGCCAAAACACGCTCATCCACCGAGCCAAAGGCATAGGACATCCCGCGGATTGGCCCGCCTGTCAGCTCCTCCAGCTTTTCGCGGTCCTGCATGATTTCTGCGATTACGCCTGTGTCGGGGATGCTGGCCAGGGCCTGATGGGTGTAGCCGTGGGCGGATATTTCGTGGCCCGCATATGTCTTTTTTATCTCACTTTCCGCCAGCCGCGACCAGTCCGCCTTGCCAAACAGGCCGGCGTTTAAGTGAAACGTGCCCTTGATGCCGTGGCGGTTGAATATGTCGATGAGCCGGATGTCATCTGTTACCCCGTCGTCGTAACTCATGGTCAGGGCTTTGGTTTTTCCGTTTGGGAATAGGTTTAGGTCAATTTGCATATGTGTCTCCTTTACAGTGGTCGTAGGGGCGGCAACCTGCCGCCCGTTAGGGGCTGCCCGTTACCCAAACAGCATAACCCAAGCCATCCACAGCGTCAACTCCAAAGCCCCGCTCCCAGGTGGGGGGCCCGACCGGAAGCGCCAATCCGCCGACTGTCACGGCGTCTTCGCCGCCATTAAACACTGCCGTAATGCCATGCTCTCCCGCCGTCCGCCGGATGGCGTACAGCTTTCCCCCTTTTTCCGCACACAGCACCTGATAATCACCGTGGGTCACGGCGGGGTTTTTACGCAGCGCCATCGCCTGTCGGAAAAATCCGCTCATATCATTTCCGCTACCCCAGGGCATGGGCTGGCGATACCCTGCCTCATCCTGCCCCTCCACGCCCAGCTCATCCCCATAGAACACGCTGGGCACGCCGGGAAAAATCGCCAGAAATAATACTGCCAACTGGAATCGGCGCTCGTCCCCGCCGCACAAGCTGAGGAAACGGCTGACATCATGGCTGTCCAAGAGATTAAGCTGCCCCTGTACAATGCTGGTCGGATAACGCATCCGCATCTGGCTAAGCCGGGCATCAAATGCGGCCGCGTCCGTGGCATCCAGGGCAAAAAAGTCACGGCAATGCTTGCGAAAGTCATAGTTCATGCTAGAGTCGAACATATCGCCCCCAAGCCAGCTCTCGGCACCCTCCCATATCTCGGCAATCAGTACACAGTCGGGCTTACAAGCCTTGGCCGTGCGGCGAAACGCCCGCCAAAATTCCCGATCCACTTCGTTGGCCACATCCAGACGCCAGCCATCGATATGGTATTTGCTTATCCAGTGGCGGCACACCTCCATAAAGTAATCCCTGACGGCGGGATTCGAGGTATTCATCTTCGGCATCTTCGGCTCATAAGCGAAACAGGCGTAGTTCGGACGTTCACCCTTTTTTGGATAGACGACCGGGAACTCGAGTTCATAAAACCAATCCGCGTATTCAGAATCCCGTCCATTTTTTATCACGTCCACAAAGGCAAAAAAGTGATGGCCGCAGTGGTTAAAGACTCCATCCACTATCACGCGCAGCCCCATCTCGTGGGCACGCTCCACCAGTTCGGCAAAATCCGCATCGCTGCCAAAACAGGGGTCGATGTGAAAATAGTCGATTAAATCGTATTTATGATACTCGCCGGCGGTAAAAATTGGGTTAAGGTAAAGGCAGTTAAAGCCCAGATCCCGGATATATCCCAAATTGGCAGTAATGCCGTGCAACGTGCCGCCATGCCTGGACTTAGCAGTGGCACCGCCCTCCAAGCGTATGTTTAAGCCCTCGCCGCTCAATGTGCTTTCGCCGCTGGCAAAACTGTCGGGGAAAATATTGTATACCACCGCCTCTTTGAACCAGGCGGGCACGTCGCTTAATTCTTCGCGGCGGATAAAAGGGTATTGATAAAGGTCCGTGCGGTCTGGCGATAAAGCGGCCATGAAGCGGTCGGAGCAAAAGAGCAACTGCTCGTCCGACGAAAAAAGCTCAAAGTAGTAACATACCCGGTCAAAGCCCGGCGCAAAGTTAACTTCAAAATAATCAAACAACTCATCTTGCGCCACCACCGTCATGGGGGATGAAATAAAATTGAGGGGATTGCTTGCTTGGACGCGGTTGCCATAGCATAGCACGCAGGCGCTCAAATTATCACGCCCCGCCCGCAAGCGGATGGTCAGACGCAGCTCATCGGGCGCGTAGGCGTATTGGGATAATGGGATATGTAAAATTGCTTCACGATGTATCATGGGTAAACCTCGTTTCTTTCTTCTGTCATCGACAACTGCGTGAAGCTTTAGCTTCACGCTATTCCCCTTTATTTGCCCCGGCGGCCAGCCCGGCGATCAAAAATCTCTGGAAGACCAGATACAGCACCGTGATAGGCACGGCAATCAAGATGGAACCCGCGCAAAAGGCCGTCAGGTCCGCCTGTACATCCTGGGGATTGGACATATTAAATAAGCCGACCGCCAATGTTTGCTTATCCATGCTCTTAATCAAGTAACGCGGCAGCATGAAGTCCATCCACGGCACCATGAAAGAGAGCAGGGCGATAAAGGAAATAATGGGCACGGACAACGGCAACAGGATTTTCACAAATACCTGGAGCTTCGAGGCCCCGTCGATATAGGCGGCTTCGTCTATGGAGCGGGAGAGATTTTGCAAATTCCCCCGGATGAGCCAGATATTGATGGGGATGGAACCGGCCACATAAACAATGACCAGCATATTCAGGTTGTCCAGCATGCCAAAGTTCAGGGCGATCATAAAAATGGCAGTCAGGCCCATGAAGCTGGGGAAGGTTTGCAAAATCAAGGCGGAAAGCATGCCGGCCTTTCTCCCCCGGAAACGAAAGCGCGCAAATACGAAGGCCGTCAGGGTATTGACCACGACCGAAAAAACCATTGTCATAATCGCTATATATCCGGTATTGCGATACCAGTTTATGTATTTCGTTTCCTGGATCAGGCGGACATAGTTATCAAACGTGGCGTCCTGGGGGATTATGCTCGTCCGGCCGAGGTTATTAATCGGGTCAAAGGACGTGCCTATTATCCATAGGAGGGGATAAAGGATGACAACCGACATAAGCACCAACACAATGTAAATCAACAGATGTGTCAGGATTTTTTTCGCAATCGACAAAGTATTTATATGCTTGTCCCTCATTGTTTCTTCCTCCCTGTCGCGCCTTCGGTACCCTGGAAGAATGCCGGCTTTATCGGCATTCTTCGGCGTGAAGCTTTAGCTTCACGCCTACTCCTCCTTGAATGATTTGGTTCTTATCAGGTTTATACTGCTCACCGTGGCAACCACCAAGAATACCAGTATCGATATGGCGGAGGCGATGTTGTACATACGGTAGTCGAGCGTGAGTTTGAAAATCCAGGTAATCAATAAATCGGTTGAGCCCGCCATTTGCAAGGCCGGGTCACGCGGGCCGCCGCCGGTCAGGAAGTACACCGCGCCAAAATTGTTGAAATTATTAGTTATGCTCATGATTATCATCGGCGTGGTGCTGGTCAGGATAACCGGCAGCGAAACGTATCTGAATTTTTGCCAGCTATTGCCGCCGTCGATGGCCACGGCCTCATTCAGCTCGGGGGAAACCTGTGTCATCGCCGCCGAAATCAGAGCCATGAAATAAGGGAAGGCCAGCCATGTGTTCACCAGTATCAGTGTTATCCTGGCCCAGGTGGCCTCGCTTAAAAAGGGGATGGCCTGGGTGATGATGCCCGCGTCCAGAAGCAGTTGGTTAAACACGCCCCTGGTGCTGAACATGGTCTTGAATAAAAGCAGCGATACCAGGGCCGGCATGGCCCAGGGCAAGATAAAAATACCGCGCCACATGGGCTTGAAACGTATGCCTTTTGTGTTAATTAAAACCGCCATTAACAGTCCCAGGCCAAAAGCCATGAATGTGGCGGTAAAGGCCCAAAACACGTTCCAGGTGAGTACCCGGACAAAGGTATTATTCCAGGCCGGCAGCAGGATTATGTCGGCAAAGGTCTTAAATCCCGTCCAATCGACCAGCTTAAGCGGTGGAATGGTATTGACATTATAGTTCGTGAAGGCGACCAGCATGGAAAACAGTACCGGTATAATGGAAATGAAAAATACCAGGATGGCGCCGGGGGTTATCATTATATATTCAAAGGAGTTTTTCCACAGATGTTTGACATAAGCGACGCTGCTTATTACTTCACCCTGCTCAATCTGTAGCCTGGCCTTATATGCGTCGCGGATATTCCAGAGCCAAATCAAGCCAAAGAGCAGCAGTATGACCGTGGAAATGATTCCGCCTATCATCAGCATGATGGAGTGGTCGTACACCAGCGTGGCGGAGCTTTCGCGGGGTGTGTCGCCCAGGGTTATCAGGCCCCACAGCCCTTTTGTGAAATAGCCGCAATTACGAAAACTGGGTTCCACTCTGCCCATCAGCACGTCCCATGTACCGGTCGTAAGCTCGACCAGTAACAGGACGCACTGTATGAGAAAGAAGA
>Ga0099364_10012709_pt1 | contig 11333 bp, 5 predicted proteins | sample TergutTh196P3_FD_73070 | JGI IMG/M metagenome (GOLD analysis project Ga0099364, IMG submission 73070) | Microcerotermes parvus P3 segment gut microbial communities from Pointe-Noire, Republic of the Congo - Th196 P3 | ecosystem: Host-associated > Arthropoda: Insects > Digestive system > Gut ...
GTGGCAATGGCAATGGAGGCGTTATCGGGAAAAAAGGTCGAGAGCAGATTTTTGACGGCGACGGTTCGAACCGACTGCTGATCGGCTTTGATCCGATAGAGATAGCGCTTGCCGTCGCTGTGAAATTGCAGAATGCCTTTGTCGGCGAGCAGTCGGAGCATGGTACGCACGGAGGTGTACGTCGGCGGATCGGAAATTTCGGCCAGTACCTGCGAGACGGACGCTTCGCCGAGTTTGACCACGGCTTCGACAATTTGCCGCTCACGGCGGCCAAGATCGTGAAGAATGTTGCTCATCGGTTGCGTTCTCATTGATGTTAATGGGACAACGTGTCAATAGATTAACACAACGGAGCGGAACTGTCAAGAGGCTCTAACTTCTAACTATTCCTGCCGTCAGAGTGCCCGACGAATTTTGCGGACCGGCTTGCCGTAGACCGGCTTCGTTTCAACGGCGGGTTCAGTGCCGTCGTCGAGCGTTGCGTTCGGATCACTGGGCTTTGTGAAAGACTCAAATCCTTTGAGTTCGGCCCGCTTCAGGAGTTTGTCGATACGCATCTCGATTCGGGTCAATTCTGTTCCTTCCTGTACGGTAACGAACGTGAAGGCAACACCTTCACGCCCCATACGACCGGTACGACCGACACGATGCACATAATCGTCGCAGAATTTCGGAATATCGTAATTGATAATATGCGAAATACCCGTTACGTCAATGCCGCGTCCGACAACGTCCGTTGCAACGAGGTATTTCAGTTTTCCGGCACGAAATAGGCCCATCACACGGTCCCGGTCGGTCTGCGTCAGATCGCCGTGAATCGCGGCAAGGTTCTTGACCTGATTCGATAAGAGCCGAGCCAAGCGGTCGGCACCACGCTTGGTCCGCGTGAAGATAATCGCCTGATTCGGATTCTGTTCGTTGAGCAGATAAACCAAGGCGTCGAATTTTCGTTCAGGATCGACCGTAACGTAATACTGGTCGATGGTTTCCACGGCAACGGCTTTGTTCGAGAAGTCGAGGACTTCCGGTTCCTTCATATACCGCTCGGCGAGCCTGACGACCGGCGACGGAAGCGTTGCACTGAAAAGCAGGGTTTGGCGCGTCGGCGGCGTCTGTTTGAGAATTTTTTCGATGTCCGGACGGAATCCGATGTCGAGCATTCGGTCCGCTTCGTCGAGAACGACCCAACGGAGTTGGCCCAACGACAGGGCGTGGCGTCTCATCAGATCGAGAATCCGGCCCGGTGTTCCGACGATCACATCGACGCCGTCTCTCAGTCGGGCGATTTGCTTGGCAAGCGGTTTGCCGCCGTAACAAGCCGTGATGCGGATGTCCCGACCGTAAGCGAGCCGGATCGCTTCGTCACGGACTTGGACGGCGAGTTCCCGTGTCGGAACGAGGATCAGAGCGACCGGATCGTTTCCCGGTGGACATTCCTCGACGCCTTCGAGGATCGGAATCGAAAACGCGGCGGTTTTGCCGGTTCCCGTTCGGGCTTGTCCCATCAGATCGCGGCCGGATTGAACCAATTTGAAGACTCCGGCCTGAATCGGTGTCGGTTCGAGATAGCGAACGACTTTCAGGGCTTCGAGCATTGTTTCGGAGAGTCCGAGTTCGGCAAAGCCGGTCGATTCGGATTCGGCGTCGGCGGGGTTGGGTTTTTGCGACTCGATGAACGGTTGTACGCCGCCGCGCTGTACCGAACGGGGTTCCCGTTGTTCCTTTCGTTCCCTCGGTTCTCTCTGTTCCCTCGGTTCTCTCCGCTCCCTCGGTTCCCTCGGCTCTCTCCGTTCCCTCGGCTCTCTCCGTTCTTTCTGCTCCTTCGGTGGTTTCGGAGCGGGCGGCGGCTTTTTCTCGACTTTTTCCTGCCGGACGGGTTGCTTCGGAGCGGGTTGCTGAGCCGGTTTTGTGGGTTTGGCTGGTTTTTCTTTGCGCGGTTCCGATTCACGTCGCTTCGGCGGCTCTTTTTTCGGTGTTTCGGCGACTTTTTTTGGCGGTTCTTTTTTCGGAGATTCCTTTTTCGGCGGCGGAGCAACCGGCGGCTTTGGCTTCTTTTCCGAGACGATTAGCGGAACGTATTCCCTCTTGTCGGGGTCCCAGACCATCTGCTCACGCCTCGGTTTTGCATTAGCCGCGTCGGTCCCCGATGCGATAGACCGGGTAGACACCGGAGTACCGGCTAAATGGAGTTCGTCGTCGGACGGAATCGGCGTCCGACCGTAACTGGGCAGCGTCAAATCGTCGTCTTCCTCGTCGAACGACTTAGCCGACGCTTCGGGTTTTTCCCGAATCTTGGCCACTGATTTGTTTTGACGTTTTTTTCCGGAATGCTTGGCAACCACTTTGCCTGTAGCAAGCGGTTCGCAATCGTCCTCGGACGGCTCACCAAAATAGAGGTCTTCATCGGGAATGACCTCATTGTATGCTCCACCTTCGTCAACGAAATCCCAGCGAAACGCATCGACATAGTCTTCCCGACGTGGTCGTCGACCGTTATTCCTTTTGCCCTTGGTCTCTTTTCGATTCTTTGCCAAAATACCACCCGAAATAAGGTTGGATTCCCATAAAACACCCCTCCATAAACCAGATTAGACAGCAAAAAGAGGAAATAGTCAAGGAACCCGTCGAAGGCAGCAGGCAAATGCGTAAAAAAATGCGGTTGAATAGGGTTGACAACGCCGGTGAATTGGCGTAGCCTACGGGGGGTTACGGCGTTTTCGTATACTCTTGCTTATTGTGCCGAATATTTTACACGTAATGGGATCACAGGCTCGCCCCCCTGTAACCACGTTTTGGGAGTGTCGGCGATCTGTATCAAACGACTGCAAAGGCAGAAACATCGGTATATTACCCGGTTTCACGTCCGAAAATCATAGAATTCCCTCCATGCGGTAGACTATTTCGAACAATGCGAACCGACAAGGTCATTTCCGAACAATTCAATAACGAGGTACCTATGAAAACGAATACGTCATCTTACTGGATTCTGACGGTCGCGTTTCTGCTGACCATCGGAACGGCAATGTTTGCGAACGACGAGCACGAATTCCTTGCCGACGGCGAGAACCGGCTCGAATTCGAACCGGTTACGGCAAAGTTCGTCCGACTCGAACTTTCACGGGACCAACGCGGCGGAGCACCGGCTCTCGACGAAGTGCTTCTCTTCGGCCCCGACGATCCCGGTAAAAATCTCGCCGCCGACAAATTCGGTACGAAGGTTCAGACTTCAAGTTGCATCGCCGGACACGAGATTCACCGAAGCGAACACATCAACGATGGCCGCTACGGCAACGCCCATTCCTGGGTCGCCGATCAAGCGGACGACAAACCGGTCGTCGTACTGGAACTGCCGGAAGCGGTGAAACTCCACGCCGTCGTGTTTTCCCGTGACCGATTCGGCGATTTTAACGACCGCGTGCCGGTTGATGTTGCCTGCTCCGTTTCGGAAAACGGAGAAAATTTCGTTCCGGTGAACATCGTTTCCGTAACGAGCAAACCGGCGAGGATCGCAAGACCTCGACCAAGAGGTGCTTGGGCGGGTGTTGCCATACCCGGTCCGCCGCCTCCGCCGAGCCTCGGTACGAAGGAAAACCGACTCGATCCGGTCGCCTACGACGCCGTGTGGAGAGCAACGCTGGTCGATGAGGAATACGCCTGGCTCAAAGCCTTCGGTCGAGCGGACATTGATCCCGGCCTGATGCACACGCCGTATCCGATCAAGCGGCATCCCATCCGACTGCCGGAAGACGTTACGACGCTCGTTCGGATTGATCTGGAACCAGAAGGCAAGGGGTTATTAGCAAAACCGGAACTCGATGGTATCCTCAAAGAGAGCATTTGGAATATGGTCTCAAATGCAACCGTTCGTGTTGCCAGGCCGGGAACTTTCGAGGAAGGCGCACTGGTCGAATACGTTACCCGTACTTTCCTTTCCGGTGACCAACTTTACGTTGCCATTTCGACGAACCGCTTGTTGAGTTCCCACCTTGCCGTCATTCAAACCGCCGACGGCGGCGGAGTCGTTGCCGTAACGCCGGACGGACAACTCGTCTGGCGGATTTACGAAGGCCACAATGTCGTTACAGAAACACCCTTGGAAGGCTGCGGTGTTGATGTCATCTCTCAGCAACACTTCGAGTTCGCCGTTCCGTTGTCGCTGTTGCCGGGAACCGAAGGCGGTGTTGCCATCCGCACCGGCATAGGAGGACGCTATACGCCGAACGACGGACACCGGGTTCTCTTTCAGCCGTCTGATCTTGCGATCATTGCAGTCCAAAACATTCCAAATGGAACATTGGGGGTTCCTGGAGGTGCCAAATATGGACACTTTGCGATAGGGTTTTTCAATTATTCAGATAAAACGTTGACCGTTGAGGGAATCGAGGAAAACTTCGGCGGCTCCTATGACGGAGGAAATTTAACGATTGGCCCCCGTCAAATACCTGTCATATACACGATAATTCAACGGAATCAAGGCGAACTCGGTCCGGGAATATCTTTATCGTTCTCCATCCCGGAAAACTCAATCCAAGGACGTTTGAACCTTTTTCAATATGCCCCAGTTTCCCGAACGCTTGATCTCTTCGAGGAGATGATCGACCGCGCGGTTACTTCCGGTCTACCCGATCAGCAAGTCGCGTCCGCTCGGAAACGCTTGAATGAATTGCGATACCGTGTCGATGACTCCTACCCCTGTCAGACTTCGGAATTGCGCGAGCTGTTCTACCAGGCTCGCAAGGCGAAGCGGGAGTTTTTCTTCTCGCTTTCCGGTATGGAGGAAATCGAAACGATTTTGTTTGAAAAACGTTTTCCGCTTCATCCGTCGCACAATTACAGTGACTACTACGATTCGGAATGGCGGACCGGCGGCGGAATTTATACGCTGAACATTCCGAAGGAACAAGGCCGCTTCGTTCCCGAAAAAGCGGTCTTGACCGAGTTGTTCAAAACAACGGGGATGTGCCGGCATCCGATGGCCGACTTTAACGTCTCGAAAATCTACTTCACGAATCGGCCTTCGCAGTCGGAGTATTGGCACATTATGGAAATGAATCCCGACGGCTCCGAACTGCGGAAACTGACCGACGGTCCGTTCCACGATCTTTGGCCGTGTCCGCTTCCGGACGGCGATCTGGCGTTCATCACGACTCGCTGTCGGCAGCGTTTTCTCTGTTGGGAACCGCAAGCGTCCGTCCTGTATCGGATGGACAGAAACGGAGAAAACCTCAAACGCCTGTCGTTTGCCAACCTGACGGAGTTCGCCCCATCGGTGTCGCGCGACGGACGCATCCTCTGGACTCGCAGCGAATATGTCGACAAAGGCTCCGATTACGGACACACGCTTTGGCACATCCGACCGGACGGTGCCGTGCCGGAATTGACCTTCGGCAACACGGTCGTTCTGCCGCAGGGTTACGCCAACGGACGGGAAATACCGGGAACCAACGAAGTGCTTTGCACAATGATTTCGCATTTCGGCGACCTGAATGGTCCGATTGCGATTCTCGACATCGACCAAGGGCGGATGAATCCGGATGCCATTACGAGCATTACGCCGGAAGTTCCGTGGCCCGGTTTTTGGGCGCGGTCGGAAACCTTTCGGGAGCCGTTTCCGATTTCAACGGACTTGTTCCTCGTCAGTCATAGTCCCCGTGACCGCTTCGGTCTGTTCGTGATCGACCGCTTCGGCAACCGTGAATTACTGTACATCGACCAAACGCTCGGCTCGATGTGTCCGACGCCGTTGCGACCGCGTCCGACGCCGCCGTTGCTTTCGTCGACGATTGATCCAACGCTGGTTGACCAAGATTTGGGCGTGTTCACGTTGGAAGACGTGTACATTGGCATTGAACACGCCGTTCCTCGTGGGGCGGCGAAGTATCTCCGTGTTTGCCGGGAGATGCCGAGTTACCTCGAAAAATTTGCGGACGGCACGTACCGATCCAGTTATCAGCCGTTTATGGAGTTTTACACATCGCCGGTTGACATTCTTACTGGTCCTTACGGTTGGAGTTGCTACGTTGCGAAGGGCGATCTCGGAACGGTCGAAATTGAGAAAGACGGTTCGGCAAGTTTCCTTGCGCCGTCGGGTCAGGTTTTGTTCTTTTCGCTTTTGGACGAAGATTACACGGAAATTCAGCGGATGCGGAGTGTCGTGCAACTTCAGCCGGGCGAAGTTCGTAGTTGCGTGGGCTGTCACGAAGACCGCGCTATGGCACCGACTGGCAGACGCCGCACCGTTGCCTCCCAGCAGCCTCCGAAGTCTCTAACGCCGCCGCCGTGGGGGATCAACGGCTTCGATTACCAAAAGGCCGTTCAACCGGTTTTCGACAAAAATTGCATTTCCTGTCACAATGCCGAAACGCCGAACAAAGCCGATTTGACCGGAACGCTCGACAAGGATTTTATTCCGAGTTCGTTCAGGTCGATGATTCGCGGCGGTTACGCCCATTATTTCGATTGGCAATGGCAGGCCGGGATTCCCACGAAGGCGGAGCCGTACACCTTCGGAACCGTGAAGAGCAAGATTTGGTCGATTTTGGACGACGAAAATCACAAGGACGTGAACCTGTCCCGTGACGAGGAGCGGGCGATCAAGTGTTGGATTGACCTTTCCTGTCCGCTTTGGCCGGATTACAAACAGCGCAGCCTCCGCGGTGATCCAAACGCTCACGACGGCACAGTGCAGGCACCGTGACGACAGCCTTTGTGTTTTATTGTCCAAGCCCCTTACCGGGCGAAGTTGTGTTGTATGGACAGTGTTTCTCCTTGATTCAGTTCGTATTCGTCACACCTGAATTGGTAGTCTCCTACCAGTTCCGATGGTTCGCGGAAGAAACGGCGCAGTTTGCGATCCGTTTCCGCGTTCCATTGGGTTTCCTCCGGTCGGATGGTATGAGAGGAAATCAGGATGCCGAGATACCGTCCCGTTGTGTCGACTGAAAAGGTAAATTTTCCCTCGGCGTCAGTGTGGAGGCATTTGCCGCCGAGTTCTTCAATCTGTTGGATGACGTCGAACGGTTCGATGCCCGTTGTTTCCGTGCCACCTTGTGGATGTAAATCTCTTCCGTTGAGCGGAACGTTTGGAATTCTCGCAATCGGCAGAAAGATCACTACGGCATCGGCGTCCGGAAGCAATCTTTCATCCGGTGTCTCGAACGTCAGCTTCCCGCTGACGGCAACGACGCTTTCAGACCTCCCGGAGTATCCGGCGATGCTGTGTCCGGGGAAGAACAGTGGTCGAATCGCGAAACCGCAACCGATGCCAACCAGGAAAACAATAACGAAAAGGACCACTGTCAAACGGAGAGCGGTGGAATCGTGCCACAGCGTCCGAATCAAAACAGAGTCGACAGGTTCTGTCCCTTCGTTGTCATCGTTTCGAAAAGGCGAATGGTAACGCCCGGTCTCTGCGATGCCGTCGGAATCAGGAATATCTGTCCACAATCTTTCGATCCAAGCGTCGACTTGGTCAATTTCGACTTGTGACAGCGTGGCAAGTGGCTGAACGGACGCAGGAGGTGAAGTCAAACCAGTCAAACCTGGGCGACTTTGCGGCTCCAATGGCGATTGTTGCGCCGGTTGTGCTACTTGAGCCGAATATTCCGAAACGGAGGGTTCCTGACGGTTTCCTCGCTGTTTCATCCGAAGATACAGTGCTTCCGCACGGGAATCCGATTGAAAGGGAACTTCGGTACGGTTACCACAGTCAGGACAGATGACGGATTTCCCGATCATCGACACCCCGATCTTCATCATCAAATTGCATCGCGAGCAACAAAAACGAATCGGAGACATAACGGCGAGGGAGTAAGTACAAAAGCACAGTGGGATTTCCCAACTATTTCCAAGTATACCATAAACGGTATGAAACCACCCTTTTTCCTTTTTCAACAAGTCACGGAAAACACGGGAAGTCCGGATTTTTCTTCTGTGCTTTCCGTGCCTTCCGTGCAAAAACGTCCATTTTGTACCCGCTTGTAGCCGACAACACGAAACTCGCCACGGACTACTTCCGATTGTTTTGATTGACACGGAAGGACGGAGAATGTGGAGAATACGGAGAATTTCGATTTTGTTTTCCCTTCGTTACGAAATTAACAGAGGAAACGTTGTTCCGCTGGAGCGGCAAAGTTCGCTTATCGATAAGACGAACACCGGTTCTCAAAATTCGAGAATCGAGGTTTGGTGTTCGACGAAAATTCGGTGCGAGTCCCAAACACCTTGTTCGACGAATTATGGGGGACAATTCCATGCGATATAAAATGCTCATCCGTAGACGGAACGGTTTGGTGGGATTGATTTTTACCGGAACGCTTGCGGTTTTCGTCGGGGCGTCGTCCATCGCGGCAGATTATTTCGAGTCCTCTCATCCTGGGGGATATCCATCAACGGGTTCAGCCTTCCCTCCAATGGTTGCGCAGGAACCGATGTCAGATGCTGCTCTGCGACTTGCTTCGCGTTCGGTAACGTTGACACCGACGCCGCCGCCGGAGGAGGAAAAAAAGAAACTACCGTGGTGGTCCGTCTTTTCCTCGAAAAAGAGTACCACTCCTCCGACAACAGCGGAGAACCCCGCTGAGTCGCCGTCGACCACCAAATTCAGATCCACGAAGGCCGATCCAAAGGGTACGCCGATGGTCGCTTCAAATAAACCAAAAGACGCCATAGATGGCGGTCAAGCAGAAGTGGCGGCTTTGGCTAAAGAAAAGCAGTATTCTGAAGTAGACTACATTGCCTCAGCAACGACACCGAAAGACACAAAAGCCAGGAATCTTTACAATGAAGGGCTTCTCGCCGAATCACAGGGACGCAACCAAGAAGCCGTTCGGGCGTACAACGGCTTCATCAAGGCAAATGAACAATCGACCAAGAACGGCGTGCTTGCGGCTCCCTATCATCGCTTGGCGCTGATGTCCTGGAAGGAGGGCAACGTTACCGATGCCGGAATTTATTTCCGTTACGCCTTGAACTACGCACTCGGCGGCAATCTGTTGATTATCGGCGGTGATTACGCGCAATTCCTCATGGTAAAGGGGGATTATCCAAGGGCCGAGGTGATCTTACGGAATACGCTCATTAACGATCCGGAAAACAAACGGCTGTTGCTCCTGCTGGGCCGTTGCGTGGCTCTTCAGAAAAAACACCAAGAATCTCTTCGCTACCTTGGTGCGTCGGTCGGACGGGGGCAAGCCTATCAGGAACTCGCGGCGATCTATCGGCAACAGGGCGAACTCGAATTAGCGAGAGTTGCCGAAGAAAAACGGGATCAATATCTCGCTTCCACCCGTCCGGTGTCGCCGGCACCACCTGCGGGCTATTCGATGGACCATCGGCAACAGCAGCAGCCCATGACGCCACCGCCAACCACCGTTTATCCGCCGAACGGAGTCCTCGGGCAAGCCGCTACCGCCGCACAACAACCGCCGCATTTGGCACCGGAACGAGTTCCAGATTCTCAGGAGGCGTCAACAGGATGGGTTCCTTATCAGCCTCCTACTGGACCGCAACCGATCAACGTGCCGCCACCATCTACTGCAACGCCGGTATCGAGGGTTTACCATTATCCGGGCAATTCGCCGATCCCCGTGTATTACCAATATACTGGCGACGAGTACCCGCAATCACCATCGGCGTATCCTTGGAATCAATCGATATGGTAACGGAACCGGTTCGTCGGATCGAGTTTCCGCTGTCGAGTTCTTTTCCGTTTCAGAAATTGTGGCGTCGTTTTTTGATCGTCTTCGGATAGCGGGAGGCGTTCCTTCGAACTGAACCGTGGCCCAATAGGAAGCGGCGTTGATCTCCTCTGGGAGAAGGGGGGTGGTAGGCAACGACCGGGCGAGAAACACTCACCGGACAAAAAATCAACAAAAAAACGGCAAATGAAATATCTGGGCTAGGAACACTTGGGAAGAGTTCCCGGATCACTCCCACGAACAACAGGATCGGTCTTGAATTGCGATTCGACCACCGGTTCGAGAATCGGTGTTCCATCGGCGGCAATTCCGCGTAGCATTTCGATCTTTCGTTGAGCTGTGTCGAGCATGCCGTGACTTTTGCGTAGGAGTGTTACTCCCTCCTCGTATCGGGCCAAGGCCGTTGCAAGGTCGGTGCGACCATCGTCGAGCTGCTTGACAATGGCCTCCAATCGGACCATGGATGCTTCGAATGTCATATAGAAAAAAAGGGAAAACGGTGCGAATGGCGTGAACTTTCCCTGCATTATACGTCGATAACGCTGCGAGTCCAGTGCGGAGAATCGGAGTGCTGGCCAAATGCGGCCTTGAAATTCTTCCCGATTGGCGTACACTTGGGCTTATGTTCCGTTTTCATTCGCCGACTTTTTTTCTGTTGTTGATTCCGTGGGCGGTTTTTGTCGCTTTGCGGTTCAGGCGGCGCCCGGCAAGCGTCCTGTTCAGCGATGTCACAGCTTTGAAACGATTGCCACGAACATTTGCGCAACACATCAACGCTCTGTTGCCGTGGATGTTCGATATTGCGCTGCTTCTGCTGATCGTCGCTTTGGCCCGACCACAGGCCGGAAAAGAGGATTACCGAATCCGGGCCGAAGGAATTGCCCTGGCCATGTGCGTTGACCGTAGCGGCTCCATGGCAGCGATCGACTTTAAGCTGAACGGTCGTAACGTTTCTCGACTCGAAGCGGTCAAAAAAACGTTTCGGGATTTCGTTGCCGGAAACGACACGCTACCGGGACGCCACGATGACTTGATCGGTCTGTTGGCCTTCGGTGGGTACGTTGACACATTTTGTCCGCTCACGCTGGATCACTACACGCTCCTCGAAATGCTGGAGCAAGTCAACCTGATTCCTCCGGCAGTCGACGATCGAGGACGAATCATTGATGAACGACTCTATCAAGAGGAAAATATGACTGCCATCGGCGATGCCTTGGCCCATGCAGTGGATCGACTCAGGAACGTGAACGCGAAGAGTAAAGTCATCATTCTCCTGTCGGACGGCGACCAGACCTTTGGCAGCCTGACGCCGCTGGAAGGAGCGGAAATCGCAAAGGCCTTCGGCATAAAAGTTTACTGCATCGGCATTGGAACGACCGGTTATGCCGTGGTCGTTGGAACCGATGCCCGAGGCAATAAAATTCCAGTCCAACAATATATGGTGCTCGACGAGGAAACGCTCAAAGAAATTGCCGCAATGACCGGCGGAAAGTATTTCAACGCCCAAAACATTCAATCGTTACAGAGCGTTTATGAAGAGATCGACCAACTCGAAAAAATGACGCACGAAGGCCGCGTCTATACGCAATACTCCGAACTGTACCGCTCGTTCCTGATTCCCGCAACGATAATGTT
>Ga0099364_10012710_pt1 | contig 11332 bp, 12 predicted proteins | sample TergutTh196P3_FD_73070 | JGI IMG/M metagenome (GOLD analysis project Ga0099364, IMG submission 73070) | Microcerotermes parvus P3 segment gut microbial communities from Pointe-Noire, Republic of the Congo - Th196 P3 | ecosystem: Host-associated > Arthropoda: Insects > Digestive system > Gut ...
CAATATATATTTCATGCATATTTCTCCTTTGATTTTTATATATTTATATATATTATAACATGCAATTATAAAAATTTATATATTATTATTAAAATTTTCTTGACGCGGGAAGATTATCGTGCTATAATATTAATAATTTGGTCTTTAATTTTATTAATTATGTAAAGTGAGATGAGAAAAATGGAAGAAAAAGGATATATAGCGGGATTGTCCGAACTGCACCTGAGTGTGCTCAAGGAAATAGGCAATATAGGCTCCGGAAACGCGGCGACTTCGCTTTCCGAGATGCTCAATACGCCGGTGGGCATGAATACGCCCACAGTAAAAATTTTAGATATAGCCGAGCTTGCCGATATGCTCGGAGGTCCGGAAAATCAGGTTGTGGGCATTTTGTTCAGTCTGCACAACGATTTTGAAGGCATGATGATGTTTATAACTGAAAAGCAGTTCGCGCACCTTGTGCTGAACGTGCTGATGGGCAAGCATTTTGACAGCTTCGAGGATTTGGGCGAGATGGACATCTCGGCGATACAGGAAGTCGGCAATATCATGGTAAGCGCGTATATGCGGGCAATATCCCAGATGACAAACATGAGCATCGGGCTTTCGCCCCCTGGCATCGCTATAGACATGGTGGGTGCGCTTCTGAACGTCCCCGCCGTTGAAATAGAAAAATACGGCGACAAAGCGTTATTTATCCAAGATGGGTTTATAAATAACGAAAATCAGGTTACAAGCTATTTACTGTTGATTCCCGAAGTCGGGTATCTTCAAAAAATATTTCAAATATTAGGATTGGAAATGTGATTATGGGAAGTATAGTTATAGGTATCTCGGACATGAACGTAGCCAAGGGCGACAATTCTGTAATCACTTACGCTCTGGGTTCCTGCGTGGGGGTCGCCATGTATGACACGTCGCGGAAAATCGCGGGGCTTGCCCATATATTGATGCCTTCAAGCAAGGACGTCCGCGATTCCAATATAAATTTAATGAAATACGCGGACACGGCGGTGCCGGAGCTTTTGCGGAGGATGGAGCGCGCGGGGGCTTCCTCGTTTAATATAAACGCGAAAATCGCCGGCGGCGCGCAGATGTTCAGCATGGGCAACGCGAGCACGCAGTTTAATATAGGCGAGCGCAACGTCCAGATGGTGCGCGACGCGCTTCAGAAGCTCAGGATAAGAATAGTCGCCGAGGACGTCGGGGCAAATTACGGGCGGACAGTTGAGATTTTCGCGGCAACCGGGGTTTACAGAATCAAAGCTATAGCCAAAGGCACGAAAGACATTTAACCGGAGTGATATAAAATTATGAAACTTTGCAGGCTTGTATTAATTATTGTTTGCTTCGCCGCGTTTTATTCATGCGGCGGCGATACTTTCACGGCTTTTCAGGAAATACCGGACGCCGATTTGGGCGGCGGGTATTTCGAGCATCTAATAGAAAATCTGAGCCAGTACGAGTATGTATACTCGCACCTGTTTGTCGAGTACGCACGGGAGCACAGCACGGCGGCGGTATTCGAAGAAAACGAAAGCGCGTATGCCGCATTATGCGAAGCCGCGTATAAAAACTGGCAGAGTAATCACCCTGACAAACTTGAGGTTATCCATGCTAATATACCCAGATTATTTGATATGGTGAGCAGGATAACGTCCCGGAACAGGGTTTTTCATTTCGAAACCATGAAATATCTTATAGATTCGTATGTGAGCGCGGTATATATTAACAGTCCCGCGCCTGAAGCCCCGCGGGATGAACCGCAGACCGATGAAAACGGCGGTTCTGTTCCGGCGGAAACAACTCTTTTCCCGCCGATTGATATAGGCTCTGCGCGTGAAAATATTTCCGGATACGTTTCCGCCGATTTTTTGAGCAATAATCCGCAGAAAGCCGTCGCAGATTATCTGAACGAGAATAATATCCACGTTAAAAAGATAGTTTTCGACGAGAGTTTTTCAGATTTCAGCCATCATATTTATCCGTTCAGGATAGATTATAAGTACAGAATATATTATTACACGGGAGATACGCCTGTCGACGACGAAGAAAAATGGCAGACGGCGAACGTGCGGGCAGTTTATTTTCTGACGATGAACGAAAAAAGAGAGTACGTAATAGCATATATAAGCGACCCCGCCGCCGCCAAAGAGATAATAAATCCGGACGACCCGAAAATTGAAGATTTTGAATAAAGCTATATATATTTATAACGCGGGAAATTTATGTAATGTGCGTAAGACAAAATTGTACCGGAAGAAACAACGGAAAGCGTGTGAAAACGCGCTTTTTCTGTGTTCCGTATGATTATAAACCGGTGTTTTATGGCAGGTAACACGCTATAAATATGCAAAAAATCCCTGATAATAATTGCAATAGATAAAATATTATGATATAATAATCAAGTAAACAAAAAACAGGAGTATAAATTTTATGATAAAAACTATATTGACAACAGGTCTTTACGGTATCGACGGTTTTATTATAACGGTCGAATGTTTTATGAGCGGAGGACTGCCGGAATTTTCGATTGTAGGTTTGCCTGACGCTGCCGTCAAAGAGTCTAAAGAACGCATACGCGCCGCTATGAAAACCTGCGGCTTCGCTATCCCGAACAGGGTAATAACGATAAATCTCGCGCCCGCCGACAGAAAAAAAGAAGGCTCATCTCTTGATTTGGCTCTGTTCGCAAGCATTATAGCCAACGAAAAAGACCTTGACTTTGATTTTGAAAAAATGTGCTTTATCGGCGAGCTTTCTCTTGCCGGTGACGTCCGCTCCGTAAACGGCATACTGCCGATGTGCGTCGCGGCGAAAAAATCCGGGATAAAAAAAATATTCGTGCCTTATGATAACGCGAAAGAAGCCGTGCTGTGCGGCGACAATAATAACGGGCTTGAGATTTTCCCGGTCAGGAATATAACCGAGCTTTATAATCATCTCGCGGACAACAGGCTGATAGAGCCGCTTCGTTTTTCCGAGAGCGATTATTTAAATCTTGATTTTACGGACGAGCTTGATTTTTCCGACGTGAAAGGACAGGAAAAAGCGAAGCGCGCAATCGAAATCGCGGCGGTCGGCGCGCATAATATATTATTTATCGGTCCGCCGGGCACGGGCAAAAGTATGCTCGCCAAGCGCATATCGGGGATACTGCCCCGAATGAGCTTTGAGGACGCTATCGAAACGACGAAGATACACTCGGTTGCCGGAATCACGCGGCTTGATAACAAAAAAGATATGTCGCTGATAACGGAGCGTCCGTTCAGAGCGCCGCACCATACTGTTTCACGCGGCGGATTGTCGGGCGGCGGGAGCGTACCCAATCCGGGAGAGATTAGCATAGCGCATAACGGCGTATTATTTCTTGACGAGCTGCCGGAGTTTTCGCGCGACGTCATAGATTCGCTGCGCCAGCCGCTTGAGGACGGCGAGGTTACTATCACGCGGACGGGCGGGAAAGTCACGTTTCCGGCAGAGTTCATGCTTGTCTGCGCTATGAACCCGTGCAAATGCGGCTATTTCGGGCATCCGGCGCGCCCTTGTTCATGCTCGGATTCAGAGCGGCGCAAATATATATCTAAAGTGAGCGGTCCTTTATTGGACAGAATTGACGTTCAGGTTGAAATACCCGCGGTTACATACGGCGATATGCGTAATGTCGAATCAGGCGAAAATTCGGCGGATATGCGCCGGCGTATAAGCGATGCTCAAAAATTCATGTTTGACAGGCTGAAAGAAGAAAATAAAAGCGCGAACAGAATGTTATGCTGCAATTCGCGCCTGAACACGCGGCAGATAAAAAAATACTGTGTTCTTGACGGCGACGCTGAAAAAATCCTGAAATCGGCATTTGAGCGTTTGGGCTTATCGGCGCGGGGATATGACAGAGTTCTGCGGGTATCGCGTTCAATCGCGGATTTGGACGGCAGCGAGATTATAAATAAAAATCACGTTGCCGAAGCGATACAGTTCCGCTCGCTTGACAGAAAATACTGGAATTAAAAAGCAGGCAAAATCAAGCGTTTTTTGCATGACATTTACGTCTTTATTGATTAGCGGGGAAGAGCTTCAATCTTTATAAATTTATTTTCTTCACGGAAAAAACCTCTGCGCCGGTGCTTTTACCGCCTTGAATATATAATCTTCGTATGGAAAAAATCCGTTGATTAGGGATTGGCAGCAACCTATAAAAATATCAAGGGCTTTTTATAATTTTAAAAGGCTCTGTTTACGCTATTTTAATATTAAGTTAATAAAAGTATATTATCATTTATTATAATATAAAAATTGAAAGGGAGGCAAATTTATGAAAAAGATTGTTTTAAAAAGAGCCGCATTATTATTTACAGTAGTTTTGCTTGTATTTATCGGCGCCTGCGGTGAAACTGACACCGTAGATAATAATGATATTACCAGCGGGAATAATCCGGAGATTATTGACGAACCTACGGAAGAAATAGATATCATGACGCTTGTGCCGCAACAAAATCTCGGCGGGTTTAATATCAGGTTTCTGACGGATATAATCTGGGACTGGGATTTTGGTCCCCTGCACATGGTTTATGTCGAGGAACATACCGGCGAACCGGTTTACGACGCTATATACACGCGCAACGCCATAGTTGAAGAAAGGCTTAATATTAAAATAGAAGAAACGGTCAGAACGGGCAACGATTCCGGAAATGTAATCAGAAGGCTGGTAAACGCGGGCGACGACGAATACGACGTTGTTTTGTCCCAGTCATGGAGCATCGGTCCGATTGCGATGGAGGGCTTGCTCGTGAACCTCAATGAAATTCCCGGACTGCAAATTGATGCGCCGTGGTGGGATTACGCCTCTATTCGCGATTACACGATAAGGAACCATCTTTATTTTGTCACGGGAGATTATAACTTGATAAGCAACGACGCGACATGGATGCTTTTTTTCAACAAGCAGATGATGCAGGATTTAGGTCTTGATATGCCGTATGAGTCTGTCCTCGGCGGAAAATGGACGTTTGACAAACAGATTGAATATATGAAATCGGGAGCTCGCGACGTGGACGGCGACGGCATATGGTCGTATGACGATATATGGGGGCAGGTGTCACATACGCAGCATTACACGGGAATTTTAATCGCCGCCGGCGAAAATTTAATAACGCGTGACAGCAACGGACTGCCTGTATTCGGCGAGCTGACGGAGCGTTTCTATAACGTGTATGATAAAATACAGGAGAAGATGAAAGGTCCCGGATATACGCATAACGTATACGTGAATATCCCGAACGCGCCGGGAAGCAGGCACGCGACTTACGAGTTTTTAGACAATAAAGCGTTGTTCTGTACAGAGATACTGGCGCATACGCGCAGGTTCAGGCAGATGGAAAGCGATTTCGGCGTGCTGCCGCATCCGAAATTTGACGAAAACCAGCAGGAATATTTCTCGTATGTTCTCGGTCAGGTAACCGTCACCTGTATTCCCATCACTAACTCTGAACTGGAAAAAACCTCGGCAGTCCTTGACGCGCTGGGTATGCTGAGCAGCCATACTATACAGCCCGCATATTATGATATTTCGCTCATCGGCAAATTTTTCCGCGACGATGAAAGCGCGGCTATGATTGATATAATACGCAGCAACCGGGTATACGGAATTTCAGACGCGTTCGGTTGGGGCGACGCCACCGGGCAGTTCCAGAACGCGGCGGTAAACGGTCAGCCTATAGCTTCGATGATAGAAAGAATAGAAGCCCGCGTGACTACCGCTATCGAAAGAACGCTCGAAAGATTTGATTAAAATAACAGCAAAAAGTTTCCCTTTCGCATATAACGAAAGGGGAGCTTTTTTAATTTATGCGTACAATATTGGCGCGCAGGTCATCTCCGGTTATATCAATCACGCAGTATGAGCGTCCGCTGCCGTCCCTGTTATAAGATACAGAACCCGGATTTATTATATATGTCCCGCCGCCGTTTTTATTTTTTATATAATCTTCACGCGGCGTATGCGTGTGTCCGTATAAAATTATATCATAATCTTTACGCGCCGCTATGCTTTCCAGATTGCCGGGCGAAAATTTAACGCGCTGCGTATCCCCGTGCAAGACAAAAAATTTTTTACCCTGAAACTCAAATTCTTTTTCCGAGTCTTTTATATCATAAGCATAATCGCAGTTTCCTGAAACGTATAATACGGGAATATCCGGAAAATTTTTTTGCAATAATTCCGCGTCGCGTACTAAATCGCCCAGATGAATAATATAATCTATTGTAACGCTCCTATTCAGTTTTTCCGTTTCTTGGAGCATATAATCGCAAATGCCGTGCGAATCTGAAAAAACAACTATTTTCATGAATAAAATCTCCTGTAAAAATTAATTTTTGAGCAGAGTTTAATTGTTCCGCATATAATAATATTGTTAATATAAAAAATATACGGAGGCAACTTATGCAGATAGATACAAGCAAATTAAAAAATTTTTTAAATCTGGACGACGAGCAGTTCAGGAAAAAAATTTCTGAAGCGGCAAAAGCCGGAGGAATAGACGAAAAAGTTTCGCCGATGCTTAACGACATAAAAAGCATAAAAAAAACTCTCGGCAATTTAAACGAACAGGACATAGTAAACGCGATAAATTCGCTCGGAATCGACAAACTCGAAACGCTCGTCAAAAATATTAAAAATAATTAGAATCATGCAGACAACCGCAAAATCAGGAAAGGGGCGTAAAACATGGACTCTAACATATCTGACTTGCTGAACGGCGTATTATCCAATCCTGAAATGATGAACAAAGTCAAGACGCTTCTGCCGGTAGTCAGCCAAATGATAAAATCCGGCGATAATCCGGGAACGCCGCCGCCCGCGCAGTTAATTCAGCCTGCCGCGCCTCAAGCCGATGCTAATCAGGCAAATAATATAATGGCGGACGCAAACGTCGCCGCGGCTGTTCAGAATCTTATCGCCGCGCTCGGCTCCGCGAATCAAAATACACAGGCGGCAGCCCCGGTTTTCGCCGAACAGCAGACCGACCCGCCGGAACAGCCTGAAATTTTACCGCCGGTAAACGACGCGATAAACATAGAGAAAACTCTTAACACTCTGCAAACCGTAACGGCTATGGCAAACCCCGAAAATGACCACCGCGCCAAATTGCTGCTTTCGCTCAAGCCTTTTCTCGGCGAATCCCGCAGAACAAAAATAGACACGGCGATTAAATATATAAACGCGGCGAAAATCTTCAGTTCTTTCGGCAAAAACGGCTTTGTTTAATAATTTAAATTTCAGGTGAACAAAATGTATATGCGAAACAAAAAATATGATAATTATAATCTGAACAGTTTTCCGGCGAATTATTCCGGTCAGTATTCGCCGGAAGAAATCCTGCGCGAGGACAAAGATTTATCTGAAAAACATTCGCAGGACGCTGGGGAAAGCGTGTCCGGAAACCGCAAAGATGAACATAAAAAAGACGAACGCAAAGAAGAACATAAAGAAGAAAAAAAATCAATATTAGGCTCTATTCTCGGCGGCGGCAAAGGCGGCGAAAAAAAGCACGGGCTGCTCTCCGGACTTTTTAACAAAGACAAGGACGGCGGGATACTGAGCGGCATAGAGCTTGAAGATTTAATCTTGCTCGCCGTGATATTCTTCCTGCTGAAAGACGGTTTCGAGGATGATTTAATAATAATACTCGCGCTTATTTTATTAGCCGGCTGATTTATAATATAATCTCATGCAGATATTATACTATAAAATCAGAGTAAAATCAATATTTTTATAAAATATTTCATAAAATTTGATAAAAACGACTTGACATTTTTATCAATACATGATATAATTTATGATGTTCGGCAAACAAAAAAATTCACGCGCCGTATTTTACCCGGCGACATAGCCAAGTGGTAAGGCAGAGCTCTGCAAAAGCTTTACGCCCCGGTTCAAATCCGGGTGTCGCCTCCAAAGGCAAGCCTGATAAACATTGATTTTATCAGGCTTTATATTTTATTTTCACAAAGTCTGGCTATACTATTCGCTCAATGATTTTATAAAATTTTTTACGCCGTTTTCATAATTCATAGTAATCTCATTAAGCAAGCCGTTGTAAAAGTCAACCGCTGTCTTTTGGCGTTCCAAAGAAATTTCTTTCGCGCGCTCCGTAAAAAAAGAATTATATACTTTCTTCAGCTTATAATTATATTCCTGAAAGAAAGACGATATTTCAGCACCTCCGCCGACTGTAACAATTTTGCCGTCATTATCAATAATATATAAAGGCTCCGCAACCTGACCTTCATAAATAAGCGTTCTGGCTATTCCGACGGCGCCGCTTGCGTCCAGTTTATCCGCGTCGAATAAAATTTTTGCTTCAATGCTTTGCGGTCTGTTATTTCCCCTGTATCTATGGGTAGAAATACATTCTTTTACGTGCAATGCTTTTTGCTCCGACCATTGGCGAGACAATAAATAAGCATACGCCGTTTCGCCACCGATTTCAGCATGGCAAATATTTTCTAAATCCGCAAATTGTTTTTCGCGCCCAATGTCATGCAGCAGGCACGCCGCTATTAAAACGTCCGCATCTTTGTCTATATGCTTTGCTATATCAAGGGCGGCGTTGAGAACCCTGTAAACATGATGCCGGTCATGCGCGCTGTCCTGCATTTGCTGCAGCATATAGCTTTCGATTTCATTGTACTCTGCTTGAGTCATATTTATTCCCTTTCGCCCAATTTAAATTTATATTATAATTATCGCCGCGATTATTTCGCATATTTTCTTGAAAGCTCCGCGCCGTAATCTATATAAGTAAGCAGATTATCTATATATTTTTCGCTCGGCTCGATATATTCCATATATCCTGCGGACGGGCATAAAATAAATCGGTTTCCGGTATATTCATACGATTTTTTCATCGTGTTTTCTAAAAATTCCCGTATATAATCGCGGTCCTGATTTAATAAATCGTTTATTTCTATGTTGCCCTCTAATATTATTCTGCCGTCCGCTTCGTTCAACGCCTGTTCTATAGTGCAGTCGCCCATGGGCGGCGGCTCTATCGGGTTGAGAACGTCCACGCCCATATCCGCGAACCTTGATATTATTTTCCTGACTTTGCCGTGGCAATGCACCCAGACATACCCTCCGGCATTTTTTATCAGGCTGATAACCGGCTCGTCCATGTCATATACAAGTTTCTCGAAAATATCAAAAGAAACAAGCGGCGGTATAAGCAGCTCCGGTCCGACGTAAGACACGGCGAACGGTCCGTAGTCAGCTATGCCTGAATCAATCAAGGCTTGAACATGATTATACAAGCGTTCCGCGAAAACCGATGTAACTTCACGGACAAGCTCCGGCGCGTCATATAATAAATAGCCCAGCGTTTCGGAGCCGGTCAGGTTATACAGCATATAAGCCGGGTGGCTTACGCCGAACATAACAAGCCCGTCGCCGCCCATTTTACCCAAAGAGTTTTCATAGTTCTTTAAATCAACGGGAAACGGCTCATATTCAAGCGACAATATTTTTTTCAGGTCTGATTCGCCTTTAACGAAATATTCCTGCATAAGCCCGGGATGCCCGTGATTATTTGCCAGAAATACGCTTCTAAGGTCGCCCTCCGGCGTTCGCATTATATTTATATGCGCCGTCCAGTCGTTTCCGCGAGGCTCTGTTCTGCTTTCGTACAGATTTTTATACCTGCTGCCGCTGTATATATCGAAAGCGGACGACGCTCCGCCGATAATATCAGTTTTTTCTACCGCCGCGTCGTATACTTTTTTATACGCGGGGTGCATCATGCTTTGATTTTTGTCCAGCCCCCACAGTTTTACCGGCATACGGTCGGGCGTTTCTCCTTTATAAACCGACCAAAGCCGTTCTTTCTTTGTCATTTCACGCGCCATTATCATACACTCCCTGCCAAACTTTTTTATTTATATATATTATAACACAGCCGGTTGTTTCTTGCAATATATTTTTACGCGCTTATACTGTGCGCAACTTTAAAATTCACATAAATTCTGTTGAAATTTTTATAAAACCATGATATAATATTTATATTACAGAGACGGACAGCGGGGCAAGCGATAAAAACTGTTTAATTTTTTTCAGGCGGAAAGTTAATATTTTATGATTATATTTATCACGTTCGCCGTGATTTTCGGCGTTATTTTTCTGCAAAGATTTATATATATAAAATTCGCGTTCAAAAACCTTGAGTTAAAATATTTTTTCTCGCAGACCGAAGTGAACGAAGGCGATATTTTTTATATAACAGAAATCATCGAGAATAAAAAATATCTGCCGCTTCCGGCTGTGTCAACTATTCTGGAAGCCGGGGCGGGCTTGGCTTTCGCGGACGGCGAACGGCAGATTATAGAGCAGAAAAGCGTATTTTGCTTTTATACTGTCGGTCCTTACAAGAAAATAACGCGCACATGGCGCGTTAAAGCCGTAATGCGCGGACGCTTTAATATTAATAATATAACTGTTCACCTGCGGGATATTTTCGGACTTGCAAGAATAAGCAAAGACTTTACGTGCGACATGAACGTGCTTGTCCTGCCCGCCGCTTATTTTACTGATAAGCGCATAGCCGCGTTGAATTTAACCGGCGGCGAACGCGCCGTCATGACGGGATATTACGCGAACCCGTTCGAGATTTATAAAATACTGCCGTATACTTACGCCGAGCCTTTGAATAAAATCAACTGGAAGGCGAGCGCGAAAAGCCGCGCGCTGATGATAAACGCCGAACAGTCGTCAGTCGCGGAGAAAATTCTCGTGATTTTGGATATGTCCGAGAAGTATCATATCGAGAAAAATATAAAAATATGCGCGACGTTATCTAAAATTTTATCGGAGGAAAACGAAGTCACGCTCATAACAAACGGAAAATTGCCGGAGGGCTATGCTAACCCGCTGGTTAAAATAATAAAAGCTGATTATATACAGACGGGCGAATTTAATATATGCTCGCACGAGCGTAATTTTAAACGGCTGTTAGCCGAATTTACCGGAGCCGTCGGCGATTATCATAATATCGCGGGGACGCGTTTCATGCGCGAAGATATAATCGCGGCTGAAAAACTTGCTGAAATTACACGGAAGAAAATATATTCAGATTCCGTAATATTAGTGAAAGGCGGGAGAATTTATGACTGCGAGTCCAATCAGGATATATTTATATAAATTATTTATACTGTTCCCGTTTACTTTTCTGTTCGCTCCGATTTTTTGGCGGCTGTTGATATATAACCCGAATCCTGCGTCCGGGCTTATTAATTCGGCGTTCCCGTTTATTATATATATATGGTATGCGTTTTTTATTTATTT
>Ga0099364_10012711_pt1 | contig 11332 bp, 13 predicted proteins | sample TergutTh196P3_FD_73070 | JGI IMG/M metagenome (GOLD analysis project Ga0099364, IMG submission 73070) | Microcerotermes parvus P3 segment gut microbial communities from Pointe-Noire, Republic of the Congo - Th196 P3 | ecosystem: Host-associated > Arthropoda: Insects > Digestive system > Gut ...
GCCTTCGGTAATTCAGTATCTTTTTAATTTTCCAAGTTCTATTGCATACCTGATGGGAGGAACTTCTTTGTTAATTATGGTAGGTGTTGACCTGGATACCATGAGCCAAATAGAAAGCTTTTTAAAGATGCATCATCAGGAAGGCTTAACCAGGAAGGGCAGGCTTCGCGGCAGGAACCTATAGGAGGAATTGGTTATGAAAGTCCGTACCAGCGTTAAACCGATTTGCGATAAATGCAAAGTAATAAAACGCAACGGTATAATTCGAATTATATGCGTTAATCCCAAGCATAAGCAGAGACAAGGATAGGAGAAAATATGGCACGTATTGCAGGAATAGACATTCCAAACAAGCATGTTAATATAGCGCTGACTTATATTTTCGGCATAGGCCGATCCAGTGCTGATGAAATCTGCGTAAAAGCAAAAATAGATCCCTTACGGCAGATTAATGATCTTTCTCCGGAAGAACTAAATACGCTCCGCCACCTAATCGAGAATGATTACAAGGTAGAAGGCCGCCTTCGAACCGAAGTTGCCTTAAATATAAAACGGCTTATGGATATTGGCTGCTACCGGGGATTGCGGCACAGAAAGGGTCTGCCTCTGCGCGGACAGCGTACCCGAACCAATGCCCGCACGCGTAAGGGAAAGAAAAAAACCGTAGCCGGCAAAAAGAAATAATGGAGGATAAGTTTGGCAACTGCTAAAAAGAAGAAAGAAAAAAAGTCTGTATACGAGGGGAATATATATATTCAGGCCACCTTTAACAATACCATTGTGACCATTACCGATCTAATGGGTAATACTATTTCCTGGGCTAGCTCCGGCGGATTGAATTTCCGCGGTGCAAAAAAATCAACTCCCTTTGCGGCCCAATCAGTTACAGAAACTGCCGCTCAGAAAGCCTTGCAATTAGGATTAAGGGAAGTTCATGTATATGTTAAGGGTCCGGGCATAGGCCGGGAGTCCGCCATTAGACAGCTTGGCGTACTTGGCATTAAGGTCAAGTCGATAAATGATGTTACGCCCATTCCTCATAATGGGTGCAGACCTCCAAAAACCCGCCGTATATAATTAAGGAGATTTATTAATGGCAAGATATACCGGTCCAGTTTGCCGCCTCTGTCGCACAGAAGGTAAAAAATTAATGCTGAAGGGAGAACGCTGCAAGAGCGACAAATGTGCAATCAATAAAAAGCGTCCTGCTCCGGGAAAAGACCCCAAGGGAAGACCGGGAAAACGCAGCGATTATGGCATACAGCTTCGAGAGAAACAGAAACTCCGGCGCATTTATGGCATGCAGGAAAGGCAGTTTAGACTCTTTTTCCACCGTGCCCAGCGTATGGCAGGTATAACCGGCGAAAATCTCTTTGTCTTGCTGGAAAGAAGGCTTGACAATGTTGTATACAGACTTCACTTTGCTTCCAGCAGAAGCCAGGCAAGGCAGATTGTACTGCATGGTCATGTAGAAGTAAACGGAAAGCGGGTTAATATCCCTTCCTTTTTGGTAAAACCGGAGGATGAAATCTCTATACGTGAAGGATGCAAAAATTTGGTGATAATTAAAGAAGCCCTAAAGGAATTTGGCAAATCCGGAGTAATGCCCTGGTTTCAGCTGGATCCTGACGGAATGAAAGGTAAATTCCTTGCTATACCGCGTCGCAGTGATATTACTGACCTTTTGGATATCAAGGAACAGATGATTGTTGAACACTATTCCAAATAAGGAGGGGGAAATGGCTCGTAAAAATCTGCTTCAGGGGTTCAAACGGCCGAAAGGTATTACCTTTGAGCATGGAGATTTAAAACCGAATTACGGAAAATTTATAGCAGCTCCTTTCCAGCCTGGTTTTGGTACAACCATAGGCAATACCCTGCGCCGTGTTCTGCTTTCATCCATACAGGGATATGCCATTACAGCGGTAAAAATAACTTCCTATGATACGGACGGAAATGCCCATACTGTATCCAGTGAGTTTGAACCAATTCCGAATATTCTTGAAGATACCATGGAGCTTATCAATAATTTTAAAATGATACGCCTTAGGCTTCCCGATGACATGGAACAGGTTGTTCTAAGTTATGAATGGTCGGGAAAGTGCGTTGTTAAAAGCGACGATTTTGAAAAGGACAGAGTAGAGATTTTAAGCACCGGTCAGCATATAATGACCTTGATGGACAATGCCCGTGTAGAACTGGAAATACAAATAGATATTGGCCGGGGCTACATACCATCGGAAGTAAACGAACATTATATCGATGTAATTGGAACCATTCCGCTGGATGCAATTTTTTCTCCGGTTAAAAAGGTTAAATTTTCTGTAGAGCCTACCAGAGTAGGGCAGCGCAGCGATTATGACAAGCTGGTTTTGGAAATTTGGACAGATGGAACCATACGACCGGACGATGCTCTTGCAGAAGCGGCAAAGATTGCCAAAGATCATTTTTCTGTATTTATTAACTTCGATGAAAATATCCTTGGCTCGGAACTGGATGATGATCCGGATGACGAAAGAGTCCGGCAAATTCTTAATACTCCTGTGGAAGAACTGGAACTGTCTGTCCGTTCATCCAACTGTCTAAAAAATGCAAATATCAAAACCATTGGGGAACTGACACGAAAAACCGAAGATGATATTGCAAAAACCCGGAACTTCGGCAAAAAATCCCTTCAGGAAATAAAGGAAAAACTTAAAGAGTGGAACCTGGGCCTGGGGATTACCGATATCAATGTATTAAGAAATGCAGTACGAGTTATGCCCCAGAAGGAAGTAGAAGATGAAACATAGAATTGGCTTTAATCCCCTTGAGCGAAAGAGCTCCCACAGGAAAGCCATGCTCCGAAATATGGTTGGTTCTTTGTTTAGATATGAACGGATTAAAACCACCAAAACCAAAGCAAAGGCAGTACGAAGAACAGCCGAACGGCTTATTACCAGAGCCAAAACAGATTCTGTTCATAACCGAAGAATTGCTTCCAGCCGCCTGTATGATGAAGGGATAGTGGCTAAATTATTTACTACTATAGGACCCAGAATGCAGGATAGGCCCGGCGGGTATACCAGGATTATCAGGCTGGGTCCCAGGAAGGGAGATGCTTCCGAAATGGTAATCATTGAGCTGGTGGACTATGCATTAAAGACCGGCGAAGAAAAAGATAAAAAAGCAAAAAAAGCGGCAAAAAAAGCGCAAAAAAAAGATGAAAAGACAAAAGATAAAAATGAAGCGGCAGATAAGCCGGAAGATAAGGAGTAGACATGTCAAAGGCACATAGAGGCAAGGGAATACGGGATCAGCTTGCGCGGGGTAGAGGAGAGTGTCCTGTATGCAAACGCAGCGGTGTTAAGCTCCTCTATGAACTGGATAATGACGGTGCCAAGCTTAAAGTCTGCAAAGCCTGTAAAGCTGCCGTTGCCAATGGTAAAAAAAGTATTTCATAATATATTGTTTTAAAAAGTAGAGGGAACTACTTAAAGTGAGCTCTGCGGCTATTCCCTGTGTTCTGTGAATTCTGCACTATATAATTCTGCAGTTCTTCATATTGATTTTTGTCTATAACCCGGCCCGGAAAAATCCTGTTTGCCACACCGTATAGCTGAGCCACTGTTATGGTACCCCAGTTCCATCCAAAGATGGCACCCACAGCATGCCTTGAAGCAAGCTCATCGGTATAATCCCAAAGCGGGTACACAACAAAGGGAGTTCTTTCCCTGCTGTAATGGCTGACAGTGGGAATTATCCCGGTATAGTCTGCAACAGTTGAAACAGTATTATTGTCCCAGGTTTTCTTTATTCTGATATATGCAAGGGCCCCGGTAATGGTGTTGGGAGTTGATCTGGAGTGTGTGTGTGAAAGAAAGTCTCCCAGAGAATAAAAGACTGTAAGCTGTCCTCCATCGGGGCGCTGGACAATTTCCAATGGCGCTGTTACATGGGGATGATGCCCCAAAATTACATCAACATTATATTCTGCCATAAAAGCAACCAGGTCTCTTTGCCAGGGATTTATTGTATCCCGGAATTCATCGCCCCAGTGCAGGGAAACAATTAAAAGATCGCAGTGGGGACGCAGATCGGCTATTTCTTTTGCCATTACTTCCTTGTCAATTACCGCTACCAGCCAGGGTTTGTCTCTTGGGAGTGCAAAGCCGTTAAGACCGTAACTGTAGGCAAGAAATCCAACTGTAATGCCGTTCTTTTCGATAATTCGTCTTTCATTATTTCGTATTTCTTCGGTGCGGAAGACACCCAGGTACATTATGTTATGGGAATCAAAAAAATCCATGGTACCAAAAACAACTCGTTCGCCCCTGTCCATGACATGATTGTGTGCCAGGTTTATTACAGTAAAACCTGCATTTATAATCCCTAGCCCTGCTTGCTGCGGTGAATTAAACATGGGATATCCAGAATAACCGAATTGAGTCCCGCCCATCATCGATTCCTGGTTAACAAAAGCTATATCTGCACTTTGTATAATAGATTTTATATGAGTATAACCAGGGTCAAAATCAAAAGATCGTTCGTCGTCTACCCTTGCCCTGTTGTAAATAATGTCATGGATTAGGTTATCCCCTGCGGCAATGAGTGTAAGATAACTGGTTCGATTTCTTTCTGCCCTGGCTCTGGGTCCGTTTGGATTTCTGATTTCCTGCTCGGCACAGGCAGAAAAAAATAATAAAGCGGTTATGATTGCAATAGCCGTAATTCTTCCCAGCGCCATACTTATAGTATACATCCCCTTGCCTAAATCGTCCATATTTGCTACTTTACTTATATGGTCCCTTGGGACGTCGGCAAGCGGTAAGCCCCCGGGTTTTGGGTCCGGTATTCATAGGTTCGAATCCTATCGTCCCAGGAATACTTTTATTTTTATTAAGGAAGATTTATGAGTCAGGTTGTATTTTCTGCCCAGACCAGGGCTAACAAAGGTTCATTGGAAGCGCGAAAACTAAGGCGGCTTGGCCGTATTCCGGCTGTTATTTACGGCAGAAAAAGCGATCCCATTTCTATAGACCTGGATCAGCGGGATTTTATGAACGGCATTAAGGGTATTTCCGAAAGTACCATTGTCAAAGTCGATATTAACGGAAAGATTTGCGAAGCTTTTGTAAAAGCTACCCAGCGGGATATAAAAGACGGAGCAGTGCTCCATGTAGATTTTTATGAAATCGAAGGAAATACACCGCTTAGGGCCAGGGTATCTCTTAACCTTCACGGGAATCCCATTGGTGTTCGTGAAGGGGGTATTTTGGAAACACCTCTGCGTGATATAGAAGTGGAATGTCTGCCAAAGGATATGCCCGAGCGGCTTGATGTTGATATAAGCTCTCTTAAGGCTAACCAGTCTATTCATGTCCGGGATTTATCTTTAGGCAGCGGTGTTAAGCTAATCACCAATCCCGATATGGTTGTGGCTTTGGTTAAGTTTGCCAAGGTAGAAGCTGCCCCTGTCGAAGCTGCTGAAAGCGAAATAGAAGCCGATGCTGCTGCTCCTGCTGCGGCTGGAGATAAAAAACCAGAAAAAGACAAAGAAAAAGAAAAATAATACTTGAGGCTTTTTCAAAACTTCAGTTTTTGAAAAAAGCTGATTTTAAAATAGACCCTTTGGAGATGAATGCTCTGTGTTCGAGATTTGAAAAAGCTGTCTTTGAAAACCTTTCTCCCTGCCTTGCCGGCAAGGCGGCTGTACGATTGGGATTGGCTGCTTTATCCGGAGGCGCCGATTCCAGCGCTATGCTTGCAGCTCTGGCAGCCCGGCTGGCAGCCGGGCAGACTGCCGGGTTCGAAACCGATAAAGAAATAAGCCTTAATCTTCATGCTCATCATATTAATCATGGCATACGTCCGGCAGAAAACTGTATTATTGATCAAAAAGCAGCCTTTGATCTGTGCAAAAAATTGGGTATACCTTTCACGGTTACGGAAATAGCTCCCGGTACTATAGAAGCCTATGCCCGGCACTATAATACGGGTATTGAAGGAGCAGCCCGGCATTTTCGTTACAAGGCGCTTTCTGAAGAAGCCAGACGGCTAGGAGCTGATTTTATTTTAACTGCACATACTGCCGATGACAGGCTGGAAACCATACTTATGGCATTTCTTCGCGGCGCAGGCCCTGCAGGTCTTGGCGCTCTGGCAGGCTCCGGCGAAATGTCCGGTCCAGCTTTGCTGGACGGTACAGCTCCGCTGGGCGGTACTTCGCTTCCTGTGTTACGGCCTCTTTTAACCTTAAGCCGCAGGGAAGTACTGGAATACCTAAAGCAGCGGAATATTTCGTATTGTACCGATGAGACCAATGAAGATGAGCATTTTTTCCGGAACAGAGTCCGTCTTAAGCTTATTCCCCTTTTGGATGAAAGTTTTCCTCATTGGCGAAAAACGGTTTTACGATTGGGGGATACCCAGTTTAAAACAGCGGCTTTTATCCGCGAGGAGGCAAAAAAATCCCTGGTCTGGACAGATACAGTGTCACATAGTTCTGCAAAAAACCGTATTTTAACTATGCCTGGAGAAGATTTTTTTTCCAGGCCGGAGATTCTTAGAGAAGAAATATTGTACGAGGCCATTAATGCTCTTACAGAAAAAGATCAGGAAGGAAAAAAGCCCCGCAGGGATACGCTTAGGTCTTTTATCAAGTCTATGGATAGTAATGCCAAAAAATCTTCTTTTGATATTTTTCAATTTCGCCTTGATTATACGGATGGTCAAATAACGGTAAAGAAAAAAGAAACCCAATGTACTTCCGGTTTTTCGGTGTTGATTAAATGTCATGGAGTTTATAAGCTAAAGGAACTTACCATGAATGTTACAGCGATGGCTAAGGAAACCGGCGATACAGGTTTTTATGGCTTGTTTCCCCTGGTATTTCGTTCGATTGCCGGTGGAACGATCCTTGCCGAAGATCGCCGAGGCAGGGCAGCAGTACTAAAAAACGGCTGTATTGTTTGGAAGCGAAGATCTGCGCCGGATAGCGGAGAATCCTGCTTTTCAGTCCAGTAAAGCTGGACGGTCCAGTAAAACTGGACGGTACAAGGAATCTATTAAATGGATCAAGATAATAAATCAAATAAACCGCAGAAACCTGTGCTGCCCGGCGGAAAACCCAACCATATTGCCCTGTTTTTTTTCCTTGCTATGGCAGCTCTTTTTACCGCCTATTTTTTACGCCAGGAACCGGCAAATATTCAGGAAATGGCATATTCCGATTTTATCCGGCATCTGGGGAGAAACGAAATTGTCGAGGTAACAATCTTTGATAACAATGTAATAGAAGGATTCCGCCGTACTTCCGGAGGCGATCAGGTTCGTTTTAGAACCCTTATCCCATACGAAGACCCAACTCTTGTTTCTGCACTTATTGACCGGGGTATTAAACTAGTCGGCGCTGCTGCCGGTATTAATCCCTGGCGTGTTGTAATGGATATACTTCCTTTTGTATTAATAATAGGTTTTATATTTTTAATGATGAGAAATATGCAGGGCGCCGGTTCGCGCAGTTTTCAATTTGGAAAAAGCAAAGCCAAACGCTACCACAGCGACGGCAAGAAAATTATGTTTGCCGATGTAGCAGGTCAAATAGATGCCAAATATGAGCTGCAGGAAGTAGTATCCTTTTTAAAAGATCCGCAAAAGTTTACCAAGATGGGCGCAAAAATCCCCAAGGGCGTACTTTTGGTTGGAATGCCCGGTACAGGAAAAACCCTTATGGCCAAAGCGGTTGCAGGAGAAGCCGGGGTAAACTTTTTCCATATGTCAGGCTCGGATTTTGTAGAAATGTTTGTCGGAGTGGGAGCCAGCCGTGTGCGCGACCTTTTTGACCAGGGCAGGCGAAGTGCGCCCTGTATTATTTTTATAGACGAACTGGATGCTGTAGGCCGTACCCGCGGTGCCGGTTACGGCGGCGGCCACGATGAACGTGAGCAGACCCTTAACCAGCTTTTGGTAGAGATGGACGGCTTTGACTCCAAAGACGGGGTGATCATCCTTGCTGCAACAAACAGGCCCGATGTACTTGATCCTGCCCTGCTTCGTCCCGGTCGTTTTGACCGCCAGGTGGTAGTTGCCATGCCGGACATCAAGGAACGGGAAGCAATACTTACTATCCATGCAGAAAAAATAGTTAAATCAGATGAAATTGACATGTCCAAGGTTGCCAGGGCAACGCCCGGTATGAGCGGTGCAGAAATTGCAAACCTTATTAATGAAGCAGCGCTTTTTGCCGCCCGTAAAGATAAAAAAGCCGTAGAAATGTCCGATTTGGAAGAAGCCCGCGACAAGGTTTTAATGGGTGTGGCGCGAAGGACACTTGCAGTCAGCGAGAAAGAACGGCGCTTAACGGCAATCCATGAAGCCGGTCATGCTCTATTGCATTATTTTTTAAAAAATGCCGATCCTCTGCATAAAGTTACGATAGTGCCGCACGGCAGAGCATTGGGTATGGCCATGTCCCTGCCCGAAGAAGACTCTTACAGCAGAACCCGCGGCTGGATAGAAGATCGCATTGTTATTTGTTATGGCGGCTGGGCAGCGGAAAAACTTTTTTATGATGAAACAACCACCGGAACCAAGCAGGATATTGAACAGGCAACAGAAATGGCCCGGCGCATGGTTTGTGAATGGGGCATGGCAGACGAACTTGGGCCGGTTACCTACGGTCAGGAAGATCAGCCAATTTTCCTGGGTAAGGAAATTGCCCGGCACAAGGATTATTCGGAAGAAACTGCCAAGCGTATCGACAATGCTGTAAAGGGCATACTTGAAGGAGCCCTTAAAACAGCCCAGAACATTTTGCAGAGCAATAAAGACAAACTGGAAAAACTGGCGGACAATCTTATAGAACGGGAAACCCTTTTGGATGACGAAGTACGGGATCTTCTGGAACTGCCGGCAAAAGGAGAGCATTGACAAAGTAACTTCCTTGCTTATATGCTGTTTTCATAGGTAAATCATGGTAAAAAATTTTTTTTAATTAAAGGATGCTTATAATGAAGAAAACCATGCTTGCAATAACATTAATGCTTGTATTCGGATTATCATTCGTACAGGCACAACAAATTCACATTGCTGGAAATGATGATAATGATGCGGTGTATTGGATAAACGGATGGCGGATTGTTCTGCCAAAGGCGAGTAATTATGCTGGTGCTAATGCAATCGCTGTATCAGGTTCAAATGTATATATCGCCGGAGTAGATGGTTATGATGCTGTGTATTGGCTAAACGGAAGTCGAACAGTATTGCCTAAGACATCAGATAGAGCGTATGCAGGTGCTATCGCTCTTTCAGGTTCTGATGTCTACATCACCGGGGCGGATGGCTATAGTGATGCTTCTGATGCGGTATATTGGCTAAACGGAAGTCGAACAGTACTGCCTAAATCAGGACGATCTGCTTTTGCAGGAGCAATTGCTGTTTCGGGTACTAATGTCTACATTGCCGGGCAAGATGGAGATGATGCAGTCTATTGGCTGAATGGAAGACGTATGGTATTACCTAAATTGGGAGGACCCAGACCTTGGGCAGTTGCAACAGCAATCGCTATATCTGGTTCAGATATATACATCACTGGGGCATGCGGCGAAGGAGAATATGATGAACTTGGTAATACTTATAGTAATGCAGTTTATTGGCTAAACGGGAGACTTAACATTATTAATAATGAGGGTGGATTGCCATACCCTGGTGCTTCGTCAATAGTAATATCGGGTTCAGATATCTACATCGGTGGAGGAGATGGTTATAATGCAGGGTATTGGTTGAATGGACGATATATAGAACTGACTAGCGATGGTCAGCAATCCAATGTAAACGCAATCGCCATTTCCGGTTCAAATGTTTACAAAGTCGGATTCAGACGTGATGGAAATAATTGGCATACTGTTTATTGGCTAAACGGAAGGATGGTAATACTGCCAAGAACAGGAACTGGTTCATTTGGGGATGCATCTGCAAATGGGATAGTTGTAACACCATAAGTATTGCATCATAAAAAATCTTAAACGCAATTCGTGTAATTCGTTGACTTTTCTTTGGAGGTGGAATATGAAAATTAAGATCATTGCTTTATGGTTTATTCTTTGCCTTGGAATTATTTCCTGCAGTTCCTTTATTGGCGGTTTTGCAGACAGCCTGGGAAGAAATGCCGCCGATAGGCTTGTCAATCCTCCATCAAATAATTCCAGCGGGGGCGGAACACAACAAAGCCAGAGTCAAGCACCGGTCGATCCTAACAGGAGGGCTGCTCAAGATACTGCCAACTGGAATATCGCGGCTCTTGATACTGCGGCAAATGCCAATTATTTAACGGGTATAGAAAAAGACGTTATTCTTGAAATGAACAAAGTTAGATCAAATCCAAGAAGGTATGCCGAATTATACATACAGCCGCGTTTGCCGTATTATAGCGGTAGAAATTATTCAGCTCCCGGACAAATTACTATTGTAACACAAGAAGGAATAGCAGCAGCAAGGGAATGTATTAATGCACTGAACGCAGCAGGAAGTGCAGGATTATTATTTCCGGATAGAGGACTAAGCTTAGCTTCAAAAGATCATGTAGCAGATCAAAATAGAACAGGTCAGGTGGGACATTACGGCAGCGACAGGAGTGATCCGGAAGTAAGGGCAAGTCGATATGGCAGATTAAGCGGAGCAGGGATAATTGGAGAAAATATTCTTTATGGCGGAGTTAGTGGAAGGGAAATTGTAGTAGAATTGCTTATTGATGATGGTGTGCCGGATAGAGGTCACAGAATTAGCATATTAAATGGAACATTTACACAAACTGGTGCAGGATTTGGGTCACATCCGCGATATGGTACATCATGTACAATAAAGTATGCTGCTGGCTATAGCAGTAATTGATTAATCCCACTATATTGTTTTCTGGGAGGGGAACATGAACAAATATTTACTCAAGCGTTTTATCCCATTTGGGATAGCGCTGGTAATGCTGGCAGGCTGTGCAAGCAGCATGGTTCGTGTGTTTGATGCACCTATTCAGGACGAGGCACTCTTGGAGCAAATTGCCGATAGAATTAACCAGGAAGGAATAGAAATCACTATTACTGATGATGGGTTAATAATAGTGGATGATGCTGTAACAGCCAGAAGAATTCGGACAATTCTGGTTAGCGAAGATCTAGTTCCAACAGGGCATGACCCCTGGAGGATATATGACCGTAACTGTATCTATAATTGACTTGATAACGACAATGCAGTAATATTAGCCTATGCTGCCTGCTAAAATGAATAGAACCCAAATTGTTATTGCAAAAAAAGAAGAACTTGACAAACAGGATACAAAATATTGGAAAACTGCAAGTAT
>Ga0099364_10012712_pt1 | contig 11332 bp, 15 predicted proteins | sample TergutTh196P3_FD_73070 | JGI IMG/M metagenome (GOLD analysis project Ga0099364, IMG submission 73070) | Microcerotermes parvus P3 segment gut microbial communities from Pointe-Noire, Republic of the Congo - Th196 P3 | ecosystem: Host-associated > Arthropoda: Insects > Digestive system > Gut ...
TTCAATTTTAAAATCCATATATTATTTCTTTTCTATAAATAGAACTATTTACAATATACATTCTATTTATATAAAAATAAAATATTATGCCAAGAAATTGTTCAAAAAATATCAATATCATGATTCCGCATCTTTCGGATGACATCGATTTTGGGAGCCTTACTGCATCCGATTTTATGAAAACCGGAATGTTAGTTGATAATTGCGGAAATCCAAGAATAGAGTTTCTTCCAGACCCTTGCGTGTCATTAACAGGCGAAGAAGAGTGTGACGAAAACCCCTTACTGACCAATATAAAAGGAAGCGTTCACGTAGAGTGCAATCTTTCTGCCGGTCATTTACATGTTGATAATGTTAGCGGTAATGGTTGTGAATTGGAGAACACTGACGATACCAAAATAATAGGATTCGAATATGATGAGGAAGAAAATGTTATACTAATAAGTCAGCAGAACACAAAGGTTTGCGATAATGAAGAAGAATTTGAAATAGAAACTTTTGAATTATCAGCCGAACCATTTACTCACAACACTGTAATTGAAGATTTTGGTTTTGGATTAATAGAACCTGAACCGGAAGAAGATGAAGATGCAAACGAACATCTGTTGACAATACTTGACAGCGATGGTAGCACGTTTAGTGTTGATTTAAGTAGATATAGTAACAGTGAAGAACAATATATTGCACCGGGTTTTTACAGTGCAACTCCCGAAGGTATCATAACTTTACCATATAATATTGAAACCGAAGAAGAGGTCGAAATTGATATTTCCGAAGCAATTCACAGTTTTGAAAATATGGAATTTGACAGATGTAGAGGTGAATTTACCGTTACTACCAATAGAGGAGAAACAGTTACAATAGGTGGTTTTCCAACTAATATTTCAATAGACGGTCAAGTTAATTCAACCAATTTTTCGGGTTCTATTCATTATACCATTGAAAATAAAGTTATAACCGTTAATTGTGACTTTGCTGTAAATGTCACTGTCGGTGGTATTGGTAGTCTCGGATATCTTCCAATTAGATTGAGAAGACCTGTATATGTCTGGTTGGTTTCAATGCACGGAACATCTTATAGTAGGTTGCACCGCGTTCAAATAACTATAAATACTGACGGTGAACTGCAATTACGTCAATGGCAAGTGCCGGAACGTGTTCAAGATTCATTCACGATAGTATTTGATAGTATTGATCCGAATCTTCTTGAAGATTATTGTAATAATATATAAATAGTATGATACGAGATGGTAAATTTCCAATAACAAGAAATTCGTTACATTTTGATGAACGGATGTTTCAACTCTTTAGCGAATGGGCTCGCGATTACACCGAAACATGGATAAATCAAAAAATAGTGTTATATCAGATTGATTATATCAGGAGTAACACAGATGATTTGTATGGGGAAGCAAAAAAAGATGATATAAAATATAAATCGCCGGTGGAATTACCTGTGCGTTATAAGATTGACAAGAGCGAGAATCAGGCATATCTCAAGAACAAAAACGCAAGATACAAGCAAATTGGGAATCTCTCGCTGTCTGTATTTGAGGAAACTCTACGAGAGTATAAATGTGATATAAAATATGGTGATCTTATTGGAATCGTAGCTGATGAACAAACAATGATTTTTTTCGAGGTGGTTGATGACGGAAAATCCAATTTTAGTAATGAAGAGACAATGTTCGGTTATAAAAGACTGTATCGTAAGATTTTAGCGTCAGCAATTGATGAAAATGTTTTTAATGGATAAGTCACCTATTTATAAAAAAAACAACCCTAAAGCTATAAAGGGTTGTTCATTCTTCTTGGTAGATTGGGGTAGCTAATCCGACAGATTTTCTGATTTTTTTTACTACGGCAACTCAAAATCTGAATATTATTCAAGTCACTAATTTTTTTTATAATAACAGTTTTACATCGGCGGTTTTCCTTCCTACACCGACAACCTTCTACGGGGCGCTAGCACTTATCCACGAACACAAAGGCGAACTGTTTCGACTTTTATTTATACAGACTTGAGTCATCATCAGATTATTTTCCTGTTGGTGGTGGGTAGCGTCCTATGTTCACGCCCACCTTTATTTAAAATTTACTATTTATTTTCTAATTTTTAAAAATCATTTCTACCACGGTAATTCAAAATCTGAATCTGAATACAATTCCTTCCTCATTCCAATCAACGTATTTTCAACCTTACTTATACTAGGTGTATCGGGTAAAGTGCTTGTTTCATACAATTTATCTATCCTTTCAATCATATTTTTTGCTCTTGCAACCAACTCGTCATATTCACCTTCACCTCTTCGGATAGACAACAATTCCTCACGATTGGGAACCCTAACATTCAAAATACCATCCGATAATATTTCTTCTGACATTTGTAATAAGCGAATAACATGCATCATATTTTTTGAATTACCATGAAACCCGAATTTTTCTTTGTTTCTTGTAATTAATGTTCCGTTTTCTGTTTCAAAACAAACAACGCGCTCATCTACAACATCATTCAATTCCCACCCATAGTTTTTTATTTTCATTTTTTTTCTAATGATAGCATGATTTTTTATCTCTTTTGATATAAAAACCTGATAACATGTTCTGTCATATTTACTAAAATCAGTTTCATAATTATATCTATTTTCGCCATTACCATATAATTGAGAGCAATAACCATTTAATGTTAAAAGTGTGTGTAAACTTTTTGCCATATCATAAGACGTGGTATAATACACACGATGCCCCTTTACCTTATGTGTTGTACCGTCTGCCATTATCATTGAATTTAATAACAAATCAAATTGTCTTTTAGAAAAACCAAAGACATAATTAGGAATGTTTCTTTCGTGAGAATATCTACCAACACATTCCAATAAATTGAGAACATGTGTATCTCTACATTCCCACATTGTTTCGATTCTTCCCTTACGAACATGTTCATAATACATTAAATTAATGGTTGTTATGGATTTTAAAATACTCTCTGTTTTATCACCTAACAATTGAGAAATGCGTATTGCTACTTTCTTTTTTTCTTTTTTATCGTTTTTACAATATCGTTTATTAATGTTTTTATCTTTTATAATCCAAGTACCATCAGATAAGAATAATCCTAATAATTTGATAAAATCATCTGAAAAATTTATATCGTCTTTATTAGTGTTAGATAAATTGATTATTTGATGATAGTAACTTCTTTTATTATTCCAATAATCCGACACTTTGAGAAATTGCCAATCATTTCTATCTTCGTTATATATTGTACTAAATCCAGTATTAGGGTTTCTATTACAAGGAGAAATGAATAAATTATGATTATCAGTTACTGAAAATCTTGAATAGGAGTTTTCGTAAGTATATTTTATTCCCGTATACGTTTTATCTGTTCTAGATAATATCGGGGAAAATATTAAATTTCTATTTTTATCAAACGAACCGATTAAGTCGTTATCTTCTATTTCATCATATTGCTTCCATCCACACTGAGTTAAAAACTCGGTTTCATTATCAAAATAACAATCATATCTTTTACCATGTGACAGTGTATTATTGAAACGAACTTCACTTCTTTTTTCAACCCATTCCCAATATTCCTTGTATTCCTTACAATATGTGGAATACCCATTCTTATTGAAGTATAGTCTATTTTCGGGTATCATACCTTTGGGAATAGAAGATAAAGCAACCTCATTAGCGTTAGGACAAGACATTATACCTCTGAAATTACTGTCTTTACAATAAAACAAATCATAAACATCTCTTACATTAATATTTACAAGTCCACAATCTTCCTGTTTATACCCATGTACAGATAACCATTTATTCAAAGGCATTGTTCCACCCTCTTTGCGTAAAACTGAACAAAAATCAAGAATATTTTTTCTTTCCTTTTCCATGGGATTCATAATTTTTTTGTTCAATCCCCGCGCTTTTCCTATTTGCGATACAGCATATCCAGCAAACGTGTTTTTACACAATTTTGACAGAAACATATCAAGTGTAAGATAATTCATAATACTATCTCTATACAATATGCAATCAGATGGGGTTGCCAACAATTCCAACATATTTGGATTGTTCTTTAACAGCAATTCAACAAATCTACCCAATTCATAATAGACAACATCCTTTTTTTCGTCATCTATTTGTGGTATATAGTTCAATCCATAAAACTTATCTCTGGGCAAATAGAAAACACCCCGAATATCAGTATCGGATTCAGGTGTATCTAATCCGTATGCCTTGCTACCACTTATACATTCAAGTAATAAGAGGTTGTGTTTTTTAATGTATTCTATTGTCATTCTATTGTTATTTTATTATTCAAAGAGTAATTATATACAACAACATCCGCTTCCGCTGGGTGTGGAAAATCCATTTCCTTCATCATATTCAAAATGGTATTCGGATGTATTTGCCCTTCCCTTCTATCAAGATGATTTTGCTTTGACGTTTCACAATATTCAATCGTTATGTGAGGATTATATGGGGATACCATTTTGATAAACTCATCACGATATTTTTTTCTGATAAACAAATTGTCAGATACAAAATCCTTCTTCTGTTCACACAATTCCTTTATACGCTTATATTCAATGTGTGTTACCTTTGCTTCCTGTGACTCGTTTCCTTTGAACTTCTTGCCATTCTCGGTCATTCCTAATTCTTCTCGAATAACATCACGAGATATTAGTTCATATCCAAATGGTTTATACGCATTTTCGTAGGTTGTTGTTTTTCCACCACCTGGAACCCCACACAACATTGTAATCTTGAAATCAGGATGTTGCCACTCATTTTGTAAATTGCCATCGGTGTTTGGCAATATGCAAGGTCTAACAAACCCCAAATATGGTGGAAAACGAAAATCATCAAATATTTTATCCCAAACACCAAGTTTTATAGCATATTCTTTTAACGTTTCACAGTGTAGAATTTCATTTTCTTTTTCTATTGATATTGCCCCTAATATATCGAATTGGTTAATTCTGTATAATAAGCGACAATCTGTACTACTTGCAATTAGAGTAACGATTTTTTCAATAGCGCCGGGTTCTTCACTTTTGAAACGCAAATATTTTGGTTTCATGTGGTTTCTAACTAATGAACATATTGTTTCTCTTATTACAAAACCTTCATCCCATAACATAAACCGAGTTAGTCGTTCACCTTCAAGAGCGTGATAAGGCGCAGACCAGTTACCATCTTCCTTTAACCTTGCCACCTTTCCCTTGCCAATATCGTGAAATAACGATGCTGCTACCAACAAGTATTTTTCGTAATCATCAAATTCATTGGGATTCTGTTCCAAAAATTTTTGACATTCAGCAACAACCATTTGTGTATGAACAAACGAACTACCTTCCTGATGCCATTCAGCATGGTATCCACCCTCTTTTAGTTTTTGAAATTCAGGTATTTTTTCAACCTCATCCCAATTGACTTGTGGTGTTTTTGCTGGTATTATTAGTTTATCTAACATTGTCTACTATTCCAAGATTCAATTAACTCTTTTTTTGTTTTGTAAAAATTTGTTCCCAAAAATTCACCTTCGTGAGTTGCAATTGGGCAACCCCAAGCGTCTCGGTAATCATGTGATATATGGTAACTTACACCATCTACACCTTCACTTTTGGTTCTTACTATTTCTACTTCTTGTCCGCAAAAGGGACAGGGTTTTAATTTTTCCATTTTATTTAATTTTTTTAAGTTTTTACTTTCAATAAACTTACAATTTAATTTTCTGATCATTTATTTTAACCTATTATAGATTTCAAAAAATTCCTTTGCAAAACTTTCGCTCTCCATTATTCTATCAAAATCCTTTTTTGTTTTGTCTATTTCCCATATCCCATTACAAGGTTCACCTCTTTCAAATAATAAATTTTTATCAGGAAATCCAGTAGAATAACCTAAACAACTACTAACATTACCCATTCTATTCTCATAATATAAGGATGCTGTTCTGCTTATTCTATGAAATAAATCTTTCAATTTGTATTGCGTTTCCTTAATAAAATTATTTTTATAAAAGAAAACGGATTTATAACTTACATTTAGATGTTTAAGTATTACTTCCCAATCTTCTAAATCAAGTTGATATAATCTATTCAACGATTCTTTTAATTCTATATAGGTTTCGTAAATACTTGTTTTCTTAAAGTCTTCTTCGTATGATACACTATCCATACCTTTCAAATCCCCATAAATTGATGCTACAAGAGCATTGAACTCATCTGGGAACCACAGACGATAATATAAATTACAAAAATCCGCAATGTTTTTATTCGGATTCATGGTGTTTGATGTTATGGTTTTATAATCAAGTTTTGAATTTAAATGCGAAAACCATAACCCCTTTGATATTTTATCGGGATGGTGTTTATTTTTCTCTGTATGATGTTCTTTTAACCTGTTATAGTTTTCCCAACCATGATTAAATTCGTGATATAAATTAAGATAAAGTGTTCTGGGTTGTAATTGTTTATTGACTGAATAACAATCAATAATAATATCGTTAATGTTCAATTTTAGTTTTCCATTATCATCTATTACTTGATGTGTACTATGCAAGGGGGATTGACCTCCACCTGTTAAATTTTGTATTGCCTGATTATATTCAACATCTCTTACCTTAATAATTATTTGTAAATCGTATATCCAATCAAATTTAGATGTTATGCTTTCTGGTATTTGAATAGTATATAGGATGCTATTTACATCACCTTTTTTTGTGTGTATTATATCATTAACACCTTTCAGATTTTCATTATCTAATTGAGATTGTACATAATTAGCAATTTCCTTTATTTCGTCTTTGAAATCATAAACACCAACACCGCGTTTTTCAACCAACATAATTAAATCTACTTCTGATGGTGAAAATATTTCCTTGAGAATGTTTTCGCGTCTTTCTATTTTGTCTTTTTTTCTACTCATTGTAATTCAAATATTATTATTTTTTAACCACCCTCTTTTTTCTAAAGCATCTCTTATTTCACTTACCATTTCTTTGAAATATTCTTTTGCCTCTTTTTTACTATCCCATTCGGGTTCTGTGTTAAACATTAGTTTGTGTATTTGTTTTCCTTTAGTCCGATAAACATAAAACGCAAATCTCCCTTCTTCATTTTGGGGGTATTCTACTAAAATATTTTCAGGATAATTACTTATAAATTCTATTGCTGTTAAATTTGTCATGATATAATTTTTAATTCGTCAAATATAAGTGATTGTGGTAAAACACCTTTACATATAAATACCGAGGCAAAATGGTTGCCACTCTGTTCAGACCATTGTTTTTCTTTAGTACTGTATGGTATTCGTTTATCAAATATCAAAACCTGTGTGTTACCTTTGCTGAACACTTTTTGATAGCGTTTGTTTCCTTGAAGTGTTGGTAAGGGTAGTAATAGAGCGTATGGTACATTTAGTTCTTCACAATGTTCCAGTACTTCATCCTTGATGCTGAAGGCTGGATTTGTTACTAAATAATCAATTTGTTTATCTTCACACCATAATCTTGTGTAATCAAAAAAGTTAAAACCGCTTTGTGTGAATGGATAAAAATGACTATTAAACACGTTATATCCTAATTCTTTAAATATTCTTGGAAATGCGTGATGATCCAAATCGAAAGGACATAATATATTCGTAATGCGATTCTCAATTTTATTTGGAATGTACTTTGCGATTGCATGTGGAACATAGTCAGGAGTATAGACTTCGTCACCTTCCTTCGTGCGATTGCTGCTCAAATAGCCAATATTTTTTGCCATAATTTTCTTATTTAAATATTATTTTTATTAAATTTACAATAATATTTTGGGAAAGATAAATTACGTGTTCAGCGTTCATTGTCACTGAACATTAAAATATTTTGAACAAAAATATGTGCTTCTTACTGTTTTTTAGTTGGTTTGTATTTAGCAAGCAATATATCTTTAATGTTTGAATTTATTGTACCTCCTATACAAAAACTTGTGAGACCAAAATCTCTGATTGCCTCATCTGCAAGAAAATTATATTCTCTTTCATTTAACTTCAAGCATATAATATCATCATAATCTAAATCGAATATGTATAATTGTGCAAGTTTCTTACGGAAATACCAACACATTTTTAAATATCTAAAATAATATTTCATGATAATTTCTTTAAAAATTTGCGGAAAGCAGAGGACTCGAACCCCAACCAAATTAACAATCAACATGCTTAGCAGGCAGTCCCTATCCCTGACAGGTTTACTTTCCTTTGTAGTCTGGGCGGGATTTGAACCCGCACGAGCATTTCTGCTCATTGGATTTTAAGTCCAACGTGTCTACCAGTTCCACCACCAGACCTTATTATAATACACATGTCTACCTGTACCATTTATTATCACTATCACAGTAATCCATAAACATCCTAAACGCCAGAAAATATCTACCATCATCTGTTTGATATATAAACCCCCTGATAATATCAGTAGAATTTAAACAATATTTTACAAATTCTTCATAAGGTTCTTCGATTCGGAGAACCTTATGGTAATATTCTAATTCTACATTCTCCGCATGAGGTTGTGAAAATAAATCTTTCAGACGCTCAAACTCAACATCAATTTTCTTCTTCATTGTATTTTTTAATAAAAATAAATTGAATACTACTCACCCAATAGAACTCTGAAAGCGAGTCTTCAGCCAATGCACGAACAACATTTTCGTGTTTTTTTGGTAAATATTTTTCTCTACAAGGTGAAGAATAAAAAATCTTGTAACCTTTTCCTTCATCCAAATATTCGGCATCTTCATACCCTAATACTTGTAACACTTTGACTATTTGTTCAACTTCTTTTTCTTTCATGTTATTTAAAATTTTCAATATTATTTGATTCATCTTCCTTTTTAAAAACATACACTTTTTCCGGTATTTCTCTATTTTCTTTCTTCAACGTTGCCTGTTGTTCATACCATTCTTGCGGTGAAATTTGTTTTTTTCTTTTACGTTTTAAAAAAAATCTATCTTTCTTTTGTATTATTCCATTATCATCCACATAATATTTATAAAAACGACGCGAAAAAAGGTCAATCCTATCATGTTCAAAAGTCAAGTAATGAGTAAAATGATATTTATATTGCATCAAAAGGTCATTATGCTTACATCTTTCGGACAAATCCGAAAAAAAATCATCAAACTTTTTACCAACATAGTGTGCTAACAACTTATCAGTTAATCTAAATGGGTTTCGTTCCATGGAAGTGTGCCAACTTCTACGTCCCAGATTTGTGTTATACATATTATGATATCTATTCGTCAGATATTGCGCCCTATTTTCTTTGGTGGGCATTTCTTCCAACACTTCAATATTATTCTTCAAATTCACAGTTCTATTCATGTTACATTAAATTTTAATATAAATATAATCTAAATTGAATTTTCTGATCATTTCAGTTAAAGCATAATTCATTTATATATTTACAGTTACTTTTTTAAAAGTTTCGCAATCCACAAAAGCATAAACAGCTGCGATTTTCGGATACTGTTCTCTAAAACCCGCCAAATCGAAATAAACTGCTTCATCGGTGCAACTGTCAAAAACCTGCAATCTATCTGCATGACCTCTGACTGCTATCATGTGATGTCTGTTTTTGTCAATTGGATATTGAATAATATACGGTGCGTATGTACCTTCATCTATGTATGATGAAGGATAAAGTTTGGGCATTTTAAAATACCTTCCAGTTACATACTCTGCAAGTATGAACCAGTCGTATCCATCCTCATTTAACCATTTCGTCAATTGTGTAATATTATTTCCTCTTGGTTTTGAAATTTCAAGTCGTTTGTCAGTTACAAAATCCGGCATGTCTAATGCGTTTGCCACTGCATATAGACCACAACCCCAATATGTATGTTGTTTTACCATTTTATATTTTCTTTTGGTATAAATATTTCTCTATGAGGGTTTTTCAAATATTCGTTCAAAGGATATATGACTTCCTCCTCTGCAAACTCATTTATTCGTTTTTCTTCGTTCCAGTGACCCCTCATTGAAGTTGTTCTAAACACAGTTACAGTCTCACCATTGGTAAGTTGAACTTCTTCATGTTTTCTTATATCTAATGCAGTCATAAACTTTTGCCACGTGTTGTCGTCAACCCTTTCGTTACCAAATTTACGCTTCATGTTATTTTTCTCAAGATAATCCAAATAACATTCCAAATCCGATACGATGATATTCTTTTGTTCATCTGATAAAAATTCATAACGATGTTCTATAATTTCTTCCGGTAATGTTACCGCAGCAATTGTTTGTCTACCGCAAGCATAAGATATTGCCATTCTGATTAACAGAAACTCAAAGTCATCGCATTTTGGATATTTTTCAAATGGTAGTGGGAAATCTTCCTCTTCTTTTTCCAAAGTTTCTAACAAAATATCAACTCTTTTTGATCCACTACCCCAACCATATTCTTTTTCACGTTTTACATCGTTTATGAATTTTTCTTTTTGAATTGATGTTAGTCCATGCCAATATCTACAAGTAAAATGTCGAGGATAGTCTTCATCATCATCATACAATTTTGAATTTCTCATCCAATAACGCATAGACATCCATAAGATAGTATCTTCAAAATCACCAATGGATTTTACAATACCATCATCTACACTTGTGATTGAGCAACATGGTATACCATTTTCATCAATTTTTTTTACTTTCTTTGTCATAACATTCCATTTTATTATTAATTTTATTTTCTATATCATTCTTATTTTCTCCATAATGAAATATCAAACGGTATTCGGGATATTCTTCATATAAAGACAAGTCCTCCCATGCTAAACTCATGATGCCGTCTGTTACATCGGTCATGCTCAAAGAATTATTATTTTGTGCCAATTTCAATAATATTGGTAATCGCATTTCGATTTTCTCATCAATGGTAGATTCATGTGGATATTTTTCTTCTTTTGAACACATTCCTATTGGAAGAACATTCCAATGATCACCAAAAACTAAAGAAGGGTCTTTGGCAAAATACAGTTCGTAAATATACAAACCAGCACCATCTTTACCTATGTAATCCACATATACTAAAAATTGTTCTTCTTCCTGTTTCATCTTATTACAATGTTTTCGTCTTTTAAATAACCATTTTGGGTGATTTTTTGAAACAATCTACATGTAGCAATCACATCAGCGGTGCAATATTTAACAATACGTTTCAAATTTTCTTCGTGGTCTTTTTCGTTATTAAATGGTTTTGATTCGTGTGGGAAAGATTGATAATATACCCCCGCAACCTTGCTACCGTCAATATCATGTTTGGGTGTTGTTATTTCAAAT
>Ga0099364_10012713_pt1 | contig 11331 bp, 11 predicted proteins | sample TergutTh196P3_FD_73070 | JGI IMG/M metagenome (GOLD analysis project Ga0099364, IMG submission 73070) | Microcerotermes parvus P3 segment gut microbial communities from Pointe-Noire, Republic of the Congo - Th196 P3 | ecosystem: Host-associated > Arthropoda: Insects > Digestive system > Gut ...
GATAGGACGAATGTAGAGAGGTCTATATAGGGTTCTGTAAAACCGATCCGGCCGTTGGCATTTTTGGCAGTCAAGAACCAGGGGCGCTGGGTCTGATCGTAATCATCGCCGGGAACCCACCCGTCATGGAACACGAGATAAGTGCCCGGCGTATTCCACCTTATATTGTTGGAATAATAAATGTCTACAATATTCGGCAGGGCATGCTTGTTTTGGTAAAGAAATGCCTGCATTCTATCACGGGGAAAATCATTATCCAGGCTTAGAAAAGAAACCACCGCCGTTTCGGTATTGATTAAAAGGCCGATGTGTTTATCAAGCATGTCAATTACGCTTACCTGGAGGCGGCTTACCCTCTCGTTGGAAATTTCCACAGCCTGTCGGCTGGCGATGTCGCGCAGGTTATAAGAATAAAGCGCTGTTAAGGCCGCACTGATAAACAAAACGATTGCCAGTGCCACGGCGCTGAAAAGCACCGCAAAAGGTATTTTTTTGCGCATGTTTTTGATCTCCTAATCCTAACTAACAGTATGTTGTAAGGCTACTTAATATCAATAAGTTAATCAATGGGCGCGACCTAAGCATTGCTCATGGCTTAATAAATAGTGTCTGTCCACAAAGTCCATTACTTTGCGGCCAGACATTGAAACCGGCTATTCTCTGTCATCCTGCGCTTAAACAGCCCACTTAAACTCGCCGTTAGCCTCCACGCCGTAAAAGTCCGCATAGGTTACATCCCAGGGCGACTTGCCCAGATTGTCTATGCGTATCTTGTTTTTGATAAGGTTCTCCCAGGACCCGCTGTTGCCGATTTCGCCCTGGAGTATAATCCCCTGAGGAACGCCTTCCCTTAGGATGAGCTTCCGGTAATTGTTCCTGTCCTCTTTGACTAGCACCTCATCCCCACTTAATGGGTTTACCGCTCCCAAGGACAGGGACAAGAGGCTGAAAAAATTGACGGCGTTTTTCAGGGCGAAGCGATCTTCGTAGGCCCATTTTGTACCCGTCATGTTGTAGGCCGCCATCTCCCCCTGTTTCTGGGCGTTGGGCCAGGTTCCCGAAAGGCCTGCCACGTCCCCTGCGGCATAGATGCCGGGGATGTTAGTCGCAAGAAAATCATCCACTTTCACCGCCTTCCGCTCGGTGAGTTCAATGTTTCCTCCGGAAACACCGCTTTCTTCCAGAAAGGCTACTGCCGGGCGCACTCCCACAGCCACGATCGCCATGTCGCAGGGGATGCTTGCACCCCCTTCCAGTTCCACGGCGCTGATGTTTTCCCCGCTGCTTTTAGTGTTTACCACCTTGCTCGCCAAATGGAACTTAACGCCCTTTTTCTCGAAGAGCTGCTGGTATGCTTCCCCGGCATGTACATCCAGGTTAATGGCCAGCACCGAAGGCGCCATCTCAATTACGCTGATCTCCTTGGAAGCGCCGCCGGGAGATTCAAGAATGCCGTACACAGCGTCAAGGCCAACAAGCCCTGCGCCAATGACGACAATTTTTTCGGCCTTTTTCAAATGCTCCACAATGGCCCTTGCGTCCGAAAGGTGGCGCAGGCCAAAGGCGTTTTTCGCGGTTCTGAGTTCCCCGATGGGCGGGATCACGCTGTTGGCCCCGCTGGCGATTAGCACCGTGTCGCCTGACGCGACTTTTTCGTCCCCGGCGTAAACGGTTTTTGCGGCCCCGTCCAGGCGGGTAATGGTTTTCCCCTTTATCCATTGGATGTTCGGGGATTCCAAAAGGCCATCGTTGATAAAGCATAGGCCCTTCGCATCCCGCTGCCCGGAGATAAATTTGTGGAGCATGACACGGGAATAGACTTCCTCGTCCTGGGACACAATGACTATGGAGTCATCAGGTTTTTCTTTACGGATGGTCCGCACAGCGCTTATGGCTGCTGCGCCTGCGCCGATTATCAGGTGTTTCATATAGCTATGCCTCCCGTATCTACTTCCTCCACATGGATGGCTTTCCTGGGGCAGGACTTCACGCAATTCGGGCCTTCGTTTTGGCCTGGACCATTTTGGTCCTTGCAGAAATCGCATTTCAGTATCTTTGTCCGAGTTAGCTTGTCGGGCTTGATGTTCCCGTAGGGACAGCTCATGACGCACATGAAGCAGGCGCCGCAGCGTTCCCCGTCATACTGCACAAGGCCGGTGGCGGGATCTTTCTTCAAGGCCCCGGACATGCAGGCGGCTACGCATTCAGGCACAGCACAGTGGCGGCAGAAAACCGGGGCATAGCCGCCCTTGCGGTATTTTTTTATTCTGTGGCGGGCCTCGTTTTTGGGGTCCAGCAGGTCCAGGTCGTAGACCGTTCCTTGATCCAGGCGGTGGGCCTGCATACAGGCGATGCTGCAGTTTTTGCAGCCATCGCATTTATCCTGTTCGATAATTATTCGCTTCATTCCGGGCCCCCTAAATCTTCAAGGCCGTGCGCTTCTCTTGAATGATCCCTTCAAGCAGGCCTGCGGATTCTTTCGCATCATTGTTGATGATAACCTGGCCCCCGGTAAGGGACTTCATGTCCTGGCAGAGCACCTGTACCGCAAGCTTGCTGCCGGTCACGTAAGGGGGCAACCCCAGGTGCAGGGGCAGGCCCAGGGCAAGGCCGAAGCAGCCGTCCGCCAGGGCCTGTTCTTCCAGCCACTGTGCCGCAGAAAGCACCAGGGGAAGCTGCGGGATGTCGATGCCTATGGCCTCGGCGATCTCCGTGGCGACTATCTCTAGCCTGCCTATGGCAAGGCAGGGGCCGAAGTTTAGCACCGGGGGTATGCCCAGCTTTTTGCACACAGCCTTGAGTTTATCCCCTGCCAGTTCCGCTGCTTCAGGAAGCATCAGGCCGCAGTTTTCAATGCCCCCGGAAGAGCATCCAGCCGTAAGAACCATAATGTCCCTGGCAATGAGTTCTTTTACAAGGCCCACGGTCAGCACGTCGTGGCCGCCGGACACCAGGCTCGAGCAGCCCACTACCCCGGCCAGGCCCTTGATGTCCCCGGACACGATAAGGTCGATAAGGGGCTTCCAGGAATCCCCCAGGAATTTCTTTAAGGAAACTTCGCTCACACCTGTAAGGGTACTGTGGTTCCCGTGCTCAGGCAGAAGGTTTAGTTCGATTTTGGGCCGCCTTTCCCTGTAGGCGGCAATGATCTTGCTTATGATCTTTTCGCCTTGCGCCTCACGCTCCGCAAAGTTAAACTGAATGAGTTCGGCGTTAGCCTTCTTTGCAACATCGTCTATGCATATCTGCTTGACAAAGAGCGCATCGCAGATGCTTTCTATACCTGGCAGAGTACAGTTGAATTCCGAAAGCACCGCATCTATAGCGCCAGTGGCAAGAATCGCCTCGCTGGTATAGTTGTTTCCAGCATGGCCGCTGAAAATATCCGCATAATGGGCGCCCCGTAGCTGGAGGTCCTGGCCCACGCAGGTGCAGCCCACGAGCTTGAAGCCCTTGGCGCCAGCCTCCTTTGCCCTGGCAATCACGTCTTCCTGACTAAGCCGTTCTTGCAGGTGAACGAACATTGTGTGCTGGTGGCCGGTGATCATGATGTTGATGTAATCGGGATCTATCACCCTTAAGCCCACCGGCGCTGTGCGCAGTTCCGGTTCGCCCAGAAGCACGTCGTTCAGCAGGTTGGTAAGGGTAAGGCCGTAGATGCCCGTGGAGATGCCCAGTTTAAGGCAGTCAAGGAGCATGTTCACGGGATCGGAGTTGAGGTTGGTGGAACACTTCACAACGCCCTTGAATACCTCGGCTTTTGCGCCGCCTGGGAGTATGCCAATCTCCTTCCATGCCTTGAGCCGGGGAGGATAGGCCATTTTTTCCACCAAGTCCATCTTAACGTACTCTGGCTTGTAAAGGTCGTCCAAGACCGCCTGGGCCACATTCAGGGCCTTTTCGTGGTCGTCACTGCCTGTCACGCCCAAGCACTTGCAGAGCCGCTCCAGGGAACCTAGGCCCCTGAGCTTCCCCTTTTCAAGGGCGGTGTGCTTTAGGTTCAGGGCGGTATTTTCCACCACATGGATGTAGCAGCCCGAGCCGGACGCCACTGCCCTGAGCAAATTCCGGGTGACAATTACGTCCGCAGAGGCGCCGCAGATGCCCCTGGGCGATTCCGGGGTGATACGGCAGGGGCCGTTGGCGCAGAGCCTGCAACATGCCCCCTGCAAGCCAAAGCCGCATTTTGTTTCTTGGCCTTCCACCCGGTGGTGGGAAGTCTCCATCGGCAGGCTTGCGATAAACTCCTCCAAGGATTTATCCGCGCTGGCGCAGGTGCTGCACCCGTAACAACTTTCGTTCATGGCTTTCCTCCTCTAACTAGAGTCTTTTAGATTTCAGGCCTGCATCCAACAGGCCGGAAAATACTGCGGTAAGGAATGCGCTTGCCGCGCCCATGGCAACGCCCCAGGGTATTCCCAGGAAATCGCTTAACAGCCCGCTGAGCGGCGGAAACACAACATACGCTAAAAAGCAGGCAGTGAACGGCATCATCGTGCCAAAAGCCGTCTTTTCCGGATGCCATTCGCAGCCAGTTGCCAGTATAAGCGGGATGCTTAATCCCGAACTCAGGCCGACCAAAAGCGAGGCAACTGCAATGCCCTGGGCAGAGCCGCTGAGCAGCCCGGCAGCCAATGCAAGGGCAGAAAATAAATTGCCAAGGCATATTTTCCGCAGCGACGATGCCTTTATACTGGGCGAAATGACCAATCGGCTTATAGCCGTGCCCAGCCACATCGCCGATAGCGCATAAGCGCCCCATGCGGGTACGTTCAGGTGCGTTTCAACATAACGCTTTACCCAGACAGCCAAGGTGCTCTGGTTTCCCCCATAGAAAAACATGGTAATCCACAATAGCATATGCCGTTTCCGCGCAAAAAATTGCACTATGTCGGAAAAACCGAAGCGCTCCTGCTTTTCATTGGACATTCGCAGCGAGAGCAAGCTCCATTGCCACCTGACAACCAGCGCATAGATGACGAGATAAATAAGAAAAGCCGTGCTTATGGCAAAATACACCTGCGACCAGCTCATTTCCCCGGCAAGGCGCTCCATCAAAATCGGCCCGCATAAGCCGCCCACCCCAAATATACCATGCAGCAGGCTTAAGCTCCGGCTGACATTGGCCGGCAGGAGGTCGGCAACAAGCGAATTGGTCAGGGTGTCCGTTGTGGCGCCAAAAACCCCTATCAGCGCAAAACTGGCAAGAACAATGCCAAAGGGAGGCGCAAAGGATATCAGGTACAGGCTTATGGCATAGAACAGCAAGCTTGCGCCCATGAGTATCATTTTGTTGATTCGCCCGACAAAAATGGTGATGACGAATATGGCTGCGAAGTTGCCTGCGCTGGAAAACGAAGACAAAAGCCCGGCCTGCGCCATTCTTATTCCGTAATGATCAATTATCCGGGTGATCAGCGTGCCAATCGCCTGCATGCTGATCCCGTAAATGAACATCACAAAAAAGATCAGGGAAACATATACATAGGCAAAACGCTGTTTGTTCATATCTTTATTATATATTAGCTTGCAAATAATTGCTCAATCTGGGCCTTCTTGCCATGCATTTAGCACCGGCGGCAGCTGGCGGCGCTTGAACTCCGCCCATTCCACGGTTTTGATAATCCGGTCAACCAGTTCAGGGTCCCAGCCTTTTTTGACGATTTCGTCAGGGGAATTCTTGCCGTTTAGGCAATCTTTTAGTACCTCATCCAGAACTTCGTAGGGGGGCAGGCTGTCCTCGTCTTTCTGGTTGGGGCGGAGTTCTGCGGAAGGCGGCTTGTCGATGATTGCCTGGGGAATTATTGCCTTGCCGTTTCCTGCCATGGAACGCTCGTTGATTCTGCGGCTGAGGGCAAAGACTTCTGTCTTGAAGAGGTCCCCAATCGGCGCCAGTGCGCCGTTGGTATCGCCGTAGAGGGTGCAGTAGCCCATGGAGATCTCGCTCTTGTTGCCTGAGTTAAGGAGCATGGAGTTGAATTTATTCGAAAAGGCCATGAGCAAAACACCCCGTATCCTCGACTGAATGTTTTCCTCGGCAGTGTCGAAGGGGCGGTTTTCAAAGATCCCCTCCAGTGTAGCGAGGAAGGCTGCGTAACATTGCTCGATAGGCAGGGTTTCGTAACGGCAGCCCAGGTTCGCGGCCAGCTCTGCGGCATCGTCCTTTGAGCCCTGAGAGGAAAACCGTGAAGGCATGTTGATGCAGGTGATGCTGTCAGCCCCGGCAGCCCGCACAGCCAGATATGCCACCAAGGCCGAATCAAGGCCCCCGGAAAGGCCTAGGTGCGCACGGCTGAAGCCGTATTTTTTCATGAACTCCCTGATCCCCAAAACCAGGGCCTCTTCCAGCATATCCAGCAGATCAGGGCTCAAAGGTCGGTCCTATAGAACACCCTTATGTTCTCTACAGTTGAACGGTGCCTCATTTTTACAATCAGGCACTGCTCCTGAGGAATATAGACCCATCCTGATGAGTCGTAACGCTCAAACTGCGGGTCTGAGCGGTAGTCGATGTTGTAAAGCTGCATTCTGGTAAAGGGCCGGACACCCCGGATGATCATGTAATGGGTCTCCCCGTTGGGAAAGCTCAGCGAAATATCCAGGACATTATTCTGCTGCGATACGCTTTGCACCTGAGCTCCAGTCCAAAGCCATACATTATTGTTAGCCGATGTATCGACAGCCACGGCACGGGGGTATGTGTCCAGAGGATTGAGGATGCGGTAAAGCCTGGCGCTTGTCAGCCCCGAATGCACGGCGCTTTCATTGACAAGCCCGGCTTCGGAAATGACCAGCCCGGCCTTGACTGCGCCTGAAGCTTCTGCCATGGAAAGAGCCGAGAGGATAAGGGAACGGCCTATTCTAGCCCAGGAAGTATCTTGCTCATGTTCGGCATAGGCCAGAAGCGCCTTCCCAAGGCGGAGGTTGAATTCCGTATCTCCCTGGTTTCCGTTAAACGAAAAAACCCTTGAAGCATCGGCTGTTGATAGCAAAGAACCGGAAATGACAAAACATGCCTGATCCACCAGGCGTTCAAAGGGATTGTCTGTGTTGGGTCGGAAGGTCTTCCAGTCCAAATACCCCTCAAGAATCCCCGGAGTAATATCCAGCGCAAGTATTGACGGATCTATGGCTCTTACCAGGTCTGCCCCGGCATCGATAAAGTTTTGCTGCCCCCGGATCGCAAAATACTCAAAAACCCTGGGCTCCATCAGGAACTCCAGGGACTTTTCGTTGATCTGCCGGGAAAGGATGGCAAGCTTATCGCGATCCCGTGCAATAAGGGAGCGGTAGGCCTGCTCCAAGTCGCCGAGGTAAACCGAAGAGTCATGCGTACGGTAAGCGCCCCTCAAAAAAGCCGGCGAAACCGCAGCCACCGCCGATCTGTAGGTTCCCCGGAAAAGGGCCTCTCCAGCGAAAGCCACTACAATATCCTCGTTGTTCTGCTCTGAAACAGTGCGGTTCCATAGGAAAAAATTCTGATCCCTCCAGCGGGTCACAACCCCGTTGAAGGCTTCGGCGCTTTCGGCTTCGGGGAGGACGAAATCATCCGGGGAAAAAGCCATGCGATCCGGAATGACCCTATAGCTCAGCCCGATAGGGCTGACGAGGAGCATCCTGCGCTCGATGTCCACAGGGGAGCGGCCGAAAGTGTAGTTGACCCCATCGGAGCTGACAATGAGCTGGCCGTCTCCGTCATCGCGAATTCCCGTTCTTCTGAGGGGCTTGAAAGGAAGCTCCATGCCCGTGACATCTTCCTGAAAAACACCGGATATCCGCATTTCCAGAGACCCCCCGGCATACTGGGTGGAAAATATCATCTCAGTCCCTTCGGAAAATACGAAAATGACTGAATCATCGGAAATAAGCATACGCTCAGGAAGTATTTCTTCCCTGGTCCCATCCTCTCCTATAAGATTTATGGAATTACCGTCATTCCCCCTGGTTATTCCAAAATCTATTCCCCCGAAGTGAACATTCACATCCCCATCTAGAAAATATTCATTGGGGCCGCTGGGGGGATCGTTCTCGCCCGGCAGGCGGTACTGGCCGCTTACCACTAAACTGCCTACCCTATGGGTAAAGCCCCCGCGTTTGGCAAACTGGATCGTTACAAGCGCCACGAAGAAAGCGCAGTAGAGAAACAAAAAAAAGACAATCCGGGGGAGAACAGGTTTCCTCATATTGCAAGCATATACTTTTCGGCCCGCTTTTTTCAAGCCTAGGAGCCTGTCGGACTTGTAGAATTTTGCGGCAAATAGCCGCAAAATTCTCCGATTTATGGGCTCCTTTGGGAGTTCGCATGGAAAAAAATGCTCAAAACTGCGGTTTTTCGCATTTTCTTCATTAAAAAGGGCAAAGCCCGACAAACTTCTAGACAATCAAGGGCCCGTCCACATCGTAAGAAGGCTTGGCGCCTACATGCTCAACGCGCCGTTTGTAATTGGCGCCAAGATAATAATAGCGCAAGCTGTCTTTTTTATCATCGATGATTTTCTCCAGAGTATTCTTGAGCATGACCCACTGGGCCGGGTCAATAACACATTCAAATACCGAATGTTGAACCCGTTGCCCGTAATTGGTGCAGGCTTTGGCCACCTGCCTGAGCCGCCTCTTGCCGCCAGCACTGGTTACCATCACATCGTAACTCACCAGAACCATCATCGCTTTTCACCTCCAAAAGAAGGGCGGGTAGCCGTCAATATCGCCCCGAATATAACGGGCCATGAGATTTGCCTGTATAAAAAAGAGAAGGCCGATGGGAACCGTTTCCTCAATATAGGGATGATAAACATTATCCTGCTTGCGGCTCTGATATTCGGTCAAAACCGTTTTTCTTGCATCCTCGTCCATGGTTACCGCGCCGCTCGCTGCCTTGGCAAAGCCATTCTTCCTAAGCTGCCTCCGGTTGATCAGGGACAGCACCAGCCGATCAGCAATCACCGGACGGAATTCCTCCATGATATCCAGGGCCAGCCCCGGACGCCCAGGGCGATCCCGGTGAAGAAAACCAACCGCCGGATCCAGCCCCACCGTCTCCAAGGCCGAACGCACATCGTGGGCAAGCAGGGTGTACACAAAAGAGAGCAGGGCGTTCACCTCGTCAAGAGGCGGCCGCCTGCTTCTTTCGGTAAATATAAAGTCTTCTTTTTGATCAATGATAAGATGATCGAAAACCTTAAAATATTCCGCTGCGGCCTGTCCTTCAAGCCCGCGTACCTCGTCGGTACTAAGCATTCGGGGGATCCTGTCAATTATCCTGCCAATTTTTTCCGAGGCTCCCTTTAGAGCCTCGGCATTCACCTTGGCGGCATGGTCTCGAACAGTGCGATTCATAACGATCCGGCAATTTGCCAATTTGCCGCTGACTACGTTAGATGCAATTCCCTGAGTTGCCTTCTCGTCATCGGCCATTCTGTACTGCTGCCGCCGCAAAAGCACATTCCCGCTCACAGGTCCCCGGACACTGGCAAGAAAACGCCCGTATTCGCTCAGAAACGAAACCGAAACATCCCGTTCTGCGCAGAAGCCCAGAAGGAACGGAGAGCAAAGCACATTGCCGAAACAGACAATGTCGCCGATGGTGTGAATGGGAAGCTGCAGCACCTGCTGCTTTTCCCTTTCCACTACCACCGTCTCCCCTTCACGGCGAAGATATGAGCCTTGCGAGCTCACATAAAGGGTATTAAGGAGTTTCCGCATCATCTTTCTCCGCAAGCCGCAGTTGGGTCTTTATAAACCGGCTCACCTGTTTATGATCTGTGCCAGTGCTTTGGGGCATACACAAATCCACCATAGAACAATTATCGCACTTTCGCTTTTCGTAGTTCGCCGCTACAGTTTCTCCCATCTCTCGAATCCTCATTATTCGTTCAATCAGCGCAGCAGTCTTTTCCCGTAGCGCCTGGCCAATGATCTCATTGGTTCTTCGATGCTCTTGCAGATAATAAAACTGCCCGTTCTCAACAGCGATATCGAACATCTCTTCAAGGCACAAAACCTGCGCACAGAGCTGAACCCGGTCAGTGTCATCCGCCTTCTTCCTGCCCCGCTTGAATTCCACCGGCAATGCTTTTTCCACACTTCCGTCTTTGGCATACCAAAGCTCCACAAGATCGCACTTGCCGACAAGCCCCCAGCGCAGGGAGCGCACTGCCATACCGTATTCCTGTTTGAACTGCCGCCGTGATTCACGGTGTTCTGCATCGACTCGTTCATGCAGCACCCTCCCTTCTGCGGTAAAGCGGTTCTCCTCCCACTCCTGTTCCAGGTGGATTAATGCGTATTGCCGCTCGCAGAAGAGTGCATGCTGCAATGCTGAGATTTGGATCAGGTCGTCTTCGGTGTACATTATCTTGACTCCGAAAGCAGATCAAATATCAGGTTAGAAAGCTTTTCCAAATTCCCTTCAATTACCCCAGACATATATCTCTTAAAAACTATTGTTGTATCAGGTGGATTCAAGTTTAGTAAAAATCCTTTTTCAAGTGCCAGGACACGCAAAAATTCTCGCTGTGTCCTGCCATTTCCTTCACGAAAAGGATGAAAATGGTTGACTGTATCCAAAATAGCGGCAAGCTTTTTGGATAATTCTCTCCTGTCTCTTGAATCACATCCCTTAAAATCGGTTATCATGCCATCTATATATTTGATGGCAGTATCAAAATAGTTTGTAGGGAAAAATTGAGTACATTCTTTACTGATCTCGACAGTTCTTTTTTCCCCAGCCCATTCATATACATCCTGAAACAGGTATTTATGTATAGCAAACAAGCTATTGGAATTCTTTACAGGCAACGGATTGTCTGCTAATTCCTTTGCACGTTTTGCTGCGGCAACACTTTCAAAGAAATGAAGATCTTGTGCATTTGTAATACCGGCCAGGTTACGTAATACGCCAGTGTCTTTGTATACATAAGCATGGTCAGGATCCAGATATTCGTATTCGTTAGACATAGGCCCTTTCTTTTACAATACGAATAAGATCAGAGAGCACGATTTTTCCAATAATATAATCACGGATAATCTCAACTCCTTTTGGTGTAGGTTCGAATCCTTCAAACATATTTGACCCAATGGCATTGGCTGTTTTATCCAATGTCTCTATGTCGGGGAATGAAACATCACAAAATGTCAAGTTCTCTCTGTTGATAAGTATAGGTTTAAAAGCCATGGAGCCTCCTGGGTTATCAGATGTCCGAACATATGCTTTACTCAGAATGCCAATATTTCCGGCTTTAATCCTGCCAAAGATTCAAGTGCAATATCGTAATCGCTTGCAGATAGAGGCCTTTCTGATTCTTTCTTTAAAGCGATTTTTAAACTCCGGTG
>Ga0099364_10012714_pt1 | contig 11331 bp, 10 predicted proteins | sample TergutTh196P3_FD_73070 | JGI IMG/M metagenome (GOLD analysis project Ga0099364, IMG submission 73070) | Microcerotermes parvus P3 segment gut microbial communities from Pointe-Noire, Republic of the Congo - Th196 P3 | ecosystem: Host-associated > Arthropoda: Insects > Digestive system > Gut ...
AAATACTTTAATAATCTTTCGTCTCTGCGATTAAGAACGCCAGCAATAGAAAGAGAATTGCCGCCACCAATGTCTAGCGAGAAAATACCGCCAAACCAAGGGTCAAGGGGATCTCTGTTCTCACCAGTCCTTACACTGCCTTCGGGATAAAGATAGTGGCCCAATTCACCTATCAAAAAGTTAGGATACAAGCTGATATTTGCCGGATTATCGAAAATGGAAATATCATCCATAATAAATTTGGAATTCTTTCCCATAGATTCTACACGGGCATTGGTTGCAAAAGCAGATACGCTGCCCAATACGGCTATTGCGACAATAGCAAAACGCAAAGTTTTCATTTAACATCTCCATTTAAGGGTAATTTAAGCTAATATAGAAAAAAAAGAAAGATTTGTAAAGGGTAAATTGAAAAAAATGCTTTTTTTTAAACATTTATGTCTTCTAAACGCACGGAACCAACCTTGCTTATGCCTTTTATCTCTTGCGTTACCCCGTAAAGCCTATCGGAAGCTGCCATTGTTCTTTTGTTGTGGGTAATAACAACAAACTGGGTTTGGTGGCTAAAACGGCGCAAAAGCCCCATAAAACGCCCTATATTGGCGTCGTCCAGAGGGCCGTCAATTTCGTCTAATATGCAATATGGGGAGGGTTTTACCATGTAAAGGGCAAAAAGCAGGGCTGTTGCGGTTAAAGCGCGTTCCCCGCCAGACAAGGCTCTGACGCCTCGCATTTTTTTGCCGGTTGGGCGGGCATTTATCTCTATTTCCGCTTCCAAGGGGTCAAAATCGCTTTGCATGGAGAGCAAAGCCTCGCCCCCAGGCATTAAACTCGCAAAAACATCTTGGTAATTCCTTTGAATTTTGCGGAAAGTGTCTAAAAAGCGGTCTCTAGCCACTTGGTCTAGCCTTTCTATCGCTGTGGAGAGCGAATCTTTGGCTTTGCTCAAATCATTGTATTGGGTTTCTATTGAAAGCACTCTTTCGCGCTCAGCCTCAAAATCCTCAGCAGCGTTGGCGTTAATTGGGCCTATCGCCTTGATTTTTTCGCGCAAATCGTGAATTTCAACATTTGCATCCCGCTCGTCTATAGATATAGGGGCAAAATTCTGCTCTGCAGGCTCTTTTTCCAAGTCAAATTCATGTTCCTGAAAAATACGCTCTCTCATTCTGTCTAAAGATGTTGTGGAAGCCTGTATAGCAAGTTCCAGTTCGTGAGAACCTCTTTCTTTTTCTCGCAGCGAATTGTTTATTCCCCTTACCTCGCTTCGCCACTCTTCTATATCGCCGCCCATAACGCTGTATTTTTCTCTGGCTGCGTCTCGCAAATTCTCTTTTTTTGTCAAAAGTTCCTGCTGCTTCTCTATTTGAATAGCTTTCTCTTCAAGCTCATTTTCCAAAAGCTCTTTTTTGCCTTTTATTGCTGTTAGCTCTCCGCTTCGCAAAACAAGGATATTGTTGAGGTTTTGAATTTTTTCTTTAATTGAACGCGCGCGGTTTTCTTTTTCAACAAGCTGATTAAGCAACTGCTCCTGCTCTCTAAGCTCGGCATCTATGCGCTCAAAATCCTGTTCTGCCTTTTTAAGCTCGGTTGCCGCTATGTTTAGCTCTGTATTTGAATCTTTGGAATTTTTCAGTTCTTGCAGGCGATTTTCAAAATTTGAAATGTCTTGCTCAATTTTTTCTTTTTGAGCCTTTAGCGCAGAAATTGCAGCCTTGGCTATTTCCGCTTCGGAATTTGCTTTTACCGCATCTGCATCTGCATTTTGCTTTTCTTCTGCAAGATTTGTTATTAAAATGCCAGTTTCTTGCAATTTTTCTTTTGTCGCCGATATTTTGGAATTTATTGAATTTGCTTTTGCGCTTTCTTCTTCCAGATTTACTTTCAAGATATTCAGTTTGTCTGTGGTTGCTGCATTTATGTAGTCAATAAATTCGCAGTTTTCTGTGCAAGACCGCAAGCGGTTAACGCGAGACATGGATTCTATTTTCTGGTTTGTCAAAGATTCCAGATTTTCGCTCAAATCTTCTTTTTCATTTGCCAAAACGCTTTGCCTTTCTTGCAAAATTTCTGACTTGCTTTTGCTTTCGCCAAACTCGTTTTCCTTATTTTTTTTGAGCGTTTCAAGTTCTTCAATTTTAGAGTTTAGATTTTGAATTTCTTTTGAAGCCTGAGAAACTCGCTCGGCAAGCATTTCCATTTCTGCATCGGAACGTTGCCAAATGCCTTTAAGTTTGCTTTCTTCTTGAACAAATTGCAGTCTTTTGTTGGAAAGTTCCCTGTGGCTTGCGCGCAGTTTATCCACGCGCTCCTTTGTATCTTGCAGAATAGATTCGCTTTCCAAAACTTGCAGTTCTTCGCTCAGCGCAGAAATTCCGCTTTCGCTCTCGCCAATTTCATGTTCGCAGCGTTCTTTGTTTTCTTCTAGTTCTTTTTCTCTGTTTTGCAGATAAATATATGCTTCGTTCAGTTTTGCGATTTCTTCTTTTACGTTGGAAACCTGCCTTTCGCATTCTCTCAAATTTTCTTCGTCATCGGATATTAAGAGCCGCTTTTCTTCTATTTTGGTTTCTAGCTCGGTCAATCTTGTTTGGAATGTTTTAAGTTCCAGTTCGCTTTTTGCCTTTGTTGATGAAAAGTCATGCAAAGAGGCTTTGCTTTCCATGTATTTGCCAAGGCTAATTGAAACATCAAGTTCTTTCAGGCGGGCTTTAAATTTGCGAAGTTCTTGCGCGCGCGCCAGCATTCTTTCTTGCTGCCGAAACTGGTTTTTTGCGTATTGCAAGTCTATTGCTATGCGTTCCATGTCTGCCTGAACTCTTTCAAGCTGCGAAACAGCGTCTTTTCTCTGCTTTTTATATTTGCTAACCCCTGCGGCTTCTTCAAAAATAGAGCGACGTTCGTCTGCCCTGTCTGAGAGCAGGCCATCTACCATTCTTTGGTCCATTTGCGAATATGAGTTTGCTCCCATGCCTGTGTCTGCAAAGAGGTTTCTTATGTCTGCAAGCCTGCATTCCTGGTTGTTTATAAGATATTCGGAGTCTCCATTGCTAAACGCTCTGCGGGTTATCATTACTTCGGTATATTCGGAGGGCAAAAGTCCGCGGTTATTTTCAATTATGAGCGAAACCTCAGCCATGTTCATGGCGGGCCTATCTTCTGTTCCAGAAAAAATAACCCCTTGCATTTTATCCATTCTAAGCAATCCGGCTCGCTGTTCTCCCATAACCCAGCGAATGGCATCTACTATATTGGATTTGCCGCACCCGTTAGGTCCAACTATAGCCGTAAGCCCGTTTCCTTCAAACAGGATTTCCACCTTTTGCGCAAAGGACTTAAAACCATAAATTTTTAATTTCTGTATTCTCACGGGGATGGTAAGATAGAAAAATTGTCATCGAGGTAGATATTTTCTATAGTAAGCACTGATTAACTCAATGCTTGGGTATGGGGTATAGGGTTTGGGGTATGGGCAATGCAAAAATATGCCGTTTTTAGCGAATATAAGCCGTTTTTTGTGAAATTCCCCATACCCTATACCCCATACCCAAAACCCAAAGCGACTTAATCAGCGTTTACTATATTCATTGCTTTACGGAGAATTTTATGTCTAATGAAAAAAAAATAGCTATGGTATCTGGGATAACTGGGCAAGATGGCGGTTATTTGGCAAAATTTTTGCTTGAAAAGAACTATAGAGTTTTGGGTTTGTATCGCAGAGGGGCTACAGATACATTTTCAAAGCTCAAAGAACATGGGATTTTTGAGCAGATTGAGCTATTGGATTTTGAATTGCTGGAATTTTCAAATATTTGCAGGTTATTGAAAAAATATCAGCCCGATGAATTTTACAATTTAGCTGCGCAAAGTTTTGTTGCTGCCTCATGGGAAGAACCGATTTATACTGCCCAAGCTGATGGAATTGGCGTTTTATACATACTTGAGGCAATTCGCGAATTTTCTCCGAAAACACGTTTTTATCAAGCTTCTACCTCTGAAATGTTCGGCAAGGTTCAAGAAATTCCGCAATCGGAAAACACTCCTTTTTACCCTCGCTCACCTTATGGCGTTTCAAAATTAATGGCGCACTGGATGTGCGTGAATTACAGCGAAAGCTTTAATGTGTTTGCCTGTTCTGGTATTTTATTTAATCACGAAAGCCCAATGCGAGGGAAGGAATTTGTCACAAGAAAAATCACCTCTCATTTTGCGAAACTTTATACAGGAAAAACCAACGAACCGCTGGAACTGGGCAACCTCAATGCAAAGCGCGACTGGGGATACGCTGGCGATTATGTGGAGATGATGTGGAAAATGCTTCAGCACAGCAAGCCCGATACCTATGTTGTTGCCACAGGCGAAACTCACAGCATTCGGGAATTTGTTGAAGAAGCGGGCAAGCACTGCGATTTTGATTTGCAATGGGAAGGAAGCGAAGACAATGAGACGGGCATTGATAAAAAAACAGGAAAAACCATTGTTAGAGTTAATCCCAAGTTTTACAGGCCTGCAGAAGTTGAAGTGCTTATAGGCAACCCAGAGAAAGCAAAAAAAGTTTTAGGCTGGAACGCTAAAGTTGACTTCAAAGCCTTGTGCCGTATGATGATGCTTGCGGATATTGAACGCGTGAAGCTGGGATGCAAAAATTGAAATTTTCAAACATAATGTCTGTAAACGGGTTTTTTCTTCTGGGCCGATTAAGCGTTTTTTCTAGCGCGCAGTAAGCGTTTGCATACCCAACCAGAGTTTTATCGGTTTTCCAGCGGCTTCGCTCTCCAAATGAATTTCTGCAGGCAGATTCCCAGCCTATCAATATGCTGGGAACATTGCATAGCCTGGCTTGCCGCAGAATGCCCGCATGTTGCCCTTGAGTAGAAAGCAAAACAAAAACATCGTATTTTCGGAGTTCATTGGCCACCACCCAGTCGGAAAATAAATTTTCATTTGGTTTTGGGTTTATATCGCCTTGGCGGGCATAATGAACAATATATCCAAGCTCCATCAGATTTTTTTCAAAATTCAAAATAGCATTCTTAACATCGCTTCTGTAAAATCCCTTTAGCGGGCTTTCGCTTGGATAGTAATAATGCTTTTCTATTTCCAGGTTCCCAGAATCGCTTTCCCACTCAAACCTGCTTTGTATCTCATAACGCAAATATGTTTCCATAGAGGCTATATTCAATCTAGAGCGTCTTCTGTGCTCATACCGATAAAAATCGTTTATACGCTTGAACGAAAATCCGTCAATGCAAAAATATGCTTTTTTCATAGCAATCTCCCATGTTGTTTATACATTAGACGATTTTCAGAGCAAAAAAAATTTTAAAAATGCAAAAAAAACGCATTTTGCAAACAAATGTTGACAGTTTCGGCGTTTTTGAGCGAAATTCGCAGAACAAATCACTCTTTTTCTTGCAAACAAACTTCCTTAAAGAACCATGTGCAAAGCGGGACTCCTAAGACAAATCCCCACAGGCCGAATAATTTTCCAAATATTGTTAAAATACCCAAAACAACAACGGGGTTCAGGCGCATGTGGGAGCCGTAAATGCGCGGATTCAGAATATATGCCTCTATCATGTGTATAAAAGTTATTAGGACTATTGCCGCAAACATTAAGACAAGCCCGCCTTCTTGCTGCAAAGATATCATGCAGATGGGCACGGAAGATATAAATACGCCTGCTATTGGTATAAAACTGCAAATGAACACTATTGAAATCAAAAATGCCGAGTATTTTCCTATTCCAAGCATCAAAAGCACAATAAATGTCAAAGAGCTGTTCAGCAAGGCTATAAAGAATTGAGCCTCAAAAGCGCGCCCTACGGTTCTTGCAAACTGCACAATGCCAGGTTTTACTTCTTGAAAAACAAAACCAAAGCGTGATTTTTCAAATTTTGAGATAGCGTGAGTGAGCCGGGGATAGTCTAAAATGATTAAAAATGAGAATAGCAGGGATAGTAAAAATGAGCTGGCTATGCCTACCATTTTTCCCGAGTAAAGAAATACCGTAGTCAAATTTTTCTTTATATTTCCGCTGCTTTCCGCAGTGGGCAAATCAAAGATGCGCTGCAGAGCCAGCAGGGTTGGCGATTTTACGGTGTGGGTTTCCGGATGCGCGGAATGCTGCATGTCTATTAGCATTTGGGTTAAAACGGGAGAAGATTCTGCAAGCGTATTTATCTGCGCATCTACGGCTTCTATGTATTTTTCAAAATTTTCAAAGAAAGATATGGTTTGTTTTTTAACTTCTGTTGTAACAAAATATATGGTTCCGCTGATTAGAACCAGAAACGCCAAGCCAATCAGCCATGTTCTAAGCGAGCGATTTTTGATTTTGCCCTTAAATTTTTCGCTGGCTCTGTATTGCAAAAATGCAAATATAAATGTTAAAAATATGAGCAAAAAGAAAGAACTCAGCCAATAAATGAGCACGATAAGCCCAATCCACACAGCTAGTTTAGCTAATTGCGGGTATTTGGTTACTATCCATGGAGTTTTTGGATTTTCTGTCATCAAGGTGGAATATAGAAAAATGCGGATTTGCTGGTTTGGGAATGGATGCTTTGTTGAAATTCATTGGGATAAAAAAATAAATCACGCATATTGGATAAAAATGCAAAATTTACTATATTATCCAATGTGATAAAGTTGATAGACCGCCCCGAATACTTGGAAAAGCTTAAGCTTTGGCAGAACCAAATGGATTTGGTTAAAATTGTCACGGGCGTGCGGCGTTGCGGAAAATCCAAATTGTTTGAATTGTTTCAGGAATATTTGAAAACAACGGGCGTGAAGCCAGAGCAGATTATAGCGATTAATTTTGAAGATGAAATGCAAACCCGGCAAATCGGGCTTAAACTGAACAATAAATCAAAACTGCTTGAAGACTATGGGATTTTGCTTGACTTTATCACGGACAAGTTGGCAAAAGGCAAAAAAACATACATTTTTCTGGATGAAATACAGCTGCTTGATAATTGGCAGCGGCTTGCGAACACCCTGCGATTGCAAGATAATGCAAATGTTTATCTAACGGGTTCCAATGCCTATATGTTCTCAAGCGATTTGGCAAATTCTTTTGGCGGCAGATACATAGAAATCAAAATGCAACCCCTGTCATTCAAAGAATATGTCAATGGAACTGGTGGCAATGCGGATAATTTGCAAGACAAATATGAGCAATATACCCGTGAAAGCGGTTTTCCGCAAACCATAGCTTTTAACCATGAGCGAGAAATGATAAATAATTATTTGTTGGACTCGGTGTATAAAAATACTGTGCAAAAAGATATAGTACAAAGGCTTAAAATAGACGATACAGCCAGACTGGACGAGGTGATTAAATTTTTATTTGACAATATAGGCAACGAAACATCTTTGCTTGGCGTGCAGAGAAAATTGAAAAGCTCCGGCATAGATATATCGCCAACAACTCTCAATACTTACGTGAAAGGCCTGCTAGACAGCTATCTTATGTATAAATGCGAGCGATATGATATAAAAGGCAAAAGAATTTTAGAATCCAATGCCAAATATTATGCCGCAGACATAGGCTTGCGAACAGCATTGCTTGGAAGGCAAGATGCTGATATTGGCAGGGCTTTGGAAAACATAGTTTATTTGGAACTTTTGCGCCGAGGGTATCAGGTGTGCGTGGGAAAAGTTAAAAGCAGAGAGGCAATAGAGGTTGATTTTGTAGCTACGCAAGCTGGCGGAGAAATAGAGTACTATCAAGTTGCATGGAGCGTGCTGGGAGATCCAAATACCTTGCGCCGTGAATTGGCATCACTGGAAGAAATCAGGGACAATTATCCCAAATACCTGCTGACCATGGATTATGGGAGCGGCATTAACAAAGGCATAAATCGTTTGAATGTGCTGAAATGGCTCCTCTCCCATGCGTAGCTTAGACCCTTTATTTTGCGAGCAACGGGAAGCTGTAACATGGAACATTTGCATAACACTAGCCACTCCCCAGCAAAGTAAATCTGCATTTTACTATATTCTCCAAAGCATGAAAGTATATTTGGATAATTGCTGTTTTAACCGCCCGTTTGACTCTCAAACGGAGCAGATAATAATATTAGAAACGCTTGCAAAACTATATATTCAAAAACTTGTTTTAAATAATAAAATTGACCTTGTATGGTCGTATATTTTGGAATACGAGAATAGTCAAAATATTTTAGAATCTAAAAAAGATGCGATAGCGAAATGGAAAGCGCTTGATGAATAGCACGGTTTTGTTGGACAAAGGGATTAAATGCTTGGTCGATGGGCTTGGAATAAGTCAGCCTTTTGATTACACGGAATGGCGTAAGAAAAATTTATGCGTAGGCATGTCTGTGGAAGAAATTAGCGATGTAGCTGATAAATATTGCTCTGCAGCGCATCTATAGCTATTGCTGATTAATTCAAACTTAACGCTCTGGAGCATGGAACAAGCGGCATGCAAAGCTGCGTTGGCTGGGATATGGAGCAAGCGATATGCAAAGCTACATTGGCTGGGACATGGGACATGATATTTAAAAATCATATCCCAAATAACGTAGATTCGCACATCGCTTGTCCCATGTTCCTTGTCCCAAGCGAATAAATTAGCTACGTCGCAACCCCCCTTAACTATACAATTTGATGACAGTAAAAAACGCTGATTTATTCACTTGGAAATGGAAATTTTTGCAAAAAACGCTTAAATTTGCGTAAAAAGGGCATATTTTTGAATTGCCTATGCTGAAAAATTGGGTTGATTGTTGATTACAATACGATGACAAACATTGACAAAAGGCGAAAATTAAGTTAAATTTGGGGTGTTATGTTTGATTTGGGCAACAGAATTTTAAAGGAGTTTTCTATGAAAAGCAAGTTTATGAACGTGTTAGCGGTGGTGTGCGTTGCTGCTTCGAGCTATACAATACCCACCGCAAAGGCGGTAAAACAGACGTAGGAGAGTTTATGGAAGCATTATCGTTTTTATTACAACGTTTTTATTGGACTTTTGGAGCAAGTTGTATAATCAATTTTTTTGTTATTGTTAATTATTTTATTTTACTTGAAAAAATTGCTTTACATGAGGAATTGCAATTTCTTAATGAATTAAAAAATATTAGCCCTTCTTTTGCTATTATGACTTTTATTGTAGCCGTTGTAATAATAAGTATTTTTCTTGAAGGAATTAATGAAGTCGGTTATCGATATTTTCTTGAAAATACAAAAAAAATAGTTAAAAAGGAATATAAAGACAATCCAAAGAAAATATGGGAATTACAAGAGAATGAGAGTATATATAACAAATTTGATTTTATAGGAAAAGTTTTGTATTTCACTTTCAGAAAAACAACCTATAGAAAAGTGTTTGAGGAAATATTAATTAATAAAAAGGGTTTTCCTGAACCTATTTATGCATTCATGTTTGACCATGATGATAGCGACAATTTTATTTTAGGGATCCAAATATGGTCTAGAAAAATTGCAAATGCCGAAAAGAACAGCGGGGTATATATGTATAGTGATTTATCATTCATGATGGAATTAATATCCTTTTCATTTTTAATTGTGTTTTTATTTTCTGTTCTCGCTATTATTCCTATTACAATACTTTATGGCATACAATTTTTATTCTGGTGGTATTTGGCAAGTATTGTTTTATCAATATTATTTTTTTTCCTAGCAGACTTAATAGCGTTATATTTTATAAAAAGGCATATTCGTGATATAGGAATATCGTATAAATCGCTTAAATTAAAAAGGAGTTTTCTATGAAAAATAGGTTTACAAAAACGTTTGTAGCGATAGCGTTTGTCGTTTCTATGGCGTGGGCTAACGTGTGGGATGGCACGGTGGATACGGATTGGTATAACGGAACGGATACCGAGTTTACTATAAGTACCGCTGAGCAATTGGCGGGGTTGGCGGTTAACAGCAGTATCAGCAAATTGGAGGAAAGAGTGAGATGAATCAAGAATTGCAATATTTGAGAGCAGAAATGAATCAGAGAATCAGCTTTTTTTACGAACATTCTCAAAAAACTACTCATATAATTTTGCTTATTTGGGGCGGTATTTTGGTAATTTTTGGAGCACCTCATATATTAGATGATATGATGCTTTATTTCATTTGCGGAACTATTTTTTTTATTTCCAATTTGATACTTTGTTTTTCGGTTCAGAAAATTCATGATAATTTAAATCAAATTTTTAAAATAGCTGCATATATTAATGTGTTTTATGAAAGGATACCAAGCAAAATCATTGAAGTAAGTCAAAATTTTAGTTGGGAACTTGTAACATTTGAGATTCAAGCCAACGAAGCTGCTAGCAAAATCAAGGATAGAAAGCTTCTCTATAAAATAAATGGCGAGTATACGACACTTGTGGTAATTTCTATTTTTGGGATATTATTTTTTACAGTAATGTTATTTCAAAGTTTATTTCAAAGTAATGAGTTTAAAGGAAATGAGATTTTTCAATTTTCTTTTTGCGTAATATGGTTTTTGAGTTCTTTTTATTTACTTTTCGAAGTAAATAAATATACATCTTTAAAAGGCATTGCCGATATCAAGATAAAGCATCTTAAAAATTTTCTTCAATACTCAATTGATATAAAATACTATACCGAGGAAGAAATTAAAGAGAGATTTGGTAAATTTTTGGAGAAACTGGAAAAAGTTTTTGATACCAAATTCTCGGTGTCCACGAGTTCACATAAGGAGAAACTGACATGAAAAATTACAGTAGTAGTTGTTGCAACTTCATTGTTAAGCATAGTAATGATGTTTTGAAAAACAGGTTTACAAAAACGTTTGTAGCGGTAACGTTTGCCGCTTCAGTGGCATGGGCTAGCGTTTGGAACGGCACGACAAATACTGCTTGGTATAACACTACTGATACTGAGTTCACTATAACTACCGCTGAGCAATTGGCGGGTTTAGCTCAATTGGTGAATGAGGGCAATGGTTTTAATGGGAAGACGATTAATCTTGGTGCGAATATTGTGCTGAACAATACTGTAGGTTGGGAGAGTTGGGGCGAAGATACTGGTGGGTTGAGATCTTGGACTCCGATTGGAAATTTTGTTCGTTCTTTCAGCGGCACCTTTGACGGCAAGGGGCATGAGGTTTCTGGCATATATATCAGCATCACCAGCGATATCAGCTTCGCCAGCAGCAGGCAAGGCTTGTTTGGCTATGTAGGCACTGGCGGCACGGTCAAGAATGTAGGGGTTGTTGATTTTTACATCAAGGGCGATCAGTCTGTCGGCGGTGTGGCGGGATTAAACGGCGGTACCATCGCCAACAGCTACTCAACGGGAACAGTGAGTGGAACGGGA
>Ga0099364_10012715_pt1 | contig 11331 bp, 9 predicted proteins | sample TergutTh196P3_FD_73070 | JGI IMG/M metagenome (GOLD analysis project Ga0099364, IMG submission 73070) | Microcerotermes parvus P3 segment gut microbial communities from Pointe-Noire, Republic of the Congo - Th196 P3 | ecosystem: Host-associated > Arthropoda: Insects > Digestive system > Gut ...
GGCCGGTATCCGCCGCATAGAGTTTGGATTTTTTGCCGACCCGTTCATAATCGGTTTTCAACCACGGCGATACTTTTTCAAATATATAAAGAGAAAAAAGCCAATTTACATAACTGTCCAATGTCGCCTTTGTCAATGACAGCGACGCGCTGACGGCGTTCATATCAATAAACTTAGCGGACCATCCCGTCAAAATCGGAAGCAGTTCTTCCAATGCGTCTTTGCGTCTGATATTTGCAATGTCCGCCAAATCATAATCTATCAGCGTTTTTAAATAATCTTTGCACCATTCGCGCCGTTCGTTTATATCTTTGATGCGAACAGCTTCGGGATAACCGCCGCGAAACGCAAAATCAAAAATAGCCTGTTTGTCGTATCCATGTACAAACGCCGGGAAATCAGCATTAAACGCGCGCTCCAAAAACGTCGGCTTTGTCTTCAAAATTTCACCGACGGCAAGCGGGCGCAGTCGTATGTTTTTCACGCGCCCCGCAAGGCTTTCCGTTACGCTGGGTATTGTTTGCAGATTTACTGAGCCGGTCAGCAGAAACTGTCCGTTGCGATTGTCTTTGTCCACAATCATTTTGATTTCGGGAATAAGTTTCGGCGCTTTCTGTATCTCGTCTATTACAAGCGTTTTGGCGGATGTTTTTACGAATCCTTTTGGGTCGGTAAGGGCTAAATCCAGCAGATCCGTATCGTCAAGCGTACGGAAATCAAAACCGGGCGCTTTTATTTGTTCCGTCAGCGTGGTTTTTCCCGTTTGCCGGGCGCCGGACAAAATAACAACCCTGCGATTATCCAACGCATTTTCCAAATTTTTCGCCAGCCGGCGAGAATATTTTTCGTTCATAATTACTTGCCTTTCGTTAGTCTCGCATTATTTATAACATAATGCCCGCGAAAAGCAAAGTAGAGAACCCGCGAAAAATAAAGCAGAGAGTCCGCGAAAAGTAAAATAACGTTCCCGCGAAACAAAAAACGCTTACAGCTGTTTTGCTCAAAAACCCGCGCTAAACCATAATTGACACCGCAACCATTCCTGTCGGTTCGATCCAGTAAAACTCGTCGGGCGAGTCCGGTTTCGAACCCTGCAATTATTCACGCCGTCAAGTCCGGCCTAAATTGCTTCCTCGGGGGAAATTTGTCAAGGATGTTTACGTACGGGCTTCCACGTGGACAAGCTCAAAAGCTTGGTTCTAAATTAGGGGATCACATAATGCACACTACAACAAAGCGCCCCCATCTCAGTTTTCACGCATTACAAATCAAGCATAACGGGCGCGTGTGCGTTCGTGCTTCGGCCAATCGCCAACTTTGTACCGTAGATTGCCTGTTTGTTTTTGGAATTGGGGTGCACGATTTTGTTGATAAGCAGATCAACGACTTCATTGCACATCTCTTCGATGGGCACGGCCATTGTAGTGATGGAAGGATCGTAGATCCGTCCCAATTGTATGCCGTCCATGCCGATTACGGATACATCTTCCGGTACTTTGTATCCGCTCATATGTAAGAATTTACAGCAACCTATGGCCAGTATGTCGTTTGCCGCCACAATCCCTGTGGGAGGGTTATGTAAAGACATATACTGCTTTGCAGCCTGATAGCCCGTGCGGAACAGGTAATTGCCGTAGTACACATAATCCATCGGCACATCCAAATTACACTCAGCCATGGCGCGCATATAGCCGCTCATTTTCTCGCGCGATATACGGCTGTCCTGTATGCCGTTTACATATGCAATTTTTGTGTGCCCTTGCGCAATAAGGTACTTTGTGGCGTTATATACCGTTGTTGTCAAATCCAATACGACAGAGTTGAAAGGATTGTTTATATCCCAGCTTAAAAGCGCCAGCGTCGTGTTGGCCTGCGTTTCGGATAACTGAGAAACAATTTCGTCTTCATCAAGGAAAGCGAGCAGTATACCGTCCACTTTCGCAGGGGAAAACTGTGAGAGCAGATCGGAAAGAATATTGATATTCTCCTCACTGGTGTATAGCTGCGTACTGTAACCTTTTTCTAGCGCGGCAGACCTCACATGGTTATATACTTCAACGTAAAAATAATTGGTAATGTCCGGGACAATCAACGCTATTGTGTTTGTGCGTTTGGTGCGTAGAACGCGTGCGATCACATTTGGCGTATAATTCAATTCTTTGACCGCGTTTCCCACACGCGTACGGTAAGACTCGGAAAGACCGGCGGGGTTGTTGAAATACTTGGACACGGTACTTATGGAAACATCTGCAAGACGGGCAACATCTTTGATAACAGCCATAAATGGAAATCCTCCGTGAAATCATTTCGCAAAACGATTTGCAAACTCAATTTATTATATCTTGTTGTTATTTTACTGTCAAAATGACGAATGACTAACTCGGGTTTCCGATGTAATTCATATTTGCGTCTTTGTTCATTAGTTTCGCGAATCGATTTTCACGTCCAATTGATTGCATGAGGTAATTTTTCCGAACGGCGCCGCGTCGAAATGGTTTCGTGAAACAACGAATCAGGCGGAGGAGATTTCTTCTAATTGACGATACAGTTATCCTGAGATTCGGAGAGGAGATTTGCTATGTTCTTCGTTTTTCGAGATTTTTTGTTTTTATATTTTTTCAAAAAACACTGTCAAAAAACACTTGCAAAAAATTAAACTTAGTGTTATTTTGACATAGAGTCACGAATCGATTTTTTAGAAGTTTTTGTGTGGAAGATAGTGTATGCATTGGCATTATACCATCCTCGTAATAATTAAGAAATGTACGGCATAACGTCGTACACAGGATTTATCTTTATAGGCATTGCATGAACACCTTGTAAATACGGGAGAGGCAAAATGGAAAAACTATTAAAAGACAAGGTCATTGTTGTATCAGGTGGCACAAAGGGCGTAGGAAGGGGCATCGTACGCGAATGTGCAAAGCAGGGCGCGAATATAGTAATTGGCGGACGCGATGGAGATGAGGCAAAACGTATACTTGATGAAGCGCGCGGCTATGATGTGGACGGAATATTTGTACATACTGATTTGATGGGCACGAATGACTGCGCAACGCTTTTTGAGAAAACCGTTGAAAAATTCGGGAAGATAGACGGCTTTGTGAACTACGCAGGCTTATTGCCGATCGGTTCGCTGTTGGAAGCTGCTCGTGAGCAATTCGACGAAGTATTCAATATCAACATACGCGCGGCTTTTTTTTGTGCCCAACAGGCGATTAAATACATGCAGCAAAACGGTGGCGGTTCCATCGTCATGTTTGGTTCTCCACACGCTTGGTGCGGAGAGAAGGACAGGGCGGTTTACGCCTGCTCTAAGGGAGCGTTGCTAACGCTTTCGGAACACATTGCGCATCACTATGCCGTGGACAAAATACGCTGTAATTTCGTTACTATGGGCTGGGTACCTACCGAAGGCGAGCTTGCCCTGCGCGAGAAGCAGGGAATGGGCGTGGACGACTTGCGCGATTATGCCGCAAAATTCATACCCATAGGCAGAATGCAGGAAGTGGAGGATCATGTACCGGGCGTTATTTATTTGTTGAGCGACTATTCTTCCATGGTAACGGGTTCCAACCTGCGGATAACCGGCGGCTTTTACATCGGGTGAGGTGGATTTTGTGAAACCGGAGCTATATGTTGATACAAAATGCGTTATCGGCGAAGGTCCTGTTTGGGATGAGCGCACGGATACGCTGTATTTTGTGGATTTGTTGGACAATAAGATTTATTCTTACGACGGGCAGACGCTAAACACGATGCAAATGAATGAGAATATGGGATGCGCCGTGCTGCGAGAAAATGGCGGCATGGTGGCCGGTCTGTTCAGCGGGTGGTACTTTGTGGATTTTCCGGAAGGAGGCGTGCAGTTTATTGCCGACCCGGAGAACGGCAATGATGCCAACCGCTTCAATGACGGTAAAGTTGACCCCGCCGGCCGCTTCTGGACGGGCACCATGCCCAGAAGCCTGGATTCCGGCTATGGCAAAGCGGAGCCTGTTGCGGGACTGTATTGCCTTGATGAAAAACAGAATGTGAAGACCATGCTCAGCGGCGTGATTCAAAGCAATGGCTTGGGATGGTCGAAGGATGCAAAGCAATTCTACTTTATTGATACGCAACGCTTCAATGTGCAGGCATTCGATTATGACATTGAGAAAAACGAGCTTTCTAACGGGCGTGTTGTTGTGGAAATTCCCGGCGACATGGGCATACCCGACGGTATGACCGTTGACGACGAAGGAAACATCTGGGTGGCGCTGTGGGGCGGTTCCGCGGTGACCCGATGGGACTGCCGCACAGGCAAGCTTCTGGAGAAAATTGAGCTTCCAGCGACGAATGTCACATCTTGCTGCTTTGGCGGCGATAACATGGATGAGCTGTTCATCACCACAGCCGCATACGGGATCGATGAAAAAGCATATCCCCTGGCAGGCGGCGTATTCCGTGTAAAGGTGAGAGTGCGTGGCGCGCCTTCGTATAGATATAAAGGTTAGAAAAGACGATTGGTTTTTCAAAAAGCAAACATTAATCGATAACGGAACAAAAAAAGGAGGAAGACGTATGAAACAAATAAGAGGTCATCCATATGCAGAAACCACACCAGACGCCTCCACGGGTTCTGAATAATATGCTGCTATTACGCATAGCGTCGTATTTCTAAGGCTTAAGACATAAAAGGCGTCAGGCTTAATAGTTGAGTTGGCGCTTTTCAAGAAAGGTGGAATATGATCATGAAAAAGGTGAATCGGATTCTTGCTCTGTCACTTGCTCTTTTGATGGCGATGACCGTCTGTTCCAGCATCGCGGCGGTATCCGCTGAAGCTGCGGATCGAGAAGTAAAACACATCGTGTACACCTGTCCCACGACGGATAATGAGTACTTCGCAATGGTCGCTGAAGGCATACAGGCATTCTGCGATGAAAAAGGCATTCAGTTTAACTTCTTTGGCGCCGGCAGGACCGGATACGACGCCGCGGAGCAGTACGCCCAGTTTGAAAATTTCATAATACAGGGTGTGGACGGTATTATTAGCTGCCCTGTGGATGACACGTCGTTGCAGGAAGTAGTAAAGGAAGCGCAAGACAAAGGGATTGTCGTTATCGGACAAGCGCAGTCCATAGCAGGCGCTGACGGCAACTCGATTATTGACGATTACCAGTACGGCGTGGAACTTGGCAATGCTGCTGTGGCATGGGCAAAGAAGTATCTGGCGGATGAAGAAGTCATCAAGGTATGCTTGATTACGCTCGATCATCAGGATCAGGTGAGGTTGCGTGGAGATGGCATGGAAGACACAATCCGCCGTGAACTGCCGAATGCCGAAATCACATATCGCCAAAAAGCCGAATCCACCGAGGAGGCGTTGCAGGTTGCGGAAACAGTGCTTACAGCCCACCCTGACTTGAAATTGATCGCCTGCGTGAATGACCAGATGGCGCTGGGCGCATGGCAGGCGGTGGAGAACCTGAACCTCTACCAAGACAACTTCTACATTGGTGGCGGCGATAACACGGGCCAGATCGGGAACTACGTTGCCGATCCGAATTGCGCTATCCGTCAGTCCATCCATATCAACCCTTTTCAGTCTGGCTGGAATTGCGCCGAGATGATCTATGACCAGATTGTAAACGGTATTCCGGCAAGGACTGAATACTTCCTGTTAGTGCCCAACTGGCAACCCGGCGTCATGGACTAAGAGATGCGTATCTGAATCAATGCAGGGAGCAAAACTCCCTGCATTTGTCTTATTGATTGTGGAGTCTGTAAAGATGCGGAATGAAACATTACTCAAGTTACATAACATAACAAAATTTTTTCCGGGCGTAGTGGCGCTAGATGACGTTTCTATTGAATTCAAACGAGGAGAAGTACATGCCATCTGCGGTGAAAACGGAGCGGGCAAATCCACGCTGATTAAAATACTTACAGGCGCGTACAAGCCCACCGGCGGCGTCATAGAGTATGAAGGGAGGAGTTATGAAAGCTTCGATCCGCGTCAGGCAATGGAGTTAGGTATATCTGCCATCTACCAGGAATTTAACCTAGTTCCCTATCTTGACGTTGCGGAAAATGTATTCTTTGGCAACGAACTGCGAAAAGGCATATTCCTCGATAAAAAAGAAATGCAGCGACGTACTCGCGCATACGCCGCAGAAATGGGCATTGACGTTGATCTCAAGGCGAAAATAAAAGATCTGGGAGTGGCGTATTCACAAATCACGGAAATTATGAAAGCCATATCGCGCGATGCGAAGTTGCTGATTATGGATGAACCATCCGCCCCTCTAAGCAATCATGAGATCGAAGCGATGTTCAAAATGATTGGCAGACTGAAGGAAAAGGGCCTGACGATTATATATATTTCCCACCGACTGAAAGAGGTGTTCGAAATCTGCGACAGAGTCACGGTTCTGTCGGATGGCAAGTACATATCCACCAAGCAGGTAAACGAAGTGAAAATGCAAGAGCTAATAAAGGACATGGTAGGCCGTGAGCTTGGAGAAGAGTTCATTGGCGGCGTTGGACCGTCAGAGGAAGTTGTGTTGGCAGTAAAGGGTTTGACAAATCGGAAAATAAAAGACGTTTCCTTTGCACTGAAAAAAGGCGAGATACTTGGTCTGGGAGGTCTTGTTGGAGCCGGCAGAACTGATGTGGCTCACGCGTTGTTCGGAGCGGACAAGCTTGACGCTGGCGAAATATATGTGAAGGGTGAATGTGTACGCATTACATCTCCATTGGATGCAATTAAAAACGGTATCGGCCTGTTGCCAGAGGATCGTAAGGGTCACGGGCTTGTGTTGGATATGAAGGTACGCGAGAATATATCTTATGCCATTTTGAAAGAGCTCACAAGCTTTCTGTTTGTAAGTGCGAAAGAAGAGCGTGAAACTGGCGCCGCGCAGGTGGAGAGCCTTTCCATAAAAACGCCTTCTTTGGAACAGAAAGTGAAGTTCCTTTCGGGTGGTAACCAGCAAAAGGTTGTGCTTGCAAAATGGCTGGTTACCAACAGCGATATACTAATATTCGACGAGCCCACGCGCGGCATAGATGTGGGCGCTAAACAGGAAATCTACGCGCTGATGCACAATCTGACCCGGCAAGGCAAGAGCGTCATCATGATTTCCTCAGAAATGCCGGAACTGCTGGGCATGTCCGACCGCGTTCTGATTATGCACGAAGGCAGGATAAACGGAGAATTACTCAAAGAAAAAGAAGGATTTTCACAGGAAGAAGTACTTAGGATTGCTTCGGGCATGTAGTTTTTCATGCGATTTAGAGCGAGCGTTATAAGTTGATACGAAAGGTGGAAGAAACCCTAATGGGGTATAAAAAATTCGACGCGCCGGGCTTTTTCGGAAAATTTGGCATTGTTATTATACTCGTCATATTGATGGCGTTGTTTTCCAGCCTGAATCCGGCATTCAGGTCGTGGGCAAACATTATCAACATCCTGCGGCAAGTATCCATCGTGGGTATCATGGCTGTGGGTATGACGATGGTATTGCTCGCCGGTTGCATTGATCTTTCCGTGGGTTCTATTGCGGGCTGCGGTACGGTCATAGCCGCGATACTGCTGAAGGCTGGAGTGCCATGGTGGGGGACGTTACTCATCATCATGATGGGCGGTTGTTTAATTGGTCTTTGCAACGGTTTTTTCGTTGCGCATCTGGATATTCCGCCGCTGATTGCCTCACTGGGCATGATGATCTCCTTGCGCGGCGCGGCGTATCTTATTACAAACGGCAAGCCCGTGTTTGGTTTCCCGCCCGACATACTGTTTTTAGGCAGGGGTATGGTACTGGGTATACCATTTCCAGTGTGGATTATGATCACGCTGTTTGCGGTGGGCATTATTTTCCTTTCTAAAACTCGCACGGGCAGGTATATTTATGGTGTAGGCGGAAACGAAGAAGCATCGCGCTTATCTGGTATAAACACTAAAAAGATCAAAATGTTCGTGTTCGCAACTTCCGCCACTTTAGCGGCGCTGGCGGGCGTGGTGCTGCTGGCGCGCATCAACAGCGGCCAGCCCAAATCCGGAGATGGGTATGAAATGGATGTCATCACCGCTGTTGTACTGGGCGGTACTAGCATATCCGGTGGCGAGGGGAACCTGATCTTCGTCATATTCGGCGTGCTTATCATGGGCGTTTTGAAAAACGGTATGATCATGGTCAATATATCCGATTACGTGCAGCAGTTTATCAGCGGCTTAGTGCTTATTGCGGCTGTTGCGTTTGACAGATACATGCAGCGCATCAAGCAGCGCCAGGTAAAGGCTTACGGAGGTTAAATCATGAGAATAGGTTGCTTGCCGGTTTCTCTGTTTGGCGATATCCTTTCCGGTAAAATGTCCCTCGTGGAATTTGCCAAAGAAGCAAAAAAAATCGGTTATGACTATATAGACATCAGCAATATGTTCATCAAAAACAGGACTCCTACTCATATAGTGCCGTTCAAGGCCGCGCTGGATGAAGTCGGATTGCCCCTTTTCATGATGAGCGCATACCCGGACTTCACGCATCCGGAACCTGTGCAGCGAGCCCGAGAATTCGACTACTTGGTTTCCGATATCGCGCTCGCTTCCCAACTCGGCGTTGAGTACGTGCGGATACTGGCCGGGCAGGCCCACCCGGAAACCAGCAGGAAAGACGGCATAGACTATGTCGTAAAAGCGTTCCATGAAATAGCGGCTTACGGAAAAAAATACGGCGTCGGCCTGCTTTACGAGGATCACGCCAAGCCCGGCGCGTGGTTTATGATAGATTTCAGTTTCCCGCCGGATATATTTTTGGAAATCTTCCAACAAACCGAGGATACGGATATTGCCCTGAATTTTGATACAGGCAACATCACCGCTTTCGGCGGCGATCCAATGGATATTCTTCCACAGGTATTTCACCGCATCCGCGCCATTCATGTATCGGATATGAGCCAGAGGGGTATATTCTCACCAACAAACATAGGGGAGGGAGTGGTGCCGAACCGCGAAGTATTCCGCTACTTGAAAGCGCACGGTTATACCGGCGTCCTTTCGATCGAGGAGGCCAGCGGGCGAGGTCTTTTGGGCATACGCGAGGCCTATCAGTTTGTCCGTCGTGCATGGGACAAAGCATAATAACTTAAGTTCACGAAATTACAACGCGGCAACCCCCAAAACGGATTATTCTCAAGGAGCGTAAAGGCGATGAAAGCATTGGTTTTAACTGAGTATTCAAAATTTGATTACAAAGAAATTCCTACGCCTGAGATCAAAAACGGCGAGGTACTTGTGCGCGTGAAGGCAACTTCGATCTGCGGCAGCGATATTCACGGTTATGATGGGTTCAGCGGGCGCAGAATCCCCCCCATTATTATGGGTCACGAAGCCTCGGGCGTTATTGAGCAAATCGGCGGCAGCGTTACCGGTTTTCAGGTCGGCGACCGCGTTACCTTCAATTCCATAATTTCCTGCGGCGTGTGCCGATTCTGCCGTAACGGCTTGGTCAATTTGTGCGATAACGGCATGATTTTCGGCGTTTCGTGCGGCGAATACCGTCGCGACGGTACCATGGCCGAATACGTTGCGGTGCCGGAAAGAATACTCCACAAGTTGCCGATAAAGGTAACTTTTGAGGAGGCCGCATTGATTGAGCCGCTTTCCATTGCTGTGCACGCAATGTTCGTATCGCCGTTGAAGATGGGGGATAAGGCTGTTATCATCGGAGCGGGCACGATCGGGCTCATGCTTTTGCAAACTGTGCGGCAGGCCGGAGCCACACAAATTATCGTGCTGGACTTGGACGAACATAAACTGGAACTGGCTCGAAAACTGGGCGCGACGGAAACACTCTCTCTTAAAGGCGAGGAGGCGGTCGAGACTATCTGGAAGCTTACCGACGCGCGCGGGGTGGACATCGCCTTTGAGGCCGTAGGCGTTCAGCCCACGTTCGATACAGCCGTGCAAGCCGTGCGCAAGGGCGGATGCGTCGTGATGGTTGGCAACGTATCTAAAACCGTGCAGTTACCGCTGCAAAAGTGTGTAATGCAGGAAATCTCATTGATTTCCAGTTGCGCCTCAGCGGGTGAATATGCCGTTTGCCTCGATATGATAAACGCCGGTTGCGTGCAGCTGGGTTGTCTTATCAGCAAAGTAGCTCCCCTCAAAGAAGGCGGCGAATGGTTTGACCGATTACACGCCGCGGAAAAAGGCCTTATTAAGGTGGTTCTGCAACCGTAATCTACGTTGGTTATGCAAAATCAGACCGCCGGTTTCTCATGACAGATTCGGTAATACTCTATCCCCTCGGTTTTACGGATACATTTTTACTTCGCTCGTTTCGACCCATGGAGTGTCTGGAGGAGTGCCAAAGTTTTTAACTAACTCGAAACGAACATATTTTGCCTTGACCTTTTCCTCTAAAATAAATTCCTGCCAGCCTTCTTCTTTTTTCATTTGAAGCGACGCGACGAGATTCCAGGGCACATCGGTTATTTTATCCAGTTTATAATAAGGGTTCTCCTGATTGCATTTCAGTGTTCGCGGCTCTTCCGTACATGAAACATAAACGTTTATCCGCTCCGCGAGTTCCTCCAGAATACTGATGGGCAAGCCGACATTATGGAAAATCCTTATCTTACCGATTTCCTGTATTTCGCCGAAAAAGCTTAAAACTACATCAGCGGGCCCATTTGTATTCGCGCCCCATGTTCCGCCGTTTCGCTCAGTGTCATCGTCGATAAGGTTGCAAACCCAAAACAGCGAATTTGACTCCGAATGGCTCGCCCATTCAATACGGGTATAATACGAACCGTCCCTTCTTACGCCTACAGGTAACATATTATTCATTTTCTTTACCTCCGATTCATAATAGATTCTCAGCTTGGATATTTATTTAAAAAACATATAAGAGTTACTTATTGTTGAATTCTCAGCTTTATCGACTGTGATTGCAAAATTACCACGCCGATTATTAAACATCCGGTAAAGATATTTATCCACCAGACCATCAGGCTGAATCTCCCAAGCAGCACTTCTATAACCGCGTAAATCAGAACTCCGTATACTGTGCCGCTGAATTTTCCGCGGCCTCCCGCAAGGAGAGTTCCGCCGATAACCACGGCGCCGATCGCTGTAAGTTCCCAGCCTTGTCCCGCTGTATTTTGCGCTGAAGAAAGCCATGACGTAAGCATCATTCCGGCAATTCCCGACATCAACCCGCTGATGGTATATACCGATATTTTAATTCTATCTGTGGAAAATCCCATCATTTTCGCGGCTTCTTCATTGCCGCCGAGAACATAGACCGACCTGCCGAATCTGGTCCACTTTGACGCCACTATGCAAA
>Ga0099364_10012716_pt1 | contig 11330 bp, 10 predicted proteins | sample TergutTh196P3_FD_73070 | JGI IMG/M metagenome (GOLD analysis project Ga0099364, IMG submission 73070) | Microcerotermes parvus P3 segment gut microbial communities from Pointe-Noire, Republic of the Congo - Th196 P3 | ecosystem: Host-associated > Arthropoda: Insects > Digestive system > Gut ...
CTTGCGCAACAGGGCGACAGCAATACTGTATCTCCTTTTTGAGCCAGACGATACGCTTTGTTTACAGCCTCTTCCATCGAAAAGGCGTCTTCGACATGATCTGTTTTATGATCAAAAAAAGCGTGTAATTTTGCATTGTCCAATCCGAGAAAGATAAGGGCGCGCACTTTTTCCTGTACAAGGGCTTCTATTTCCGTATAGTCATTTCCTTTGTCTGTTCCGCCCAAGATAAGGATAATCTTTGTGTTGATGCTTTGCAGGGCATACCAGCATGAATTGACGTTAGTAGCCTTAGAATCATTGATATAGTTTATGTCGTTGATGCGGGCGACCGTTTCTAACCGATGTTCAACGCCTGTGAAATCACTCAGCGCCTCCCTGATTTTCTCGTTGTTGATATCCAGCATTTTCGATGCAATGCCTGCGGCTAAGGAATTATACAGATTATGAAGACCTTTAAGCGCCATCAGGGCCTTACCCATCACAAATGTTCCGTTTGGCGAGTCTATGATTACCTTGTCGTTTTCGGCGTACCCTCTCACTTGCAGTCTTTTGATTTCCGAGAATGGATACAAAGTCGCTTTGGGACGGCGTTTTTCTACTTCGCGGGCAATAACCGGATCATCGTTCCAGAAGATAAACGCATCGTTTTTGGTTTGGTTTTGCAGGATCCGGAATTTGGCATCAATGTAATTTTGCAGGTCATAATGATACCTGTCCAAATGGTCGGGGGTAATATTTAGCAAGACGGCAATGTCGGCCTTGAAGTCATACATATTGTCCAACTGGAAACTGCTTAGTTCAACGACGTAGTATTCATGCGGCGTCTCGGCTACCTGTAATGCCAGACTGGTTCCGACGTTACCTGCCAATCCCACATCCAACCCTGCCTTTTTCAAGATATGATACGTCAGCATGGTGGTCGTTGTTTTTCCGTTACTTCCTGTGATACAAATCATTTTGGCATTTGTATACCGTCCTGCAAATTCGATTTCGGATATAACAGGGATATTTTTTTCGATTACTTTTTGGATCGTGGGCGCATGGTCAGGTATGCCCGGACTTTTGATAATTTCGTCCGCATTTAAGATAGCCGTTTCGGTATGTTGGTTCTCTTCAAAAGGGATTTGTCGTTGAACTAACATGTCCTTATATTCAGGTTGGATAGCAGACAGGTCGGAAACGAACACATCAAACCCTTCCTTTTTCGCCAAAACAGCCGCCCCCGTACCGCTTTCGCCTGCACCTAATATCACTATTCGTTTACTCATTTCTTCCTCTTTATGCCCAAATTCTAAATATTTTATAAATGATATTTTGTTGCGAAATTACGTTATTATTTTCTAATAACAAAAAAAATGTTCGGTAGTCTGCCGATTTCCATTCGGATTATCACATTAACCCCAATTTCGCCAAACCGCTAGTTACCTGCTGGCATTTTCTAACTCTTCTTTGTTATTATCCCTTCTGTTTTATGTAATTAATTAGCCCCTCCAACCTTTCATCAGAATTATTTGCTGTAATTTCGACATCAGGAATTGTCCGGATTTCAAAATTAAAACTCCCGTCTTCATTTAGACCTGCAATACTTGGAAGGCGAAATGTAATACCGCTATTCGGAAACATAAATAGTGTAGGCTCGCTACCACCACCCTCTCCCATTGTCTGAATTCCTGCTACCGTAGCCCATTTGGATACTTTACAGAAATAAGCAAAATCATCTGAGGCTGAAACAACCATGTTATTAACCAGGACATATATTTTCCCTTTGAATGGAATGGGGTTATTAGGTATTACTGTATCAGTAAATGAGTTTAATAAGTAAGTGCCATCCAATAGTTCATCCGGCACATTTGAAAAATCAGCATTTTGTTTTGATGCAATTTCCCATTGTTCAATTTCCGGGTAAAAATGTTTGTTTATAGAACCGTTTTTTGCAACTTGGTGTCTGGGGAAAATAACAGGTGCATCACTTATTTTTCCGACAATGAAATTTTTCCAATAATTGGAAGAACCCCCTCCATTATCCTGAATGTCAATAATAAGAAAATCATAATCTTGTATTGTTCTTAGAAATGAAATAATCTGTATGCTATCATTTGCCAAATTATCATAAGCAAAGGATTTGATACGCATAATCCCAATCTTATCATTAAGCAATAGCGAATCCGAGTAAAAAGATTCTTGCATTTGTTTTTGCGGGGTTTGTTCGGAATATCCTGTAAAATTTCCCCAAATATTCTCCCAACGGATAGATTGTTTTTCTGACTTTTCCAACACTTCCACCCATTTTGCATATTTCGGCTTTTCATTGGTTGCTCGCTTGTATACATCAAGCATCATTTTATGCATAGATGAAATATCTGATAAATGAGGACATCTCAATTCGTGAACAATAGCAGATAGAGTAATTAAAAAAGTTGAATCATCTGGTGTATTTTTTATCCGTTCCACATATTCACTTTTTTTCGACAGCCAATCATGATTAAATTGTCGTTTAGACACACCAAAAAAAGGATAATTTTCTTCTAATGTCCGATATAAAAAGTCGAAATCCTGCAACTTCTGGTCTGTACTTAGTTGAGTATTATTCGTTATGCCCCAAAAAGGATAATTTCCCTCTAATGTCCTGTGAAATAAGTCGACATTCTGCGACTTCTGCTCTGTATTTTGTTGCGCTTTATTAGAGCATTGTATACTTATAAAGAACATTATAAAGACAAATGAAATTTTCATAATATCACGAGATTTCACACTTACTTGACTAATCCAAACACTTGTTATCATATCATTATTCTTTAGAGGTTGTTTAAATTATCATACATAATTGGCTGTCAATTTGTTAGTTTGGGATAAAAGTTGTATTTTTGTGATTATCAACCAAATAATCATAAAAAGATGCAAATTTATCCTACCGACTTAACCGACAGCCAATGGGCAAAAATAGAGAATTTATTTGACAACAGAAAACGTAGACATCCATTGCGAGCCATCATAAATGCGTTGTTTTATATTACTAAAAGCGGTATTCAGTGGCGTATGTTGCCCAAAGAATATCCCAGGTGGCAATTAGTTTACTGTTATTTTCGTAAATGGACGGCAGAAGGTTTAATAGAAGAAATGCACGGGTCATTACACGCAATGTGCCGTAAACAGGCAGGCAGAGAAGAAAGCCCCAGTTTGGGATTAATAGACAGCCAAAGTGTGAAAACCTCATCTATAACACAGAAAAAAGGATATGACGGCGGTAAAAAGATACAGGGCAGAAAACGTCATATAGTTACAGATACGTTGGGATTTATTATGGCAGTAGTTGGTACACAGTGCAGATATACAGGACAGGGCTGGCGCCAGACTTGTTTTAATGCAACTTCGTTTCAAATATCCACGCTTAAAGAAAATACTGGTAGACGGTGGATACACAGGCGATATTGATCTGTGACTATTGCAGTTAGCAGGATGGACTTTGGAATGTGTCTCCAAGGTAGCGGGTACAGGCGGATTTAACGTTATTCCTAAAAGATGGGTGATAGAAAGAACATTCGGATGGTTCAATTTTAACAGAAGATTAGCCAAAGATTACGAACAGAACATAGATTGCAGTACTGCCTTCATTTATCTAACAATGTGTCGAATTATGCTTAATCGTATCAAAAAATAAAATTTAAACAACCTCCTAAATGCAACTTTCAGTTTCTTTTGTTATAGCACTTCTGCACGCTTGCACATAACGGCCCGGTGGCTTGGCGAAATTGAGGTTCAACTGCACACAGTTCGAACTATCACTGACGGTTAAAGGACGCACCGAAGTTCGGGTTATCACTTTCCCCCCAATTTCGCCAAACCGCTTGTTAGCGGAAATGTGGCGGACGACACAGCCATACATTGAACGCCAAGAAAAAAAAATTGATAAATTGGACATAACTTGACAACTTCTATGACACAACTTCTTGAAAATAAAAACCTATTGGAATTGATTGCTGGTATAGTTGGTTTTTGCCGTATTCGCTTTGCTCCTACCGCACCGCCAAACTCCACGCCCCAAAATGGCTTTATCATTGTTCGGCTCTGTCCGCCCGCCACCTTCATACAGGCGAACAAAAAACGATAATACTTGATTCTCAGAATTGAATTTTTAATACCTTTGCGCTTTGAAATTAAAGGAAAGCATAACCTTTAGAAAAGTTTGTAAAACCCAAAGTAAAAAAGATTGATATGAATTTCCCCGAAAAATTATTTCACCGAATGCAATCATTATGAAAACAAATATCATCATTTACGACAAACAGGACATTACCCGCTTCGGGGTGGAAGCATTGATTATGAAACTGTATCAGGATTATAAAATATCCTTCGCCGATTCAAAAAACAGCCTTGTACATAACCTTGTCGCCCATCCCGACAGCCTTGTTGTGATAGATTATGCGCAGTCCGACTTGAACAGTGTAGACAGTTTGTTGAATATCAGCGTTCGTTTTCCTGAAACCCACTGGGTGCTCTTTTCAGAAGAATTAAGCGTACAGTTTCTTAAAAAAGTCTTGTGTAACAATGCGTTTAGTGTAATTCTTAAAAATTCCGACCTTGAGGAAATAAAGACAGCCATCTCTCTTGCGTTTGACAAACAGGCGTTTGTCTGCTCGCTGGTAAAAGAACTCCTGTCCATGTCCGGCAAGGGGAATGCGGGAAGTAACGACCCGCTAACCCTTACCGAAAAGGAAATATTGCGGGAAATCGCTTTGGGAAAGACCGCCAAAGAAATTGCCGTTTTGCGCAATATCAGTACGCATACCGTTGTTACCCACCGCAAAAACATATACCGCAAATTGGAAGTCAACAACTCGCAGGAAGCCGCAGGATATGCTTTGAGGGCAGGAATTATCGACGCTTCGGATTACAGTATTTAAAATATACCCCTAAAACGGTATTTCACGGAAGTTTTTTCACCTGTACTTTTGCAGCGTCAAATAAATTAAAAAATAACGATTATGAACAATTTAAGATTTGAAACCCTGCAAATACACGCAGGACAGGAAGTTGACAAGACGACCGGAGCAAGAGCGTTGCCGATTTATCAAACCTCCTCGTATGTGTTTGAAGACGCGCAACATGGCGCTGACCTTTTTGGTCTTCGCAAGTTTGGGAACATTTATACCCGATTGATGAACCCAACGACCGATGTTTTTGAAAAGCGCGTGGCAGCATTAGAAAACGGCGTATCGGGCTTGGCGACTTCGTCGGGACAGTCGGCGCAGTTTATTGCGCTGAACAATATTTTGCAAGCGGGCGATAATTTCGTTAGCACGTCGTTTCTCTACGGCGGCACGTACAATCAGTTTAAGTCGCAGTTTAAGCGTCTGGGTATCGAAGTGCGTTTCACGCCAAACGATAACCCCGAAGAGTTTGATAAGTTGGTGGACGACAACACAAAAGCCATCTATATCGAAACAATAGGCAATCCGGAGTTGAACATTCCCGATTTTGACGCTATTGCCGCGGTTGCGCAAAAGCATGATATTCCGCTGATTGTGGACAATACTTTCGGCGCTGGCGGTTATCTTTTCCGACCGATAGACCATGGCGCGGCGGTAGTTGTGGAGTCTGCCACCAAGTGGATTGGCGGTCACGGCACGTCAATAGGCGGAATAATCATTGACAGCGGCAAATTCAACTGGGGCAACGGCAAGTTTCCCGCATTTACCGAGCCGTCAGAGAGTTATCACGGGCTTGTTTTCTGGGACGTGTTCGGCTTCGACGGACCCTTCGGAAATATCGCCTTCAATATCCGCGCCCGTGTGGAAGGGCTTCGCGACTGGGGAAATACCATCAGTCCGTTTAACTCGTTCCTTTTAGTACAGGGACTTGAGACGCTTTCGCTACGTTTGGAGCGTCATGTACAGAACACGCAGACGCTCGCCGAATGGCTCGAAAAACACCCGAAAGTTGAATACGTCAATTATCCGGGCTTGAAAAGCAGCAAATATTATGCACTTGCGCAAAAATATCTGCCCAAAGGAGCCGGCGCCGTACTGACGTTTAAGGTAAAAGGCGAAGCCGGCAACGCCAACAAGTTAATAGACAACGTCAAACTGCTCAGCCACCTTGCCAACGTGGGCGACGCCAAATCGTTGATAATCCACCCTGCCGCCACCACGCACGAGCAACTCTCGCCCGAAGAGCAAAAAGCAACAGGCGTTGAACCGGGACTGTTAAGAATTTCTGTCGGCATCGAAAATATCGAAGATATAAAAGAAGATTTGGCGCAGGCTTTGGAAAAAGCATTTTTATAAGGAAGTCAACCATAAAGAAAATAAAAATATGAGCAAAATAGCAAGTAAATTAACAGATTTGATAGGCAATACGCCTTTACTGGAATTGAAAAATTATGCAAAATCCCATCATGTCGAAGCCCGCATCATCGGCAAACTCGAATATTTTAATCCTTTGGGAAGCGTCAAAGACCGCATTGCATTTTCGATGATTGAAGACGCCGAGCAAAAGGGCGTGTTGAAACCGGGTTCGGTCATCATCGAGCCTACGAGCGGAAATACAGGTATCGGATTGGCGTATGTAGCCGCTGCAAAGGGCTACCGTCTAATCCTGACCATGCCCGAAACCATGAGCCTCGAACGGCGCAATCTGCTGAAGGCTCTTGGCGCAGAATTGGTATTGACGCCCGGCGCCGAAGGAATGAAGGGAGCAATTGCAAAAGCGGTTGAGTTGCAAACCGAAACACTCCATTCGGTTATTCTACAGCAGTTTGAAAACCCCGCCAACCCCACCGTACACTACCGTACAACAGCCGAAGAAATATGGCGCGATACCGGCGGAAATATCGACTTCTTTATTTCGGGCGTTGGCACGGGCGGAACGGTCAGCGGCACAGGAAAACGTTTGAAAGAACTCAAACCCGATGTACAGGTTATAGCCGTAGAGCCGGCGGATTCGCCTGTACTTTCGGGAGGAACTCCCGCGCCTCACAAAATACAGGGTATCGGAGCGGGATTTATCCCAAAAACTTACGATGCTTCGGCAGTTGATAAAATCATAACGGTAAGCAGCGACAGTGCGATACGCACTTCGCGCGAACTGGCAAAAACAGAAGGACTCTTGGTTGGTATTTCTTCGGGTGCGGCTGTATTTGCCGCGCTTCAGTTAGCCGGACAGCCCGAAAACAAAAGTAAAAACATTGTAGTAATATTGCCCGACACAGGCGAGCGTTATCTGTCTACCGTGCTTTATGCTTTCGACGAATACCCCTGAAATCACCGGCGAAGTGAAAAGCGCCAACTTCGGCGTTACCGCCAATACAGGTACACAACCACAACTACTTCTTCCTTGAGGCAGGAGGCAGGCGGCAACTACGGTTTCATCCCCGTGCAGACCGGCAACGTCAACGGAAACAACCGCCTCAGCGCCGCTTCTGTGATGCCGGGATATGCTTTTTCGCTGTTTTGAAGAAGAAACATGACGCTTTAAAAAGCGAAACCTGATGTATCCTTTCGGAAGATCAGGTTTCTTACCCATTTTATAGCGCTATATACAATGCTTGTTTGCAGGAGCGCTTTAACGGCACAAAAATAATACATATTTTATAATCCGCGAAAAAAAAGTTGAAAAATTCTTTTTACCTATCGATTTTTTAATTATATCATTAATAATAAGTGAATTACTAAATTTTTCGAATATTTATTTCGCTTTTCATGAAAGGGATAAAATATCTTCCGAATATCGTGATTGAGGTGTCAGATACTATTTTATTGGTCTGTTTCAATTTGCTCATTTATAATCAGTTTCCATTTATTGTTCACAGGATATTTCGACAGGTCATAAATTTCAAAAAATCAACAAAAAAATTTTCATATCAAAATAATGCTTACCTTTGCGGCTGATTTTAAATTGAAGATTTATGGAAGCAGTAGCAAATATAGATTGTGTTGAGGGTGTTGAGGTTGAGTGCACATCTTCAGGAAGAGTTCGTTATGTACGGATTGATTTAGATGCTCACCCAATTGTTGGCGTTTTTTTGGAGGAGCACGGTTTGGTAAATGGGTCTTTTTACAAGGATGCAGATGAAGAAGATGACAGTTGGCTTATTCCAACAAAAGCGGTCGAGGTTGATTGTCGTAATATTAAGTGGAGTAAGAAATTATTAAGGTCTTTTGAACAGACTAAAAGCGGGCAATACAAGATAGGGGATATAAATAATTTTTGGAATGTTTGAGTATGTTGAAAATGATGACGCTTTATTTGATAAAAGCGTTATTTTGAAGTCATATCCTAAAAGTATTCAGAGTAAGTTATTTCGTCTTGTTAATGATATTTTAACAAATCCTCGTAACAAGGTTGCAGTAGGCAAGCCCGAAGAGTTAAAATATTATGATACAGAAAGATGGTCTCGCGAATTGACAAAAAAAGACAGGATTGTTTATAGTATCGAGCCCGGTATACAGCATAACATGCCTGATGTCGATGAAGTTGTTATTTTTCAACAGTATTTAGGACATTATGAGGATAAATAGCCTTCATTTCAGAAAAATGCGTTCTTTTGCATTTGTTTTAAAAATTGATAGAAATGAATAGAATTGAATTGACTGCGCCGTGTGGCTTGGATTGTTTTAACTGCCCTGCCTACGAAGGGCTTATCACCGAAGAATATAAAAAGCAAGTTGCCGAGTTTCTGCAAATTCCGGTAGAGGATACACCGTGCAAAGGTTGTAGACGCGAAAAAGGTAATTGCCGGTTTGCGACAGGGCGGCAGTGTGCTACCTGGCATTGTGTACAGGAAAAAGGGGTAGCTTTTTGCTACGAATGTGCCGAGTTCCCCTGCAAAATGTTAATGCCCACCCTGCAGGGAGCGCAATATCCGCATAATATGAAAGTGTATAATCTTTGCCGGATGAAACTTGTCGGCGTCGATAAATGGACTGAAGAAGCCGCCGAAATACGTTCACGCTATTATAACGGCAGGTTTGAAGTAGGTAAAGGCCCCGTCCCGGAAGAAGTTTAATATGAAAACGATTAAACTATATCATGTGGATGTGTTCACCGACCGTCTGTTTTCGGGCAATCCGGCGGCGGTTTGCGTTTTGGATGCGTGGTTGGATGACGAACTGATGTGAGCAGTCGTTACAGGCGCTGCAACCCGATTTTCTAGAAATAGCCCAATTGGAGGCAAGGGGATTGATAGTCATGGCAAAAGGGGATACGGCAGATTTTGTCTCCCGTTTCTTTGTCCCCCTCTTAGGCATAAACGAAGACCCCGTAACAGGCACCGCCCATACGACGCTACTCCCGCTATGGTCAAAAAAACTGCGCAAAAACAGACTGATTGCCAAACAGTTGTCTAAGTGTGGCGGACAATTGGTATGTGAATACAAAGACGATAGATGTCTGATAGGCGGCAAAGCGCGGTTGTTCCTAATCGGGGAAATAATACTTGAATGAAAATACTTGCAATAGAGCGTGAAATTGAATGTGATAGTAAGAATCCTTCGCGTTATACTACAGCAATAAACAACAGTGCAGCTAAGATGCCGCCGACCATCGGAGCGACGACAGGTATCCAGGCATAACCCCAGTTACTGTCTCTTTTGCCCTTAATAGGCAGAAAAAAATGTGCGAGGCGGGGTCCTAAATCGCGCGCCGGGTTAATCGCATAACCTGTTGTGCCGCCCAATGCCATACCAATCGTTATCACCAGAATACCGACAGGTAAAGGGCCGGCGATCTCCGCGCCTGCTGTCATGAATACGGCAAAGACCAAAACAAAAGTACCGATAACCTCACTCATGAAATTGTAAAAGGTAGACTTGATAGCCGGCCTCGTACAAAAGACGCCCAATTTTATATCCGCATTTTCTTCAGCATCGAAATGAGGTTTATACATGACATAGGCCAGACAGGCTCCTAACATCGCCCCCAGCATCTGGGCGATAATGTACCCGATTATATTGCCCTTAAAAACGCCTGCTATGGCAAATCCAACTGTGATGGCAGGATTCAGATGCGCTCCCGAATAGGGCATTGCAATAAAAGCAGCGATAAATACAGCGAATCCCCATCCGACAGTGATTACTATCCAGCCGGATTTGTTCCCATACGTGTTTTTCAGATTCACATTGGCACATATCCCGGCGCCTAATAAGATAAGCATGGCAGTGCCGATAAATTCAAATAAAATGTCTTTTCCCATAATATATTTTTTTTAGTTTTCAGTTTTCAGTTTTCAGTTTTCAGACCGTAAGACCGTAAGACCATTATTTTACCCACGACTGGGAGCGGTGTACGGCTTCGGCCCATTTCCTTTTTGCCAATTGCATGTCGACTTCCGGGTCAGGCTCGAATCTCCTGTCGACAGACCACTGTTGCTTTATCTCGTCGATATTTTCCCAGAACCCTACTGCCAAGCCGGCAAGATAGGCGGCTCCCAAGGCTGTTGTCTCGGTTGTTTGCGGTCGTATTACCGTTTGTCCCAGCACATTAGCTTGAAACTGCATGAGCAGGTTATTTTTGGCTGCTCCACCATCTACGCGCAGTTCTTTCAGGCCTACGCCGGCATCTAAAATCATCGCGTTGATTACATCCATGGTCTGATAGGCAATCCCTTCGATAGCAGCGCGTGCGATATGAGCGGTAGTCGTTCCCCTCGATATGCCTACAATGGCGCCTCTTGCATACTGGTCCCAGTAGGGAGCGCCTAAGCCTGTAAGCGCCGGGACAAAATAGACGTCGCCCGAATCGGACACCCGGGTAGCTAATTCTTCTATTTCGGACGACGAGCGGATGATTTGCAACCCATCACGAAGCCATTGTACGATAGCGCCTGCAACAAAAATACTGCCTTCCAGCGCATAATCGGTTTTACCGCCTATTTTCCAGGCAATCGTTGTCACCAGATTGTTTTTGGAAGCGACCGGTTGCTCTCCGGTGTTCATCAGGATGAAGCACCCGGTGCCATACGTGTTTTTCACCATTCCTTTTTCGATACACATCTGTCCGAAGAGGGCGGCTTGCTGGTCGCCGGCAATCCCTGCGACAGGTATCTCCGTTGTAAAAAGAGCCGATGGCGTATGTCCGTATATTTCGCTTGATTCACGTACCTGGGGTAGGATGGCCGCGGGAATATTGAACAATTTGAGGAGGTCCTCGTCCCATTGCAAGGTATGGATATTGAAAAGCATCGTCCTCGACGCATTGGATACATCGGTGGCGTGCACTTCGCCTCGCGTCAACTGCCAGACGAGCCAGGTGTCGACCGTCCCGAAAGCCAATTCACCCTTTTTGGCCTTAGCCCTCGCGCCGGGTACCGTGTCAAGTATCCATTTTATTTT
>Ga0099364_10012717_pt1 | contig 11329 bp, 9 predicted proteins | sample TergutTh196P3_FD_73070 | JGI IMG/M metagenome (GOLD analysis project Ga0099364, IMG submission 73070) | Microcerotermes parvus P3 segment gut microbial communities from Pointe-Noire, Republic of the Congo - Th196 P3 | ecosystem: Host-associated > Arthropoda: Insects > Digestive system > Gut ...
TCCGATGAACGCAAAGTAGGCCTTGTCATAACGACGGATTTGTCTCACTATCACAAACATGATGAGGCAATAGTTATTGACGGCCAATTTATCGATACCCTTTTATCTATGGATGAAGACGAGTTGAGACATATGGTAGAAACCCGTGAAGCGGAGGCCTGTGGCATAGGCCCTGTAGTTATAGGTTTAATTGCGTGCAAAAAATTAGGCGCCAACAAGGTTCAGTTTTTACGCTATGCTACATCGGGCGACATAAGGGGGGACAAGCAACAGGTTGTAGGCTATCTCTCTGCGGCTATTCTTAAAGAGTAGCGAAAGGAATTTATGATTGAATTTGACACAGAGCAGCAGTTTTCCCTGCTTTCGCTTGCAAGAAAGACGATAGCCGATAAACTTGACGTAGAGACTTCTATCAATCTTGGCGCTTTTGACGAAAAGATTTATGCAGAAAAATGCGGCGCTTTTGTAACGCTTCATAAAAAAGGAAAGTTGCGTGGCTGCATAGGTTATATCGAGGGACATAAATCTGTTCCCGATACGGTAAAAGAAACGGCAGTTTCAGCAGCCTTCAATGACCCGAGGTTTTCTCCGTTAAAGGCGGATGAGTATGATTTGATTGACTTGGAAATATCGATTTTGTCGCCTATAGAAAAAGTCAATGATTTATCCGAAATAGTTGTCGGTAGAGACGGCCTCATCATAACGCAGGGTTATAACAGAGGATTGTTATTGCCGCAGGTTGCAGCTGAACACGGTTGGGACAGAAAAACGTTTCTTGAGCAAACATGCCGCAAAGCGGGGCTTCCGGCAAATGCCTGGAAAGAGCCTTCTACTGTAATAGAAAAATTTTCGGCGCAGGTTTTTGGAGAAAAATCTTTGCCGGTTAGCGAGTAACGGAATTTTATGAAAAAAACTATTGTTCTGTTGTTTTTACTGTCTCTCTTTTTTGCTTGCAAAGAGAAAGCAAGATTTGTAGAAGCCGATATTATACTTGATAAATGGAGCAAGGCTTCTGAGACGCTTAACTACGAAGAGTATAGAAAATACAAAGCCTATCCAAGGGAAAAAGCCGTTTTTAATGAAATATACAAGGATTATTATTTCTCGCAGGTAATCGTAACAAAGGTTGAAGACCTTGATGAGCGTGACATCAGGACGGATTTTGAGGGGAATTCTTTCATAAAGAGAAATGTATTCTTTGAATGTATCGAATTTGACCGTCAAACTCAAAAAGAACGCCAGAGGGTAAAGGGCGAGGTTTTCTTTATAAAATTTATAGGTTCTGCCCGCGAGAAAGAGGGCTGGCTTATGGCTAACAGGACATTCATAAGATTCTGATTTGATAAAATAGGATGAGTTATTATGTTTCGCTTATATGAGTTCTTTATAGGATTACGTTATTTAAAATCGAAAAAAACACAGGGCTTTATATCTTTTAATACTTTCCTTTCTGTTTTGATTGTATGGATAGGCGTTTTTATTCTTATTCTTGTAATCTCTGTAATGAACGGATTTCAGGCGCAAATCAAAGACAAGATACTTGATTTTGATGCCCACATAACAATAAGCAATGCATACGGTTCGCGTGACGGCAGCGCCATACGCAATTATCAGTCCATTGTTGAAAAAGTAAAAGATGTTCCAAACGTATCAAGCCTGTCGCCGTTTATTCAGGGACAGGCTCTTTTCAGGTTTATGACGCGTATAAACTATGTTATGGTGCGCGGAATAGGCGATAAAGATAATATCCCGCAAGAGGTGGTTAGGTTTATAACAAGGGGGGCAGATTCGTTCGCGGTTGAACGCGGCGTATACATAGGAGAAGAGCTTGCCTACAGTTACAATATCAATATTGGTCAGGTTATAGAACTGATAGTACCCAAGGGCAGACTCATGGCACGAGAGGGCGTAGTGCCTGGGATCGGACGCTTTAAAGTTTTGGGTTTTTTCAAAACCGGATACTATGAGTTTGATACAAAACTTGTCGTTATGAGCCTGCCTGAGGCGCAGCGCCTTTTTGAAGTTGGTAATGTGGCCTGGGGGATAGGCGTCAAAGTAAAGGATGTCTATAAAGACCTTGACCACGTCTCTTCAGAAATACGAAACCGTATCGGTTTTGATTACACAACAATGACGGCAGAAGAAAAAAACCAGAATTTGTTTTATGCTTTGAAACTTGAAAAGCTCATTATGACAATAATCCTTTTTCTGGTAATAATATCCGCCGGATTTACAATAATGGGAACCATTGTAATGGTTGTCATGGAAAAGAAAAAATCTATCGGAATACTCAAATCTATGGGCGCAAGCCCCAACTCAATAATGGTAATCTTTGTTCTTGAAGGATTTTTAATCGGCGTAATAGGCACCTTGATAGGGGTTCTCACCGGGCTTGCAGCATCGCTTAATCTTGAGGCTATTATATACCGCATAGAGGAAATCATAAATATGGCAGGCGCTAAGATATATGATATTTTTAATCTGGGAATATTTTACAATATAAGCCTTGTTCCCAAACATGTTTATTACATAGACACCATACCGACTGAAGTCAGCGCCAATTTTATAGTCTTTATAGCTATATTTGCCGTATTTTTGTCTACGATTGCGGCTACTTTTCCGGCATGGCACGCTTCACGTCAAAATCCGGTTGATACGATCAGGTACGAATAGAGGTTATATTTTTATATGGAAAGACAACTTGCTATAAGCGCAAAAAATATAGAAAAAATGTATGGCTACGGGCAAAACGCTCTGCATGTGTTAAAGGACGTTTCTTTTGAAATAATGTCGGGTGAAACAGTCTCTATCGTGGGGCCTTCAGGTGCGGGAAAATCAACCATACTTAACCTTATAGGCTGCCTTGACGGATTTCAAAACGGTACGCTCAATGTTCTTGGTACGGATATCTCAAACATTTCGGTTGAGAGACTCTCTGCGTTCAGAGGAGCGCACATAGGTTTCATCTTTCAATTGCATAACCTTTTGCCTGAATTTACGGCTCTCGAAAATTTGATGATGCCGCTTTTAATACGCCGTGAAAAGAAAAGTACGGCAAAAAAGAAGGCGATGGAGCTTCTTGAAAGGTTCAAACTGACCGACAGGATGTTTCACAAACCATCCGAATTGTCGGGAGGCGAATGCCAGCGTATTGCTGTGGCCAGAGCCGTAATAGGGCGGCCGGATATTATCCTTGCAGATGAGCCAACCGGAAGCCTTGATCGCGAAAATTCGGATATGCTGACGGACTTTTTGATTGCACTTGGAAAAGAGTACAACGCAACTATTGTAATTGTTACTCATGATATGAACACCGCATCAAAGACCGGACGCATAATATCGATTGTTGACGGGAAGATACAATAATAGTCCTGAAAGGCATTAAGAGGATATTTTTCATGTCGTTTAAAACCGCTGTGTGGCGGGCAAAGATAGTCCGGGGACTGATTAAGCAGCTAAACTTTCAGCGTAATTATAAAAAGTATAACAAGCAATATGCCAAAAAAATTCTAATTTTTGAGACATATTACTCAGCCCTATTTTTGACTAACAATTATTATTTCTTTAATTAAGAAATATCAGACTAACCAAGAGGCAGCACAGTTTTACCCCATATTTCCTTCAGGGTTTCCGCAAGCGCTACATATGCTGCACATAATCCGCAGAATATACCTTCCAATCCTGCTATTGTGCCAATAAATTCACTTCCTGTCAGGTCCCTGGCCGCAAGAAGAACATAAAGGACAGTAAGCGCTGCAAATACAACCCGCGTAGCTTTATTTCCTTTGAAAGAATTTACAAAAATAAAGAATGTAAAAACTCCCCAAACGATGAAATAGATACCCATTGAAAAATCACTTGTAGCTTCAAGTCCCCAAGGTTTAATTAATGTAAACATTAAAGTCAACCAAAAAAAACCGAAAGATGTAAATGCTAAGGCTCCAAAAGCGCTCCCTCTCTTGAACTCAATTATACCGGCAAAAATCTGAGATATTCCTCCACAAAAAATACCCATAGCAAGAAGCATTGGGCTCAGTGGATAGAAACCTGCATTGTGAATATTAAAGAGTACGGTGGTCATAGCGAATGCCCAAAAACCGAATGGGGCAGGGTTAGCAAGATGGCTCTTACTTGCAAGATGAATAACCCTCCTTTTGCTTGCCGTCTCCTCCGGGTTAATAAGATTGTTATCACTCATAATAATCCTCCATTTTTTTAGTTATCGTAACATCTGTTTTCTATAAAAATATTACAACAAGAATTTTATTTTAAATACAAAAATAGCATAATAACCGGCAAAAGCGGCAGACACTGGGACTAATCCTTTCACATTATTCAAACATTAAACCTAAAATTTATGATGTTGCCGTCTTCTACATCCGCGACGAGTCTATGGCGGTCTGTTGTTGTGCCGTCGCCAAGTTGACCGCCAATCCCCTCAATGATGTAATTTTTTATGTCTCGTACCCAAAAAATGGCTTGAAAAAATTCTGCATTTTCCGATACTTAATATAGAAGGGCGTATTATGCTATTTTAACCGAAAGGAGGCGTGCCATGCCTATAACAGTCGGCGGTGTTGCATCTGGAATGGATACAGGCGGTATCATCGATAAACTCGTGGAAATAGAGTTAAAGCCCATTGAAGCCATGCAGTTGGATATTCATCTCAACCGCAGAAAGATAGCTGCGCTTGAGGAATTGAGCGTTGCGTTGAAAGAGCTTGACAGGGCATCGCGTGAACTGTATGGATTTAGAGCATCCTATAACGATAAAAGCGTGTTCTCGTCCGATCCGCGCGTTCTTAGCGCTTCTGCTACAAAATTAGCCGAAAAAGGCACGCACAGAATTGAAGTGCTTGAGACGGCCTCCGCTCATATAATATCAACAGACGAAATATCTGAAAATACTCCCATAATGGCCGGGCGCTTTACGTTGAGAGTCGACGACGAATCATTTACTGTCAATTTCAGGGGTGGAAAACTCAAAGATTTACAGGAAAGAATAGACGAGGCAGCTGCCGACAAGATAGCAACCTCTATTATGAAAACATCCGGCGACAAAGCTGTTCTTACGTTAACATCAAAGGTGCAGGGACAAAAAGGTGAAATACTTCTTTCGGGCAATATGGATATCCTGAAGAGTATAGGCCTTGCCGGTGGAATGAAAACAAGGGAAACTTTGGGCGCAGACTTGAATTTTGAAAGACGTTATTTTGGCCGCTACGACGGCGACAAGGATGTAAGCAGCCGGTATGGTTCAATTCAAACCGGAGATGACGGCAAGAAAGTAACGCTGACCGGCGCCCTGTGGCAGGAATATCTTCTTCCGGTAAAAATCACCGTAAAAAACGATACTGTTTTTGAATTTGCCGCATTGCACAAACAGCAGCAAGAAGAAAAAAAAGACGAAGATGCGTCTTTAAGCGTTGAAATAGGCCCCGTTGAAAAAACCATTGTAGATGGAATTGAACTTAAAGGGTACAATATATCGCGCACTCCACCGGGACGACAAAGTACGGGTGGAGAAAAATCTTTCGACAGTTTGCTTGGAGTCGGTATTGTATCTGATACGGGCGGACGGCGCACTGAAAGGATATATCCGCTTGAAACGGGCGGCGAGGCTGAAACAGGCGGAGAGTCAGTCAGACAGGCAATACCCATAGGCAGAGATTTTGCCGGCAAACAAATAACAAAAGTCATCTTCTATTGCAATGAAGGCGAGGCCGAATTTTCAGATGCGCGAATATCTGCCTCTGATGAAACCGGAAATTCCTTTGAGCCTCGCAATATCGTTGCAAAAGCCTCAGATGCCAGAATGATCGTTAACGGTACGGAAATTTCGAGGGACAAAAACACCGAGCTCACGGACGTTATTAAGGGACTTAATTTTAACATCAATTCGGTTTCGCAATTGCCGATTACAATAAAGGTGGATCCTGATATTGAAAATTCACTAGAGAAGATCAGGGTGTTTGTTGAATCCTATAACAAATATATTGACCTTCACCTTGCGCTTACTAAAATCGATACTGGTAAACCGGGCTCTTTCAGGCCGGCCGACAGGAGAAAAGAAAACGATTTCAGAAAAAGGGAAAATACAAACGGCCTCTTTGCAGGAGATGCAACCATAATTCGCCTTGACAACACCCTGAAGACGGTAATAAGCTCATCGTACCCGAACCGCGCCGATAAACAAATTAGAGTGCTTTCTCAAATAGGAGTCTCAACCGGAAGTTCCAACTCTGCCTGGAGTTCCATAAAAGAGGGCAGGCTTGTGATTGATGAAGATACCTTAAGGGAAGTCGTATTTGAAAATCCGGAGGGTGTAAGAATGTTTTTCGGTTCCGATTCTACCGGCGACAACAAAGAAGACAGCGGTCTGGCTTTCAACATGGTCAAACAACTTACCGCTTATATAGGTAGCGGAAGAAATATTATCAGCGCAAGAATCGGTCTTGAAAATGACAGCATAAAGTCTACCAACGAAAGGATTGCCAAAAAGGAAGATCAGGTCAGGCAGTATCAAGATAAGTTAAAAGCAAAATTTTCAACAATGGAAAGGGCCATATCTGGCGCCAATGCGCAAAAGTCATGGATGAACCAACAGATGAACACCAGCGGCGGCAATAAATAATAAGGAAACTCCATAGTGGAGATACGAATAAACAACCAACCGATTGATTACAAACGGGAAAAAGAAAAAAAATTAGCGGATATTGCGTCCTCTATAATAAAATGGACAAATGAGCGCGAGCTTGTGGTATTCAGGGTAGAGGTCGATAATGAGGTCTTGGATATTGACGCTTTGCCCGACAGACCGTTTGAACAAGTCGGCATTCTGAATTTTATAATAGAATCAAAGGCCGATGTCGCTTTTTCGGCTGTTGAAGAGGGCGTGCGTTACTGCGGAAGGGCGGTTAAATACATATCGAGAATAGGCAAAGATGATGTGCCGCTTTCAGAACTTGCCAATCTCGGTGATGGAATTGACTGGCTCAAGGGCGTTATCTTTTCTGTGCTTAGTATTATGGGTATTGACCGCAAATCATTTACCTATAAAGGTATTACCTTATCAGAGTATATTGAAAAGATGGACGAGCAGAAAGATGATTTTACTTTTTTAGAAACAAAAGAAAAGGCCGCCTCTTATTTTGCAAAAGCCGAGAACGTCTTTGAGCTTATAAAAGAAATACTTCGCTCCCTGCTTTTGAGTGAAGAAATGAAAAGGCTTATCATGCATAGCGTTGATTCGCCCGATATCATAGTCTCGACGTTATCATCTTTAAAAGAAATTATTGAAGAGGAACTTCAAAACCTTGAGGACATAGCAGTGGCCTTTACCTCTGGGCGCGACGCGGAAGGTTCTGCTAAACTTCAACGGTTTGTCGATTTTATATTTAGTTTTTCTCGGGCTTGCCATCATGCCGCGCCGGTTTTTGGAATAGAGATGTCGGGCGTAATAGTAGACGGCAAATCCATGCTTGACAAAAACAGGGAGATACACGACTTACTGAACGAAATTATAACTGTCATGGAACATCAAGACTATATTAGCCTTTCGGATATTCTTGAATACGAGATGAAACCCGCTCTTGCAAATATTGGCCAATACATCGACCTGCTTATGCAAAAAGCCGAGTTGTGATTTAAAATATTACTTGCTTTAATCAGACCTGTCAGTTGTTTGTCTACAGTTGTATTTGTCTACAACTGTTTGGAGAATACTGATGTCCGCTGAGATACATTTTATAAAAGAAATTATAAACGAACATAATCGCGCCAATCGCTTTAATAGAGAAGTAGTTACGAGATTCCCGCCTGAACCGAACGGTTACCTGCACATAGGGCATGCCAAATCCATATGTCTCAATTTTGGGCTTGCTAAAGATTATAACGGACGCTGCCATTTACGTTTTGACGATACTAATCCGTCCAAAGAAGATGACGAGTTTGTTGAAGCGATACAGGAAGATGTCCGTTGGCTTGGCTTTGATTGGGGGGAGCATCTTTACTTTGCCTCTGACTATTTTGAAAAACTTTATGAATGGGCTGTGCAACTTATAAAGGCGGGCAAGGCATATGTCTGTGATCTCTCGATTGACGAGACTCGGGAATATAGAGGCACTTTGAAAGAACCCGGCAAAAACAGCCCTTACCGTGAACGAAATATTGAGGAAAATTTGAAGCTTTTTGCCGAAATGCGTGAAGGTAAATACGCTGAGGGAGAAAGGGTGCTCAGAGCAAAGATCAATATGTCGAGCGGCAACATAAATATGCGCGATCCCGTGATGTACCGCATAATGAATGTTTCGCACCACAGGACAGGTAATAGCTGGCGCATATACCCGACATATGATTTTGCCCACGGGCAGTCTGATTCCATTGAGGGGATAACCCATTCAATTTGTACCCTTGAATTTGTAAACCACAGGCCGCTGTACGATTGGTTCCTTGAGGAGCTTGGAGTCAATCACCCGCAGCAAATAGAGTTTGCGAGGCTTAATTTGAATTATACCGTCATGAGCAAACGCAAACTCGTGCAGCTTGTAAAAGACGGACATGTGAGAGGCTGGGATGACCCAAGGATGCCTACAATTGCCGGACTGCGCAGGAGAGGGTACACCCCCGAATCAATAAAGGATTTTGCCGAACGCATAGGGATTGCCAGAGCTGACAGCGTTGTCGATATTGCCCTGCTGGAGTTTTGCCTCAGGGAAGACTTAAACAAGAAAGCTTCGCGCTATATGGGAGTCCTTAAACCGCTTAAACTCGTTATAGAAAATTACCCGGAGGGCCAGACAGAGGAACTTGACGCTGAGAATAATCCGGCAGACCTTTCTATGGGAAGCCGCAAGATGATATTCAGCAGAGAAATTTACATAGAAGAGGATGATTTTCGTGAAGAACCCCCAAAGAAATTTTTCAGGCTTTCGCCCGGCGCTGAGGTGCGTTTGAAACATGCCTACATAATCAAATGTGAAGAAGTCATAAAAGACGGGAATGGTAAAATTATCGAACTCAGATGTAAATACGACCCATCGACAAAGAGCGGCGGCAGCAACTCAGACAAAAAGGTAAAAGGGACTTTGCACTGGGTCTCAGCCGCACACGCTATTGATGCCGAGGTAAGGCTTTATGAGCATCTCTTTGTAAAAGAAAATCCTGAAGATGTAGAAGAAGGCAAGACATTTCTTGATAATGTAAATCCAAACTCGCTTGTTGTCCTTGAAAACTGCAAGATTGAAAAAGCCTGCGGCGTGTTAAAAGAAGGCGAGCGTTTTCAGTTCATGAGGCACGGTTACTTTTGCGTTGACCCGGACTCAACTGAGGCTAAAAAAATTTTCAACAGAGCGGTATCACTAAAAGACAGTTGGGCAAAAATAGAAAAAGCGCAGTAGAGCCGGAACCAACAGATGCTTAAATTACTTCGAAACGGGACTCTTCCTATAGCCATGCTGTTGGGTATAGCCGCTCACCGCTATATGGTAAATCTTTCGTTTCTTCTCCCATTTCTTATATTTACGATGATTTTTCTGTCGTTTTCGAAAATATCCTTTCGTGAACTAAAGGCAGGGCCATTGCATCTTTGGCTCTTACTGTTTCAGGCCGCAACTGCGTTTGCTGCATACGGCGCCCTTGCTTTTTTCGATAAAATTGCCGCCGGCTCTGTGATGCTTTGTCTCATAGCGCCCACTGCCAGTTCTGCAGCCGTCATTACGCAAAGGCTTGGCGGCAATGTTGCGAGCGTAACCGTATATATGGTGATCTCTAATTTGTTTGCCGCGCTGCTCATCCCGATAGTTCTTCCGCTGATAGAACCAGGCGCCGACCTGCCTTTTGCTGCGGTCTCGCTTGTTATACTCAAAAAGCTGTTTTTGCTTCTTGTGCTGCCGTTTTTTTTAGCTCAAATTTTGAGTCGTTTTTTTCCGGCGCTGCACGGCAAAGTTGTAAAGTACAGCGGAGTTTCTTTTTATTTGGGGGCTTGCGGGTTGACAATTGTTACGGCCGTCACTTATTATGCAGTGATGTCTGCAGAAGCTGCGCGTTTCACAGAGCTGCTCATGGTTTTTGCGGCGCTTGCGGTTTGCGTACTGCAATTTACTGCCGGCAAATTAATAGGCGGCCGATACAATGAGCGCATAAGCGGGGGGCAGGCCATAGGACAAAAAAATACGGTTTTGGCAATATGGCTGTCGGTTACTTATTTGAATCCGGTATCGGTCATAGGGCCGGGCAGCTATATTTTGTGGCAGACTATTATAAACTCGTATCAGTTATGGAAAAAAAGGAATCTGTAGTAAGTATAGGAAATCCTGAGGTCTCTATTCACATTTTTTGCAAAACATATTAAAAATTCAAGTCAAAAAAATAAAACATAATTTATAAAAATATTGTAAAATTTAAAATAAATGTTGCAATATATTAAAGATCCTTTCAGGAAATAAATAATTCTTTGAAAACTTAAAATATATAATAGAACGTGTGCTGTTATGAAATTAGTGAGAATAATTATAGTACTGACATTGAGTCTGTTTGGTTTGAAATTTTGTATATGCTCATTTCATGCAGAAAATCCATACCTCAATCCAACAAACAAATATATTAAAGCTGGTACAGATTTGGATAGAATTCAAAAACTTATAAACAGAGGTGAAGATGTGGATACACGCGACAGAAGGACCGGATTGACAGCGCTTCATGTTCTTGCTAATTTTATGAATAGACATTCAATCCGCAATTATAACTCAAAAAAACAAATGATAGATTATTATAAAACAGCAGAGTTATTGCTAAATAATGGAGCAAATGTAAATGTAACTGACTGGGATGGCCAAACAGTACTTCGTTATTGTGGAATTGATATTGAGTGTGTAAAATTCTTTTTAAAATATGGTGTTGATGTAAATATAGGTTTGCCAATTTATCACCCTGTATGCATGGATACTTTAGATTTGGTAAAATTGTATGTTGCAAATGACGCTGATGTAAATGTAAGAGATCCAAAAAAAACAACTCCATTATTTTGTTGCAAAAGTAGAGAAATGGCAAAGTTGCTAATAAATAATGGCGCTGATGTAAATGTGAGAGATTCAGAGGGGAGAACTCCATTATTTTCTTCTTCGAATAATGATGCTGCAATAGAGCTAATGATAAAAAACGGAGCGGATGTGCATGCAAAAAACATCAAAGGTGAGACAGCTCTCTTTCAACCTTTTTTAGAAATCGAAAGAGTAAAGCTATTTGTAAAATATAAAATTAATATAAACGAACAGGACAATACCGGCAAAACAGTTCTTCATCATATTTTGAGTGAAGATGTCCCTTACGA
>Ga0099364_10012718_pt1 | contig 11329 bp, 8 predicted proteins | sample TergutTh196P3_FD_73070 | JGI IMG/M metagenome (GOLD analysis project Ga0099364, IMG submission 73070) | Microcerotermes parvus P3 segment gut microbial communities from Pointe-Noire, Republic of the Congo - Th196 P3 | ecosystem: Host-associated > Arthropoda: Insects > Digestive system > Gut ...
TCAGCCCAATAAAGAAACCTCCCGTGCCTCCCGTGCCTCCGGTAAACGAAATACCACCCAAAACCGCTGCGGTGATTGCGTCAAGCCCTATTGCAATCGCAACAGGGTCGCCCCTGCGGAAGTTGGACGCATAGAGCACACCGCTGAGAGACGACAGAAGCCCGCAGTTCATAAAAAGTATGGCGTGGATTTTCTTTGGGTTTATGCCGGCAAGCCGGGCGGCGTTTCTGTTGCCGCCACACATATACATACGTCTTCCAAACTTGGTATGCGAGAGCAGAAGGCCATAGAAAACGACCAGGATAAAAAGAATAACAAACAATAGCGGTATAAGATCAAAAAACGTGGTCGAACCGATAAGTAAAAAACTATCATTGACATATCTGATGGGATTGCCGCGCGTGATAACCAGGGCCAAACCTGACCAGACCGACATCATACCGATGGTGGCAATAAATGAGGTCATTTGAAAGATATTGACCAAAACAGTGACTATGACCCCGGTCAGAACGCCAAACGCCAAAGTAATCAAAACTGCCAGCGGCCATGCGATCTCCCAGCTAAGCAGAAACGATATAAAAACGGCTGAGAACACAGTTACCGAGGCGGTTGAGAGATCCACCTGACCGGATATTAGAAGCATCCCGACACCAAGACCGAGAAGCCCGGTGAACGATGAGCTTTTCAGAAGAATGAGAATGTTCTGAGGCCTAAGGTAATATTGGTTCATGATTGTGAAGAAGACTACTACAACAATCCAAATCGCGACTAGAAGAACGACTTTATTGTGAAGCAAGCGGTGTATTTTTGCCTTTTCCATTAAGTATTATCATCCCTTCTAAATGTGAGCTACGCCCGCAACCCAGGCAAACTTGCCGGAAATGCTGCTTGCTCACGCGGCGCGCAAGCGCGCCGCGCAGCTGACTGACTGCGAGATAACTTGCTTTTGTTTGCGTTATTCGTCCGTCAGTTACTATCCGGATATAAGTCTTCAATAACGGCATCTAATCCGCCCACGTTTTCTAAGAAAGCCTTTGTTGGTACTCCGGTCTCAACGTGCCACCCCATAGCTTCATAGAAATTGTCGGCGAGCTTGTCTGCAGGTATGGTAACTCCCGCCAGAGGTCCTGTAGTCATGGGTGGTATACCAATGCTGCGGTCTGATATCTTATAGTCTTTTCTGCTTATACCTTCCCGTAAATTGAATGCGGTGCGTATTGCAAAGGAGCGCAAGCCCATGTTGCGAAAATCTTCTTCGGTGTATCCATAGCCTGTAACAGCGTTCATGTATTTGTATTTTGCTCCGGGCTGCATAAGAAAGGCAAAGTGACAGAATCCCGACAGGTTATCGTATTCCGCGTTTATAGTTCCGTTTTTGTCAGCCTCTCCCGTATCCTCGAAGATGTATTTAACCTCGGGGGGACCAAATCCGAACCCGGCGCCTCTGCCGCCCTTTACATGCCTGCCGGGAGTTGGATCAAACTGGAATGTCCTTGCCATAGCAGGATTGTTTCTCGCACAATGATGCGGTATTTCTATACCGTTTGCCACGCATATATACTCATGGCCGCGCCCAAGTTCATCAGCAGCTTTAACTGTCGCGCCGTTGAGCGTAACGCCAATGCCCTTATTTTCGCATATGTATTCGGCCATTTTAATTATTGCCTCGGCATTTCCCCATCTGAGATCAATTCCGTCAAGCTCGTCAATGGTAAACAATCCATTTTCGTAGCACTCCATAAGCCATGCGATCGTGTTGCCGAAAGAAATGGTGTCATACCCATATTCATTGCACAGGAAAGTGCAGTAATTAACGCTCACAGGGTCTCCGTTGAGGAGCAAACTGCCAAAAGATCCAAGCGTTTCATACTCGGGACGGGCTGATTCAAAATCGTATTTATCTTCCTTAATATGGTAAATTGCGCCGCAGGCTACTTGACATGAGTTACATGCGTATCTTTTTATTTTGTATTTCGCGTCCATTGCTTCGCCGGTCAAAGGTTTGATTTGAGTCTCGTAATCCAATTCCTCCGGCGCTCCGCCCCAGTTCTTAATACCCGCATCAGACATTAAAACGCAGGACTCGTAATTTGCGGCTGTACCGTGTTCAGTCCATGCTTTAAGAGTTGGCATAGCATTTGGTCCGTTTGCAAACTCCCGCCAACCTTTATTAGTATCCGTAATCACTTCCTGTTCCGCAACCGATACTGTGTGAGAGCCTCGGCAGACGACTGCTTTGAGTTTTTTTGACCCCATGACGGCGCCGGAACCGCCCCTGCCCGCGGCTCGGTGTTCGTCGTTCATTACCGCAGCCATGTAGGACAGCCGCTCTCCCGCAGGCCCTATAAGCGCAGCGCATATATTATTATCGTCCAGCTCCGACCGCAGCGCGTTTTCCGTTTCTATAGTCGTCTTCCCCCACAATGCCGCAGCGTCACGGAACTCTACCTTTCCGTCGTCACAAAAAATATAGACCGGTTTTTCCGAGATGCCCTTAACGAATATGGCATCAAATCCCGCCCTTTTCATATAAGGACCGAAGTTCCCGCCGGAATTTGCATCATTGAAACCGTCTGTTACAGGTGATTTGCTCACCACCGTGTATCTTCCGCCCATATTTGCTCTTGCGCCGTTCACAGGTCCGGTAACAAATCCTAAGACACTCTCCGGTGCAAAAACGGGAACGTTTGCCGGCATAAGTTCATATAGATATCGCGCCCCAAGTGAAGGACCGCCAACAAAATCCCTTGCCCATTCGGGGTTTAAGTCCTCAATAACATATGTTTGATTGGTTAAATCCGCAATCAATACCTTACCTATATGTCCGTTCATTCAGACACCTCCATTTTATTACTGAGTATTTCAAGGAGATTATACACCTGTTCATCTCGATTTACAAGTAGCAAGTAAAAACTGATTTATATTGTATGCAGGGGAAGTGGGTTTTTCCACTTCCCCGTTTTTACTACTTGTGTTACTCATTCGTTGTCACTTATTTTTTCGTAATCTCGATATAACCCTCATCGGCGTTGACGAGGACTATATCGCCCGTTTCAATGTATTTGAGCGGGTCGTCCTCGAAATCCGTCATCATCGGTACATGCGCCTGAAGGGCACACCCGACTGTCAGTGGGCTGCATTTCGTATGCACAAAAGCCGCAGGCTTTGCGCCGAAGCCGTAGGCAAGGAAACCACCGGAACCGCGAGGTGAGTAAAACACCAATACCTTATCCGTATAGGGAACCCTGTACAAAGGGTGGTTTCGCTCTGTCGTAAATCCACGAACGGCGTTAACGTTTGTAAAGCCTTGCAAATACTTGGGTGCTACCAAAGCTTCCGCCTCAACCTTACCGGGATATACGCATCGTCCTTTCAACCTGATCTTATCCGCCATTTGTGTCACCTCCATTCACCGCGCCATTTTCCGGTAAGCGCGGCGTTGATACAGTCATCCTGTGATCCGTAGCAGACTTGCAACGGGTCATTTTCTTCAGGGTAGCAACCAGTTATATAGTATGCCTGCTTTGCTGTATCGACAGCGATATTTCGCACACCATCCGGCACTGCTCCGATAGCGGCAAGGCATGTCCCACTGAGCAGTTTCGCCCCTGCTTTCTCAAAAATATCCAGATAGCCAAGCTGCCTTGCATTTTCATACAACCACGGCGCTGTCACGATCCACATCGGTATTTTGCACTTTTTCCCATCCAACTTGATGGAAAGCTGCATAAGATCCACAATATTCAAGTGCGGGCATCCTAAATAAACCATATGAACATCGTCGGAATTGTGGAAGTTTAACAGGTCGTAGGTTTTTTTCAGTATACTGCCGTCGATCATGATTTTCTGCTTAAATGGCTTATTACCTGTTGCGTGCTCAATAGTCGGCGCTTCAGGCGTTATTCCCGGCAGATGATACATGCGCACCGCACCGCCTGTCGCGACAGCCGAGTTAAACTTCTGATATTGCGTGGTAGTAGGCCGTGATGTGTTCATAACTACCGGCACTTCCACGTCTACAGCTTCTCCGAGCGCAAAACCGTAGACATCCCATTCCATATCGGTCTGAATCGTCCTGTCACACTCTATAAGCACCGTACCAAGGCGGTTTTCGGTAATATGCATGTCATAATACGGAGCCTTGCCCAAAACACAAGTAGCAAGAGTACCGTCAAAGTTTGTTCTGGCACCAAGCGTAGCGTTGCAGTACGGCATCTGGCTGCTCTCAAACCATGAGCAGTGCTGCCCCACGCTTGGCAGGTATGACATTGTGAGGTAATTCGCGCAGGAATGAGTTGTGATAAGACCCATTTTGCGCAAGTAAGAATATACTTCTTTCTGCATGGCTTGTTCATGGAATTCCGGATCATCCTGCCTGCAATCCGGTTTTTTTCCTGCGCACACGTCGCACTTTTCCCAGCCGTGTATAGGCGGTTGTCCGGGAAACGGCGATTTGTCGGCAAATGTGGGGATTTTGAATCTTCCGCCGCTGTTCGCAAACTCAGCAATTTCATCAAGCGTTATAACGTAATGCTGACTCAGTGCAAGACCGGGCGTATGCATATCACCCGTGCCGTCAAGGTCAACAAGACGCTCCGCCCCTGCAATCCGGCACATTTCCACCAGATACTGCATGCACTTTTGCTTGACTATACCCTCCTCGCCTTGTAATATTCTCTTTTCTTCGTCGGTTAAATTTGGCATTGGCCACATAGTGCAACCCTCCTAATGGTCATTACAGATTACAACATTCTTCAAAGCCCCTCGCTCAGAATCGTTAAGGGCCTCTTGAATATCGTCAAGTTTAAAACGGTTTGACAAAAGCGCGTCAATATCGATCATCCCGTTCCTGTACATATCCATGTACTTAGGAATATCGCGGCGCAGCGTAACAGAACCCATTACTGAACCTGTCAGCTTTTTACCGAGCAAAAACTCCATAAAGTTAAATTCTTCCATTCCCTCGTTTCTGGGGTGTTCATGCCCTACGACGCACATCATTCCGTATGGCGCCGTTAAGGCGAAAGTAGAGCGTTTTATCCCTGGTCCTGCTACTGCTACAAACGAATGGTCAACGCCTTTTCCACCTGTGATTTCGAGAACTGCTTTTACCGGATCTGTTTCTTTTGGATTGACGACATGAGTCGCGCCGAACTTCTTCGCGGCTTCCAGTTTGACCGGTTGCGTGTCTATGCCTATTATTGGAACCGCGCCGCAGTGCCGCGCTCCCATTATTGCAGATAAACCGACGCCGCCGCATCCCGTCACAGCGAAACTCTCGGAATGTCTCACTTTGCACCTATTGAGAACCGCGCCAAAACCTGACATAAAGCCGCAGGCCAGCGCGGAACCGATTTCAAATGGAATATCGTCATCGAGCTTAACCAGCATGTCTTCCTCGCAGTTTGTGTATGTGGCAAAACCCGATGAACCGGAACAAGTCTGGATTATAGGATCTCCGTTTAGACGAGTAAACGGGCTTGGCACGCGGAAAGACATAGGCTTGATGTTTTTGCAGAACCAGTGACGGTCATTAAGGCATTGCTCGCATTTTCCGCACCCTTGACGCACTTCTGAACACAAAACCCTGTCTCCGGGTTTGACATATGTAACCTTTTCACCGATCGCATCGACGATTCCGGCTATTTCGTGCCCGGCGGCGCCTGCGCCCTCATATTCACCGTGCTCGCCGGTAAGCGCATGGATGTCGCTGTGGCAAATGGTGCATGTCATTACTTTCAGACGCACGTCATAAGGCCCCGGATCGGCGAGTTCAACCTCCTCAATAAATACTTCCCTCCCCATTTTTGGTGCAACAGCCAATTTAACTCTCATTAGTCACTTCTCCTTTTTATATATTAATATATTTATTTATGCGCTTTTTTTTCATTTTTCCTTTCTTTTGTACATGATACATGTTATAACAGATAATATCACATGTTGGAACAAATGAAAAGATATAAAACTTTTGAATTCTCTATTTTTTCTTTCCAACACCTTTTTGGGAAGCCCAAAATAACACCAAACATATTACCAAAAGTACATAATAGAAAGGCGGATTACACATGTTAGAGAATCATCCGGTATTTACAAAACAAAAATACAGAGCTTTTGGCGTCAAACAGACTATTTACCAGGGCAGCGGCTGCATTGTAAAAATTCCCGAAATCCTGAAAGCTGAGGGTTGGAATAGGGTTCTCCTGGTAGTTGGACCCAATATACTCAAAGCAGGGGGCTCCCAAAAAATCGAGGATATGCTGAAAAATGCCGGCATTTATTATGAAATATTCTCGAAAATTGTGCCGAATCCGCTTCAAACAGATATTGAGGAAGTTGGAATTCCGATGTATAGAAACATGAAAGCCGACGTCATGATAGCTATAGGCGGGGGCAGCACAATGGACAGCGCGAAAGGTATTGCGATAGTCGGTGACTCTGATATGAATATCAAAGAAGTATCAGCAAAGTGCTATGATATCAATCCGTTTTACCCGACGCCTTGGAAGACATATCCCATGATAGCCGTTCCGACGACCTGCGGAAGCGGCTCAGAAGTTATCCGCAACGCGGTCATATCTGAGCCTGATGGCCACAAAATGGTGCCTATGCACGATAGCATACTTCCCGCATATGCTATATGCGATCCGGATCTTTTAGCTACGCTTCCTCCGCATGTGGCTGCTGCATCGGTCATGGATGCTCTTGTACAAGCTATTGAAGCGTATTTCAGCCTCGCTTCAAACGATTTTTCTGAAATGATGAGCCTGCGCGCCATTGAGCATATCGGGCCGCATATTATTCAGTACTATCACAACCGTTCTATTACTGAGCACGCAGATGCGATCAGCAAGGGCTGCATGTATGCCGGCATGGCGTGGAACAACGCTTTTGTAGCTCAGATTCACGGCACAAATCATCCGCTCACCGAGATTCTGGATATTCCTCACGGCGACGCGTGCGCGATTCTCCTCCCTCCGTTTGTTGAACACAATGGGGCAGTTAGCAAGGATAAGTTCTGGAAAGTCCACAATCTCATGTACCCGGACCATCCCGTTGCAAGATGTGACTTCGAAACAGATATGCTTGTGCAAAAACTCATCAAACTAAACCGCGACCTTAATATAATGAATGGAAAAACATTAGCTGACCACGGCTGCACAGAAGAAGTCGTCGATAGAATGATATCAGGATTCAACGGGGCACTCTATACTTTCCCAAGGGCTACGACAAAAGAGGAATTAAAGAACATATACATGGACGTCATGAACGGAAAATATACTTAAACCGGACAAGCCGGGATGTACAATGTACATTGTACAATTGTTGAGTCTGCTCCGCAGACGATTTGATATACTTGTTTTTTGATTGCGCTGTTTATCCGTTAGTTACTAAACGGGTGTCGAGGAGAAAAAATGAAAAAGCTGTTTAATTTCAAAAGTTTGTCAACTAAAATCACTTTTATGATAGGCACTATGGTCATAATAGTCGCCGGATTGGTAGCGGGCTACATGCAAACCCGCATATTGACCGAAATCGGGCGGCACACGAGATTGAGCCTCCAGTATCAGATGATTGAAGCGGCAAAAGATTATGACCTATTGTACTTAGAAACTGCTCAAAGAGGCGCAAGTTTGTCCGACGACCGGGTAGAAGCCTTGTTCAGAGATATCAAAGTGTATGATACAGGCTTTGTCCTGCTCACTGATAACAGTGGAAACTTCATAGAAACAAACAGTTTTATCAGGCAGCTTGGAGCTGAAGGGAGAGGAATGCTTACGGATGCCGCCCGCAATAGCTCTGGTGAAGTCTTTAGCATTGAGCTGAGCGGCGAACGCTATATGGCGGCATCGGATCAACTTATAAATGATTACAGTATCTACATTTTGGCGCCCGAAAGGGAGGTAAACGCCGATACCATAGCGTCACTGATCAGATTTACCATTATTTTTATCGTATGCTTTACCCTTGTTATTTTCATCGCCCGCTTTGTTGCAAAACCCGTCGGCAAGCCGCTTACCGCAATATCCGGCATCTTAAAAAAAGCGGCTTCCACGGGCGATCTCACATTGAAGCCGGAAGATTTAGCAGCTATCGACAAGTATTCGAAGGTCAAAGACGAAACCGGACAGGTCGTCGGCGACGCAGCCGCATTTATAGGACACGTCGCTGAGATTGCCGAAGCTCTGGAAATCATGGCAAGCGGCGACCTGACGCACGATATGAAACTGCAATCCAACAATGACACTATGGGGGTTGCGCTGAACCACTTGTTTGAAAGCCTGAATAACATATTCAGCGAGATAAACGCAGCCTCACGTCAAGTCGCCGTCGGTTCCAGGCAAGTCGCGGAAGGTTCGCAAGTCCTGGCGCAAGGCTCGACCCAACAGGCCGCATCTGTGGAGCAGCTCTCTGCCTCAATAGCGGACATAGCACAGAAAACCAAGGACAGCGCGGAGATGGCCGGGCGCGCCGCCGATTTTGCAGATAGCATCAAGCACGTTGCAGAGCAAGGCAGTCAGCAGATGGACGGGATGATGGAAGCTGTTCACGACATCAGCCAAGCCAGCCAAAGCATTGGCAAGGTCATCAAAGTAATAGACGACATAGCTTTCCAGACGAACATCCTGGCGCTCAACGCTGCTGTGGAAGCTGCGAGGGCGGGAAGCGCCGGCAAAGGATTCGCGGTAGTGGCCGAGGAAGTTCGTAACCTCGCCGCTAAAAGCGCAGAAGCCGCGAAAGACACCGGCGGTCTTATCGCGGACTCAATTGAAAAAGCGGAACTGGGCGCCCGTATAGCGACCGATACGGCCGCAAGCCTCGAAGTTATCGTTTCCGGAATAAATGAGAGCAGCCAAATTGTAACTCAAATCGCCATTTCGTCGGAAGATCAGTCCGCTGCGATTACGCAGATAAACACGGGTATAGACCAAGTAGCGCAAGTCATCCATCAAAACAGCGCGACAGCCGAGCAGAGCGCCGCCGCTTCGGAACAAATGAGCGGGCAGTCCACTATGCTGGAGGATTTAGTGGCGCACTTCAGACTCAAAGACGATAATCGCCGGCAGTCTATTCCAAAGAAACTGCCTTAGCCGGGCAAAACTCGTGGCAGCAGTCGATTTCCAAAACAACGCAAATCCCATAGAGTTTGTGTCTATTCAGGCACTTGCGATCGGAAGGCTGTTTTTCACCGGCACTGAATAGTTACATTAAAGTTTGTAACTATTCAGGTGTAGCTAAAAACCGCGTCTTTGCGAGCGAAGCGAAGACAATCCAGACACGGAATTAGCAGGAAAACGCAGCAACACAGGAATTACGCAGTCTGGATTGCTGCATCGCAAGCTCCTCGCAAGACGGCGCGGGGAGTCCTGAATAGCGATTAGAGTTTTGAAATCAGAGTTTTTTTTGAATGTATTTTTCTTGACTTCTTTTTGCTGATAAGATAACATGCCGTTATATGTGGATTAAGCGTAGCTCTATAAAAAACACAAGTATTTTTGAAAGGATGAAAGTGATAAAATGAAAAAAAACAGAAGACTAATTGCCCTTGCACTCGTAATAATCATGAGCATGCTATTAGCAACAGCTTGCGGATCAACTGATAGCGGCTCAGGCACAGCTCCAGCTGCTTCGCCGGACAGTTCGCCCGATGCGACGCCCAGCGGTCCTTCCGGAGTTGAGGCGATTTCCTACAATTTAGCGCCCCCGCCCCTTCCCGCCGCTGACGCGAACCTTGCCGACCATATTGACATTATTGTGGATACACAAATAACGGTGCTTAATCCAACACTTGCCGGAGCTACCGGTGCCCCTGTTACATGGGCATTCATTTTGGTTCATGACAAACTTTTGGAGCAAGTCGGGCCAACGGAACTTGGGCCGCAGCTTGCAACAAGTTGGGAAACGGACGACTATCAAACTTTCACCTTCCATCTGCGCGACGACGTATACTGGCACAACGGCGACCACTTTACGGCTGAAGACGTCGTATGGACCGCTGAGATATCAAAGGAGCACCAAGGTTCGCCGGCATATAGCAGATGGGTCTGGGTCGATACGATAAGGGCAGTTGATACATATGTCCTTGAGATTGTTTTGACCGAGGTATTCATCGACTTTTTCTTTGAAGTGGCAAATCCGCACTCAAGCATCCTCAACAAGCGGGCTTATGAGCTCAATCCGGACGATCCCTCGTGGGGCTATGTCGGAACCGGACCATATAAAGCCGCTGAGTTTGAAACCAATAACTTTTTAAGGTTAGAGCGCAATGATGATTATTGGGGCGGTCCTTCGCCGACACGGAGCCTGACATTGTGGACTATTCCAGAGATGTCCACACGCACCGTTATGCTTCAAACCGGCTCTGCCCAAATCAGCTTTAGCCTGACCCCTGAAGATTTGGACATGTTTTATGAAGACGACAACTTCGAGATATTCACGGTTCTGGCAAACGCACCATCTGTTATTGGTTTCAATAACCAAGGCGACTCGATAATGATGGATCAGAACTTCAGGCTTGCCGTGGCTCATGCGATCAACACCGCAGATATTACCACGGTTTCTTCCGGTCGTTGGGCTTTCCCACCGTTTGACGGAAGTTTCTGGGGCTATGAAACGCAATTCCGTCTAAATGGCTTTGAAAAACGGGAGCAGGACATAGAGCTTGCAAAAGAGTATCTGGAAAACTCTGTTTATAACGGAGAAACAATTGAAATTATCACTTCAGGCGCTGCAGCCATAAGGGCATCAGAGCTCATTCAGGAGCAACTTAACGAGATTGGCATTAACATCAGTATTGAACAAACAGATATGGCTGGATTTACCGCCTCTCACATGTACGATCCGGAATCCCCACGCCAGATGCATGTCTTTGCCATCGGGGCGCAGCCCGTTGCTTTGGCTACAATGCGCACTTCATTTTTCCCGGATATACATACAAACAGGCTTAACTACAATGACAACTTTGTTACCGGCCGCATTCAGGAACTGTCTTCTACGCCCGAACCCACAGCTCGAGAGGCTATCGCTCATTCAATCCAGGAGCATTTCTATGAGACTCTGCCTGCAATACCGATATTCTGGCGTATCAATGGTCTCGCCGCGGTAAACGGCATCGGGGGGATCAGGCTGTCCACCAACTCGTTCGACTACTGTATGAGGAACATATTTTGGGATACTAACGCAGCCTCTGAGAGCCTTCGCCCATAAACGCAACTGAACGAGGTGCCAACGCAAATATCACGTTTTGTTACTGCATTTGGCTGAGTGGGTTGACGCCTCGCGACACCAACCTGCTCAGCACTGCATTTTTACATGGTATATCAACCCTTTA
>Ga0099364_10012719_pt1 | contig 11328 bp, 8 predicted proteins | sample TergutTh196P3_FD_73070 | JGI IMG/M metagenome (GOLD analysis project Ga0099364, IMG submission 73070) | Microcerotermes parvus P3 segment gut microbial communities from Pointe-Noire, Republic of the Congo - Th196 P3 | ecosystem: Host-associated > Arthropoda: Insects > Digestive system > Gut ...
CACGCTGCAAGAAATGGTCGGTATCTTCCAAGATGGAATTATCTGCTTCAATTTCGATGTTACAATGACCGCCGGCACTGCCGTAATCAGGCAAGCCGATTTTCTTATTGACACCGACGTTAATTTTGATAGCCATGATGTTTGGGCTCCTTTCTGATGTTAGGGGGTTAATGTGAAGAAGTCAGAATACAGAAGACAAGAGGAAATATATTGCTCTTTTCTGTCTCCTGACTCCTTATTACACAATGCTCAACTTACGCAGTGAGTCCATGGTGTTACGAAGTAAGCGGTCTTGTTGCCGTTGTGTTTTGACCTCACGGATCAAGGTGTTCACCAAAACCAGTGAGTTTCGCAAGTCCTGCCGAAGTTGTTCTGCTGATTCCAGTAGAGCAGTGTTACCTGTGGATGTTAGAGCCGTACGCTTGGCAATGGTCATTTTACGGCGGCGTTTCTGTATGAGTACAGCATCCACTTTTGCAGGGATTGCTGCCGCTGGCTGCACTGCCGAAGTCAGGACATTGATCTTTGCTGAATCCACCTCTGGTTCAGCATGCTTGGCAAGCGGCATACAGACGAAGGTGGTTTCTCCGCCGGTTGCTATCACGGGCTTTGCATCCGTCGGATCAAGACCGATACGCAAGCATCCAAACTGTAACGCATTCTTCAGAAACAGGCGGTTCATAGCAACGGCAACCTTTTCACCCGTGAACATGGAATGCGAAAGTACCAGTGTTGTGCCGGTATTTTGAGTCGGGTCATACGCCCGCACTTGAATCTGCTGATCGCAGGAAAGCACAATCGGACTTTCTGATTCCTTACTGCCGGGCAACTTGCCGATATGGTCAAGGATAAATGCGCTATCGGCAGGATGGAGTTCCAAGTACGAGGTGTTGTCCGCAGGTTCCATAATGCTGTCAACCTTGGGAAACTTTCCGTCAATCGTCCGTAGCCAAAACTCCACTGCACCGACACGGAAATACATCCAGTTGTCCATCTGACCCACCAGTACCTCTTCCGTATCCATGCCCCAAAGTTCCTTCGAGCCAAAGAGTTTACTGGCAGGACAAATCACATCATCCTTGAAGGGAAACTCAAAGCCCTGCTGGACGACAAGTTGTACACCGCTGGTCGCCATGATTTGTGAATCCCGCAGGCAAATACCGCCCAGTGCAAACCGGACACTATTAGGGTCAGTACATTTCGATACCGAATGCAGTGCACTCAATATCTGCTTGCCATTGGCTGCCGTCTGCTTGGGTGCCTGCGGTAAAGTGTTAACCTCATCATTGCAGGGGAGCCAGCATTGTTCGATGCCATAGCGGACATGAACAGAATTACCCTGTATTTCAAAGGTCATGTCCCTATCCTTTTTAAGGGCGATGGGTTTCAGGGCATCCAAAGTTGTCGAAAAGGGATTGATGAATCCCGTTTTGGCGACAACCATTGTCAGAATGGCATCGGGACAAAATGCAGCAAGTTTGATATTGCCGTTGCCGGATGTAATGAGGGAAACCTTGACGGATGCAGCATCCGAAGGTTTTGCAAGTTTGCTGACCATCCGCTCAAAGCGGTAGAGGTCGGTCTGTTTCAATGTGAGAGTCATAGAATTTGTTCCTTTGGGGTTAAGGGGTTAAAAGGGTAATTCAGCCGGTTCGCTGTTTTCTTTCAGGGTTCTGATGATGTATTCCCGGCGGGCATCAAGGCATTCTTCTTTGGTACGGAAGGCACCCAGTCGTATATTGCCAAGAGGCGGTAGGTCGATGAACCATCGGCATTTTGGCAAAGTAGGTTCATCAGGTTCAGGTGAACCCGCAAATTTGCGGCTTCGTCTCTTCAGCAGTGCGTCAAGCAATCCACGCATAAAATCTCCTTTCACAGGTTGAGGGTTAGTAAAATCGTCAAGCGGCAACAAGAGCCGATGAGGGTGGGTCTTGTCGATAAGAACGTTTGCAGTACAATGGTCGCCTTCGGCGACTGGTTAAATACTTGAACGCCCATCTTGTAGCAGTGCGGTACATTCTTTGCTCCTTCGGGTTAGAGGGAAATGAACTTGATGTATCTCTACATCAAAGATATTTACCGCAAAAATGCCTGTTTTTTAAGGCAGAAACAGTGATGGGCACATCAAGGAAGCATGAAATGCCAAGATTGGTGCTGTGAAGAGGGATAGAGTTGATATAATCGGGGTTTATACCGGAAAGCGGTGATAAACGGGAACTATTTTTCCAAAATGTGGATTGATTCGATGGTTTGATCCGTTTTATGTACCCCACTGCTGGACTTGAACCGCTTATAATTCGTGGAAACACAATCATACCGACCATATGTTGACATCACGCTCTTGATGAACGTCGGAGTCATCAGTCCTTCGTTGTTGTAGGACATGAAAATGTACTGGAATTGTGCATGTTTGAGCAGGTTTTTCAATTCTTTGCCAACGTTACGGCTGCTGCACCAGCCGGACTTCTTATAGGTTCTTAATCCGGTCATGCCTCTCGGAGTAAAGTTATCGTACCGTGCAATGGTATTGAGCAGATGGTAGGATGATCCATAATTTCTGCCGGTGTAGGGCGGGTCGAGATAGAGAATGTCCCCAGTAATCTTTTTGATCAAGGTATTGGCGTTGCTGTTGAAGACCTGATGCGTGTGTGCATGGACATCAAAGGTTGCCGGTTCCAGAATAAGTGGCTTTTGTGCGGTTGGAGTAAGGTTTTTGAGAAAGGAATGGTAAATGCTGGTCGTGTTCGCCACTTTATCAGCACTTTCCAGCAGGCTTGCCAGCAGAAAATAGTAAAGATCATCGTCAATGGTGTCGGTCTTACGCTTTTTCTCGATACCCTGCCGGATGGTGTCGATCTTTTTGCCGTTAGGGTCGGAGAAATAGAGTCTTCCAGTGCCGCCTCCTTTGCAGTAGTTCCGGTAAATGAATCCGGTATCAATCACAGGTAGGTCATTCAATTCGTCGATGTGTTTTTGAGTGTCGGGCATTACTTCATGGTTGCCGATGTAGTTTCTGTTGAGGACAAAACTGTAATACTCCAGATCATTGGCGATCATTTCTTTGGTGCAGGTTTTGAAGGTACGTCCTACGATTCCTGTACCTGCAAAAAGATCGCAGAAAGTTTTATCGGATAAATCACTGCCGACAGTGCTATGGATTGCGGACTGGATGAAGGGGATCAGTTTACGCTTGGAGCCGAGATAATGCACGGATAGTGTGGAAATTCTGCGAATGCTTCTTATGAATCCCATTGTATCCGGGAGAATTTGCCAAGCGTTACCAAAATTGGGTAGGGCTGTGCGTCAAAGAAGAGGCGGACAAGATTTCAAGTGTTCACCTCTCATACGAGAGCATCTGTGGTGGAGTCACCTGCTCACAAAGAAATAGCCGTCCATCAGACAGAGTAACGGGGTGTTCTTTCACGTTCACTAAACTGCCAAGTTGACCTCACTATTTCCCAGTATTTTTGAACTCATGTAGTTTTTTATTTGCGGCATTGATTTTTCTGTGTAACCACGACCAGTGAAGTCGCATCTGCTCCAGAATTGGTGGAGATTTTAGGATTCTAGCGGCTTCCTCAACGTATGTATGGAAGTTCCTCTGTTTGCGTGGATTACAATCAGGAACCATCAGATTCCGAAGATGAGAATAGTAGGAGTAGATTTTTTTACGGCGAATGCTTTCAAAGCCAGAGCGCTTTGCATGTTTCAGTTCCTTTTTGATGCAATATGCCGCCTTTTTCTTATGACATGAAATCGTTGCCGAACGTATGAGTATCCTCTTTCCGTCAAATTCAAAGCCAAGATATTGTAATGCGGGACGAATTTCAAGGGCATCGTTTGTTTGAGAAAATATTGAAATTGTCGTTTTCTTGGGGTTCTCTGTGAGGCGTATTTCATGGAGAGACTCCCTGATAAGATTTTGAAAATAATCGCTATCGGCTCCATCGCAGGTTAAAAGGATGTCATCACTGTATCGCCGATAGAAGGCGTTTCTCTTTATAGCCTCTTCCGTCAGTTTTCTATCAAAATCGAACATGTAAATGTTCGCCAGCAAACCGCTCATCGGCGACCCTTGAGGAATACCAAATGGGTTCCTGTTGTAACCAATGTTTAGGCGACCAGATTTAATCAACTCCCGCATCTTCTGCACAGGGTATAGACATCGGATACCAGTAGGATCACGATGGGAATATGCCTGTGTCTTGTCTAGGAAAGAAAAGCGGGTGATGGCTTTATAAACGCTGTAATGGTCATTAGGAAGTGAAGGCAAGCCAAGGAGCGATTGCCACTGCTGTTTGAGAAGATGGTGGTCTAGGTTATCATAAAAGCCGGTTATATCCATCGTAATGGCAACTCCTTTGGAGCGTTGCCTGATATGGTCAAAGACTTCCTTTGCGAAATAGATATTACTTTTCCCTAACTTTCGGTAGGCAAGGATGCTGTCAGAGCAAGGTTTTATTCGCTCTTCATAGAGCCCCTGAAGCATAAAGCCGTAATAGGAAAAGACATGTGTATCTCTATGACCGGCATACATGATGGCTCTTGTTTTCCATTTGCCTTGATCATGACCACTCTTGACTGGCAACTTTCGTACTTTTTTGTCTGAACGTATGAAGGGGAGAAAGGAATGCTGGGTTACATTCTTTGCTTCGACGAGCGATTTTGCCTTTTCTAATGAAATCGGAAGATCAAAATGAAGCGTTGACCGCAGATGATACCAAGGGTCAGATGGGATCGTATTTTTCATAAAAAACATATCTGGGAGGAAAGGTGCCATTTCCTCGCTTCCCAGAACTATCAGCAAATACTTCAGCAACAAGCCGCTGAAGGCACCATAAATTATTCGTTCGATTCAAATAGCATCGCTGCTACCTGATCCCTTCGAGCAATCTCGAAGGTAAGGTATATCAATCGCTAACACTAACAACCGATATCCTTTACTATACGATGAGTGTTGCAATTTGTCAAGGGCTTTTTGAGATAATTTGGAAGATTTCACAGTTTTTTTCATGATATAGGGTGTCATGTATTCTGATACCAAGACATTTTCGTTCACCGGCAATAATTACCGGGATAGGCGCTTTGGACTGTAGGAGAAGAAATACCAATACTCTCCAAAACCCGCAAATTTGCGGGTTGGTTAGCCAATGCAAATGACAGTGCACCGCATTGTTCCAGAACCCGCAAATTTGCGGGTTAGTTCGTCATTCTAAATTGCCTAAACTAACATGATCCTTTCTTAACCAGAAGGAAAAAATGTCCGACACGGAGCATTGGGGGGGTTGGAAGAGGGAAATATTCCCAGATACTCCCAGATATTCCCAGATGATTTTCGCATCTGGGAAGGAGTTAAGTGCTTATAAATCAATAGGTTATGTTCCGAATTTCCCAGATACCCAGTAAAAATGAAAATTACTCAAAATAAATTGTAGTATCATATAGTGAAGGAGTTAGAAAATATCTGGGTATCTGGGAATATCTGGGAATATTGCCCACCACCAGCAAAAAAGTAGTGAGCAAAAAGGGCAGCCAAGTCACCCCGGCAGCCCTTCTACGCAGCATCCTCCTGTATGTGGCAGCACTGCGCCACTGTTACGGGAGGTGGTTCAAAGGCGTTGACAATGTTGTGCCGATTTCCGAATTCCGCGATATGATACCGCTCGCTTCCGTGAAGCAGTCCGATACCGGTATAGCGGTAGCCGTCTTCCATTCTTCTCCTGCCGATTTCAGGGCAACATGTTCTCAAATTACGACCGAACACAGAGTTTGTTCCACACTGATGTCCATTCTCTTCACACCACGCACACCAAACCTTCCAAAGCGCACAAGAAGCCACCTGCTTACCTGTGCCCCGTTCGCATCGTTCCCGCACAAAGGCACGGATAGGGGCACCCAACTCTTCTATATCACGGGTGTAAGCCGCCTGATATGAAGTCTGGGTGAATCCTTGCCAATGTAAACGCCGGAGTCCTTCCAGAGCCAGTTGCAGGATACCCGGTAGTTCCCGCAATAGGGTTGCCTCCAATGTCCTATCTTCACGACCGAGGAATGATTTTGTCATTTGAAGGACAAGGAAACGGTTGGCGATTGCACCAGCACTGTCCGGCAATCTTGGCATTTCATTAGTGCCGATCCAGATACGGGTAGGCAATTTCACCGATATGGCATCACGATTTTTGCCGTCAACCATTACAGCATCCTCACCACTTATGTTGAGCAGACGTTCAATGGCGATTTGTATATCCTTCCCGGTAAATTTGGCATCAGCAATGATCGCAAGCGGCTTTCCGAGTAAAGGGTACAGCCCGAATCTCCCTGTGATGGATTCGGTCGTTGGAAAAGGAACATTCGCCTCTCCAAGAATAGCCCTCATCGTGCGAAAAATGGTACCTTTCCCAGACCTCGGCGGACCGACAAACAGCAGTATCTTGTGATACGAAGTATCCATAGTGAGGCACAACCCCATAAATTCGTGCAGCAAATCCTTCGATGCTTGGTCATCGCCCCATAATTCATTGAGGAACCAATACCAACGTGTCGGGGCAGGCACACTATCCACAATGTCGGCATTTAGGCAGGACTGATTGAACCATAAAGGCGTATGAGCGTACTTCTCGCCAGTTTGCCAGTCATAAACGCAATTCTGGGCAAAAATAGGCGGCATAGTTGTCGGCACTTCACCGCCGCCCAGCCATGCACCCGATTTGACTTCAGCAGAAAGCAAACACTCCGGTTTCAATGCTTCAACGACACCATTGGTGTTATTGCTGTTCGCAGGAAAATGAACAGGCTTCTTGTCTTTGTTGACCTTGACTGCCCTATCGAGCCATTTTAACACTGCTCCTTTGATGGAGTCCTTGTCCAGCGGCTGATAGTGGTTTCCTGTCCAACGGTGGAAATCACCGGCGTAATAACGCAATGTGAATCCGTCAGGGTGCATGTACCTGTCTCTACGAAACGCCAGAGCCGACGGTAGGGTGCGTGCCGGGTTGAGCACAAACGCTCCGAACGGCTGATAATACACTCCCTCTATGGGGCATGCAGCGCGCTTCCAACCTCTCGGCTTCTCACTTGTGTGAACGATAGCACAGTCGATCTTATGCTGCAACTTTTTTTCATCCCACATGGGCAGGCATCTTTGATTGTATTCGTCCAGTATCGGTTTTCCTTCGGATTCATCAAGTCCCCAATCGTGAAAAATGACAAGGGCGACCTTATAGGTCTGCCTGTCGCCATTTTGCCCCTCAACTGCGGGCTCAAATTTGGCAACCATCTGCCGGCAGGCTTCGATAATTGCCTCACTGGCGGGAGGGAGAGTATGCTCCAGTACCGCTTTGCTCTTTGTTTGCTCTTGTGATTGTAGCCATTCGATCCAAGCCAGCGGTAATTCTGCAATCTCAATATCACCGAAAGCAAGTCCCTCGGCAAACTTATAGGAACCTGTCCCATCAGGATGAACAGAAGGAACGCCGACAATATACCCGCCGTTTGCCTTGATGTCAATTTTGGGAACAATATTCACACGGGAACTAAAATTGTGTCCGCTTGTCCTGAATAGCGAGTGCCGACCCGTGCCGGCATGTTCACCACTCACAATTTTGCCGGGCGTAATAATTGTTGCCGTTGATGGCAATGTGCCGAGTTTTGCTTCGAGTTCCACAAAAGAACGCTCACCTTCATGTCCATCAACATCAAGAGCCATAAAGCCGGACACATCGCCAGTTGCAACACCGATGTTATATAAAGGGTTCTCTGTCCACCAAGCCCGTATTTGATTAGGGTTGGTCGTTGCATCTTTGAACCCATGGGTTGTTGCCGGATATTTCGCTTGTGGACGCAATGGAAACACTGAAAAGCCATGCTCTGCATAATGAAAGGCAAAATCTAAAAAATCAGTTGAAAATTTACAAATCATATAGTAGAATGAATAATGTGGATGCACAGTTGTAGTCGGTACATCCTGGTAAAAATAGAGAACCAACCTCCCCATGTAGGGAGGGCAGGTTCCTGTCAAAATAAAGTCCGCCGAATAGATTAAAGTGGTTCAGCGGCACACCACGGTTAGCCAAGGCTAAATGCTCACCCATTCGCCACCGACGTTCATTGTGATGGAAATCTTGTCGATAGGTTCGCCACGTTCGCAGTGTCTATGCGACACAGAGTGCTCTATCCGCACAGCACCGTCAGACACGGGTTTTTTGATGATGCGGCTATTGCTTTCACCATCTTGACCATGCCACATACCTTTGTGAAATTCAAAAATCACATAATGCTCGTCAAAATTTATAATGGAAGTTTTTGCATCGCAATCTCGACAACGAGGCTGTTCCGAGTCGTCGCTTCTGTTAAACTGAAGACCACCACACCTGTTACATGTCAAGAGCTCAATAGGTAGAAACTTTCGCTCCCAGCCGCAACGAGGACATCGTGCTTTGGCAGGATCGTTTGCCATGATATGGGAAGAGATACCGCACTCTGGGCAGGTCAAGAAAACCGCTTGGCAACACCCAGACTGTACAACTCGCAAGTCGGCATCGCTATCGCTAGCGGGCTTATTTTGCCGCAACACTAAATCCAAAACTTGGTTTATCCTATCGTTCTTGAGTTGGACACGCTCTTTCCGTTCAAGCACCGCATCACGCACCCAGTCTGAAAAGCCTAGTCCAACCTTGGCGGCAGCCCTTGAAATCCAATCCTGCTCATCTTCGGTTAACTTATCGACCAATTCAGAAGAAACCTGTGGAATGGTTCGTATTCGCGGTAGATAGTATTCCGTGTACCATGAATTCAGAGCGATACGAACCCGATCCGGCAAATTAGTATTGCGGACACATTTGGGAACATCACAGGCAAATACTCCATGAGACTCGTTCATAGAGTCCTTTGGCAAATCGGATGGGAGTCCCAAAATTTCCATCACTTCGCAATAGCCCAGAATTGACTCCTCGCCGTCCAAACAAGCGGGAACTTCCACGTCCGAAAATGCAATAATTAACTGTGCTGCCAAGTTCAATTCTGCGGCACACAGTTCAAAAATTTTTTGTTTACGCATCGGTAAACTCCTATAAGGGATTTAACGCTCCCCTCGCACGTTTGCTGTAGATAATAGCATTTCCTCCGATCACAGCAAAATCGAAGAAAACGTACGGTTAAAGGGAAAACAGGAAGCCAAGCCCCACGCGGGGCAAGGCTTCGCTGTCAGCGACTACTCTCATGTTTTCGCTATATTTGCCCCATGATTCTTTTGTAACCATGAGGCTGTTAACGAAAGTCCAGTGTAGACTTTGTCCCGCAAGCTTTTTAACTCCTTTTGCTGTGGCTCCGAAGCCGCCAACTCGGATGCCTTGTCAAACAACGAAAAAATCCTATCCACGTGATCAAGCACTCCTTCTATTGCAGTTAGAATATCCTCAAATCCCTTATCATTGGCATCACGGGACAACGAGTCAGGGCTGCCCTCTTCCGCCTGTATCGCCACCACCTCCGTCTTTTTCCGTTCATTAGACTTCTTATTCTTGCCTTGGATTCTGCAAGTGGTGTCTGTGATCGCCTCTTTGCTATCCCCGGCAACCACTTCACATTGCTGTGCTGGCTGTATATCCGGTTGCTCTACGCCATTGTCTGTGTCGGATGTTGCAGATTCTTCCGCTACGCCTGCTGACCCTTGCTTGGCAGGCGGCACACCAGTCAGTACTGTCTTATGATCTGCTTTCTGCGATTCATCTTCTCCACGATCAAGGAGACTGGGGGTAGATTGTTGCGTAGGCGGCGCATCTGACTGTGGCTTGGTTTTGGCTGGTTTAAGCTCTTTCAGTGCAGCGTGGATCGTTTTTTCATCCCGCCCCACCTCTGCAATAAGTTCTGGCGAGGCTATACGGAACAATCGTGCCGCCTCTTGTACCTGTCGTTCCGAAATACTCAATATCACTGCGACTTGGGTTTGTGTGTAGGACGACCCGCAAATTTGCGGCTTTTCTTTCTTGCCGCTTCCTCCTGCTAACATCTTGGCGGCTATGATCGCCCGTTGACTGGTCGTCAGGTGTCGGCGGCTTGCATTTTTCGACAAAACATAACTGAGCGGATCATCTTTCTTGTACTCTGTAAACTGCGGATCAATGTTCGCTTTCTGGCAGGCACGATACCTATTCCAGCCATCAAGGATTTTGCCCTCGTGCGTAATAATCGGCTCATACAGCCCATTCCTATCAATGTCCTCTGCTAATGCCTTAAGCGTCAATTCGTCGGCTTCAGGGAATAATTCGCAGTACTCGTGACGTTCCCATACAGTTTCATTATTGCTCTTTTTCATGTTGTTAAGTTGGTTAGAGTTTACACAGTTCTCCCGCTCCCACATTGGGGCGGTGTTTTCAAAATCAAAATCATTCATCTTTTTCGTCATTTCTTGGTTCTCCCTTCTTGGTTAGTGCCTACATTACCCGCATCCAGCGGCTCGGGAAGTCCGAACCGCCGAGATGCCGCCTCAATGTCCCTTTTGGACATGTTTGTCCGCTTGGGGACTGCTTTTTCGGCTTCAACCGTCAACTGTCCACGCACAAATCGGTCGATAGCCTCCCGGCTCGTGTACCGCCGTCCGCAAACCAGAACAGATTCGAGGACAGTGCCTCTGCTACCTCTCCGCAACCAGCGTTCAAGGGCTGGACGGGAGCATTTCACAGGGAAGCATTTACATGCCTCCGTCAGTGTAACCAGCGACTCATCGAGGAGTGCTGGCTCATCAAAAATCATTCTCGATCCCATAGACTTTTTTCATGAACGCCTTTTGCGCCCGTAAAACAATTTTGCGTAAAGCATACAGGACGTGAAAAAGCCGTTCGGAAAAACAGGGGATTTAAAAACAAAGAAAAAAAACCTTTGAGCCAATAAAACAAGGGGAAAAACAAAAAACCAGAATTCGGAAAAACGGGGGATTCTATCTTTGACCTTTTGGGTAGGCTGTGTAATACCGCTTTTGCATTGCGCTAACCTCGCTTTTTATGTCCTCAGGTTTTGTGTCGGGTTTCAAGTCTAGAAGAATATCTTTCCACTTCGCTCCGCTCTTCCGTTTTCTGTGCACTGCCTCCGATTCCGTTTCCCATTCCGGTTCTTTGATGTGTGCAAGGGCTCGGAATGTTGCATCGTGAATCGTTTGCTCGGTTGGTATCTTTTTAGCGAGTGCGTTCACGGCGGCGGTGTTACTCTTGATTGCCTGAAAAACGATTCCATCATGAACGTTCGCAGGCGTACCATCCGCATCTTCGATATATTCCTGATATGCCGAAACAATGTCAGGAACGCCTACCCCAGTCGGTGCAACAAAAGTGGGCG